>JABAOH010015545.1_pt2 | contig 17430 bp, 17 predicted proteins | sample 7062181 | NCBI WGS metagenome assembly JABAOH01 (sample SAMN14538630, study PRJNA623070) | marine sediment metagenome | biome: marine biome [ENVO:00000428]; feature: marine pelagic biome [ENVO:01000023]; material: deep marine sediment [ENVO:00002113]; isolation source: pool of 5 deep marine... | reverse complement strand
CGCAGCAGAGGCGGTGCCGAACCAACACAATTCAGCTCACCGATCGCCTTCAGACCGGGACATACGCGAAACTCCAAGACGCACTCCCCGGTATTCGGATTGTTCAAGTAATTCACGTTACCGCGGAAGATGCCATTCAGGAAGGGATAGATGTCGCCCCTCACGTTCATGCCATTCTTTTGGATTCGGGGAATCCGAGTCTGGAGAAAAAGGAACTCGGGGGAACCGGGAGAACCCACGATTGGGACATAAGCAGAAGATTACGGGAAAGGGTGAACGTTCCGGTGTTTCTCGCAGGCGGTCTGCGGGAGGATAATGTCGCTGAAGCCCTTCGAACCGTCAAACCTTACGGTGTCGACGTATGCTCGGGAGTTCGAACAGACGGGAGTCTGGACGAAAAGAAACTGGCGGCCTTCTTTAGAAATGTCAGACGTGGAGCCGTAGAACGTCTTTGATGCTGGAACGAGCGAGATTTAGGATTTTCTTGCCTCATGGTAAATAGAGTCGTTTTGATTGTCATGGATAGCGTCGGTGTGGGCGCCATGCCGGACGCAGACCGCTTCAACGATGAAGGGGTAAATACCCTTTTGCATATATACGAGGAAAGAGGGGGGCTGAAAATACCGAATCTCTGCTCGCTCGGGATGGGTAAAGTTGTCGATGTCGATTGCAGGCCAGAGGAAATAACCGGGTCCTATGGTAAGATGCAGGAACTATCACCCAGCAAGGACACAACGATCGGCCATTGGGAGATATCCGGCCTTGTCCTCGATCTCCCCTTCCCGACATACCCGGAAGGATTTCCTGAGGAGATAATCGAGGAATTCGAGAGAAAAATCGGCACGAAAACGCTCGGTAACTACCCGTGCTCTGGAACAGAGATTATAAAAAGGCTCGGCCCTGATCACCTGAAAACGGGATATCCCATTGTCTATACCTCGGCAGATTCTGTGTTTCAGATTGCGGCCCATGAAGACGTGGTGCCCCTGGAAAAACTCTATGAATACTGCAGGATTGCGCGACGTACCCTGACCGGTGATCACGCNNAAATTTGTAAGGAACAACGGTGCCCGCAAAGATTTTTCCCTTGTCCCGCCCCGCCCCACACTTCTTGACCTGTTGAAGAGAGAAGGGTTTTTCGTCATCGGTGTCGGGAAGATTGGAGATATATTTGGACATCGGGGCCTCACCGAAGAGATCCATACCGTGGATAGTGACGATGGGATCGATAAGACGATAGAATCGATACGACAATCTAGGAACCATAGGGGGCTCATATTTGTGAACCTTGTAGATTTTGATTCGGTCTATGGACACCGGAGAAACGTCGACGGCTACGCACAAGCTCTAGAGAGTTTTGACTGCAGGATACCCCAGATCATGGAGGTCTTGTCGACAGAAGACGTCCTTATCATTACAGCCGATCACGGCTGTGACCCGACTCACCGATTCCATACGGATCATACAAGGGAATATGTCCCTCTACTTATATATGGAGAAATGGTAAATAAGGATGTGGATCTTGGCACACGAAAGACATTTGCTGATTGTGGTCAGACAATTGCGGACATGTTGGGAGCGGGAAGATTGAGATATGGACACAGTTTCAAAGAGGAGGTAATCCGTGGATAAAGGAGTTACTGAGGCCGTAAAGAAGATCAGAGGTCGAATAAAGGTTGAGACCAGAATTGGAATCATACTCGGAAGCGGTCTTGGAATCCTGGTTAATGAGCTGAGAGACACCGTAAAGATCAGCTTTGATGAGATTCCAGATTTTCCCGTATCTTCGGTTGAAGGCCACAAGGGAGAGGTGGTTTTTGGACGGTTCTCCGGGGCTAATATTCTGGCATTTTCAGGTAGAGTCCATTATTACGAAGGGTACAGCATGCAACAGGTATGTTTCCCGGTGCGGGTTATGGCCGCACTTGGAGCAGAAATACTGGTCGTTACGAATGTGAGCGGAGCAATAAACGAATCCTATTCACCTGGGAATATCGTTGTCATAAGCGATCACATAAACCTGATGGGGGACAATCCTCTCAGAGGTACTGCTCATTTTGTTGATATGACAGAGGCCTATGACAGTGAACTGAGGACCCTGGCCCATAATACTGCCGATGGTCTTGGTATGAAACTCAGGGAAGGAGTCTACATCGGGTTGCCCGGGCCTTCTTATGAGACCTCTGCCGAGATAAGGATGTTGCGAACGATGGGGGCTGATCTCGTCGGCATGTCGACCGTGCCGGAAGTCATCATGGCAAACAGCCTGGGAATGAGAGTCCTTGGCCTCTCCCTGATCACAAATATGGCCGCGGGTATGACCGGATTACCGCTATCACACAGGGCAATCATCGAGACGGCCGAACATGCTGGAGCTGAATTCAAAGGACTTGTGGGCGGAGTGATCGAGAATCTGAATGGCAATCTGGAGAAGAACAATTAGATGTCTATTTCCCAAATAATCAAGAAAAAAAGAGACGGAATCGAACTGTCGAAAGATGAGATAGATTCCATGGTTAGCGGATTTGTCAAAGGCCGAATCCCCGATTACCAGATGGCAGCTTTCCTGATGGCCATATATTTCAGGGGGATGAGCGCCGGCGAATGTGTTGACTTGACAATGGCGATGGTCCACTCCGGCGACACAGTCGATCTATCTGGGATAAAAGGCTTTACCGTTGACAAACATTCAACAGGCGGGGTGGGCGACAAAACGACACTCGTCCTTGCCCCGCTCGTCGCCGCGAGTGGTGGAATCGTCGCAAAGATGACTGGACGGGAGCTTGGCCATACCGGGGGTACGGTAGATAAACTGGAATCCATTCCGGGTATGCAGGTGGAGTTGTCGAAAGAAGAATTTATTAAGATCGTCAATGATATCCACGTGAGCCTGATTGCCCAAACAGCCAGTCTGGCTCCGGCCGATAAGCACATGTATGCGTTGAGAGACCTGACTGCCACGATCGAATCTATTCCACTTATTGCAGGCTCTATAATGAGTAAGAAACTGGCAGCAGGGTCAGATGGAATCGTGCTCGACGTAAAGACCGGGGCCGGTGCGTTTATGCAGAAATATGAGGATGCGCTAACGCTTGCCCAGACCATGGTGGATATTGGAGAGGGTGCGGGTAAACGGGTTGTGGCACTGATCTCAAGTATGGAACAACCCTTAGGGCGCGCCGTGGGGAATGCCATCGAAGTAAAAGAAGCCATTGATACCCTGAGGGGAGATGGTCCCAACGATCTTGTCGATCTGGTCAAGGAATTGGGGAGCACCATGCTTCTCCTTTCCGGGGTCGTATCTTCGAGGGATGAAGCGATAGAGACTATCGGGAGGAACATGGAGACAAGAAAAGGTCTGGCAAAGCTGGGTGACCTGATCGAAGCCCAAGGGGGAAACAGGGAGGTCACAGAAAATCCCGGTTTGCTCCCCCAGCCCAAAGTTACCATTGAGGTGACGTCGACGTCCTCAGGCTATGTTGAGAAGATAGATGCCCTGGACGTCGGGCTGGCATCAAAGATACTGGGTGCGGGCAGAAGAGAGAAGGATCAGCCCATTGACCCGTCTATTGGTATATACCTTATGAAGAAAGTGGGAGATAAGGTGGAGGACGGTGAACCTCTGGCCGCTTTCCATTCGGATGGCGACAAAGACAAGATTGACCCCGCACAGGAGAAGTTTTTGAACGCGTACAGTATCGGTGAGAAAAGGGTTGATCCGCCCAGGTTTTTCTATGCCAGAGTTTCCAGGGATGGCATCGAAGAACTCGAGCCAAACAAATAAGGATGGTCAACACCGCCGGCCATGAATAATCGAGAGAGTCAATTTGAGCAAGTTCTGACAACATTTCCCGAGGCGACGCGGGAACACCTAAGGGCTATTCCGAGCAATGGGGGCAGACTGACCGTAGCACAGTGTCGTGACCTCGGTGAGATGCTGGGAATCGCGGTCGAAGCTCTCATGGTGCGATTGCTTCCAATAGCAAAGGTATATGCGGTGACCCCAATCTCTCATTTTCAGGTCGGCGCTGTCGCCAAAGCTCGTGCACCGGCCCGGGCGAGTGAATTCGAACTCTATCTGGGTGCCAACATCGAGTTTATGAATCAGGCCTTGGGTCAGACAGTACACGCTGAGCAGGCTGCAACCGTGAACGCCTGGCTAAGCGGATCTGAGAAACTTCAATCAATCGCTGCCTCGGCAGCGCCGTGTGGCCACTGCCGGCAGTTTCTCTATGAGTTTGAGGGAAGTAACACGCTCATGATTATCACCCCGTCAGGGGGACCCTCCGGATTCGACGCTACCCGACTCACTGAACTCCTGCCGGACGCCTTCGGTCCCCACGACCTCAAGAAAAAGGCCGGCCTGATGGCACCTCGAAAAGTTCAGCGAAGGCTGACTCTGAAGACGCCTTCAGCCGACGCGTTGGTCCTTGAGGCCCTGTCCGCTGCCAATCAAAGCTATGCACCGTATACGAACACTTCCGCGGGCTGCTCAATTCAAACCAGCGACGGACGGGTCTACACGGGCCGGTATGCGGAAAACGCGGCATTCAATCCAAGTCTGTCGCCGCTCCAGACGGCGATCTCGTGCATGAACATGGACCAGCTCACAGATCGGCCCACGATCACCCGGGCGGTTTTGGTGGAAAAGGTTTCTGGAAGCAGACAACGAGACGCGACGGAACTGGTCCTCAGGTCCGTCGCTCCCCATGTGGGCCTCGAGTATTTCATGGCCGTCTAAACCGTAAGATGGAGGACCCTAATCTTCCCTCCCCTATTGAAGGTTCTGCCATCGAGCGGCGGATGGGCCGAGGGCAGTCGACCATTCAGGTAAGAACCTGCCCGACTTGATAGAAATGATAAGACAAAGAACAGTGACCCATTGAGGAGGGGTTTTCATGGACAGACCGAGGCTTTGCGTTGTCGGTGCATGCAATCTTGATCTCATTAGCTACGTGCCCAGGCTACCCCGCATGGGCGAGACATTGCATGGAACCCGTTTTCACATGGGATTTGGAGGGAAAGGGGCGAACCAGGCGGTTATGGCTGCCAAATTGGGGGGAGAGGTAACCATAGTCGCGAAACTGGGGCACGATGTTTTTGGAGAGGATACCGTAAAGAACTTTGCACACTGGGGAATCAAGACCCAACACGTGCATTTTGCTGACCAGGCTTTTTCCGGAGTTGCGCCGATAGCCGTAGATCCGGAAGGTCATAATGCCATCATCATTGTCACCGGTGCAAATGATCTGTTGACCGAAAAGGAGATCGATGCTGCCCGCCCTGCCATAGCTGAAACCCAGATTCTGGTCTGCCAACTGGAGATTCCTCTGGAAATCAACCTGGCCGCCCTTCGCATCGCCCGCCAGGAAGGCGTCAGAACCATTTTGAACCCGGCACCGGCACGTCCAAACCTGCCCGATGAACTCTATGGGTTAAGCGATATCTTTTGTCCAAACGAAAGGGAGACGGAACTGCTGACCGACATGCCGGTAAAAACACTGGACGAGGCCGAAACCGCGGCTCGCCTCCTGATTCAACGAGGCGCGGGCGCGGTAATTCTGACCCTCGGGGACCGGGGCAGTCTTTTGGTGACCCATAGAGAAACTGAACATGTGCCGGTAGAGCCGGTCAAGGCCCTTGATACAACAGGAGCGGGTGATGCATTCGTTGGCAGCCTTGCCTATTTCCTGGCATCCGGAAAACCACTGCCCGAGGCCATAAAACGGGCCAACAGCATAGCCGCTATCACCGTGCAGCACCCGGGCACCCAGACGAGCTTTCCTGAAGCAAAGGACCTCCCTCCTGAGATATATGACTATCCGCTGGATAAAGCGGGTAAAGCCCCTCTGGGCGAGGCAGATAAGAAGTCGAGTGTAACGGCGTCTGAAATGGCGGCCTATATCGACCACACCCTGCTGAAACCGGATGCTCCTCAATCCGCCTTCGACCAACTCTGTGATGAGGCCATACAGTATGGGTTCAAATCGGTCTGTGTCAATTCAGGCCGGGTGGCATATGTCGCCAGGAAACTCCAGGGTACCGGAGTCGATGTCTGCTCCGTGATCGGATTCCCTCTTGGGGCGATGGACACCCGTGCCAAGGTTTTTGAGGCGAGAAGGGCCATTGAAGACGGGGCGGACGAATTGGACATGGTTTTGAACATCGGTGCCCTTAAGGATGGCGATAGGAAAACCGTGGAAGAAGACATCAGGTCCGTCCGTCGAGAAGCTAAAAGCAAGACGGTGCTAAAGGTCATCATTGAGACGTGCTTACTGACGGATGATGAAAAAGTCTTGGCCTGCGAGATAGCGAAAAAGGCAGGGGCTGACTTTGTTAAGACCAGCACAGGCTTTTCAAGCGGCGGTGCCACTGTGGGCGACGTGGCCTTGATGCGGAGAGTCGTCGGTCAGAAAATGGGGGTAAAGGCCAGCGGCGGCATCAAGGATTTTGCCACGGCATCAGCCATGATAGCCGCAGGAGCGAATAGGATAGGAGCGGGAGCCGGGGTCGCTATCCTTGAGAGCGCTCCGAGCCGGAATCACCGGTCGCTATCATGAGCCCAATCTCTTCCCTTTTTGCCTCGCGACCGTCAAACATGCCGACTATTTTGCCGCGAGACATGACCGCAATCCGGTCGCTCAGGGCCATAATCTCGTCTAAATCCTCAGAAACAATGAGAATAGCGGACCCTCCTTCCCGCAGCCGCATGAATAGTTCCCATGTATGATCGATGGCTTTTGCATCGAGCCCCTGGGTGGGATAAACGGCCACGATACATTTCGGCCTTCTCCACGTCTCTCGTCCCAATATGAGTCGCTGAATGTTTCCTCCGGAAAGTATCCGTGTCTGAGAGGTCCAAAGGTCCGAGACAAGGGCCCCAAACCTGGACACGATCTCTTTTGCATGCCGTGTGATCTGGGATATATTGACAAAGGACCCCTTTGAGAATGGAGCGGTCCTGATATCTTTCAGGACGACGTTCTCGGCCACGGTCATGGGCTCAATCACACCCATTTCCCGTCGTTTCTCCGGAATATGCGAAACACCTGCCCTTATGATCTCCCCCGGACTGCGGTTTGTATACTCCTTTCCGTGAATGATCACCTTGCCTTTCGTGGCCCTCCTCAATCCTGTGATGACCTCGGCCAGTTCGCTCTGGCCATTTCCAGAGACTCCTGCAAAACCCAGTATCTCGCCCTCCCTGATGCCAAAGGAGACTCCCTGTAGTGCTGGTTCTTCATCTGCCGCACGGGCCTCAAGATCCCTGACCTCCAGCACGATCCGCTCGGATTTGACCGGCTTTCTTTCGAGGTGAACCGGCGTGTGCTCCCCAAACATGAGCTTTACCAGTTCTGTCTTATCGGTCTTAGCGGTTTCTCTGGTCCCCAAGCTCTTTCCGAGACGGAGAACGGTTACCCGATCACCTATTTCCACAGCCTCTTCAATCTTATGGGTAATGAAAAGGATGCCATACCCCATCTCTGCCATGCTGTTCAGGGCCTCGAACAGGTGTTCGGCATCCACAGAGATCAGCGAGGTAGGCTCATCAAGAATCAGGATTTCCGGGTCATGGTAAAGGACCTTTATGATCTCAGCTCTCTGCTGCTCCCCGGCAGAAAGGTCTTCCACTCTGGCTAGCGGGTCAATGTGGAGTCTATATTTCTTTGACAGTTCTCGTACCCTATCCTCCACTTCAGGAAGAGGGAAAGTGAAGTCGGACGAGGGGAGCCCGAGCGCAATATTTTGGGCGACTGTAAAGGGCTTCACCAGCGCCAACTCCTGGTGAACCATACCGATGCCATGGCTGATACCATCTCTCGGTGATTTCAACGTTACCGGTTTGCCTTTCACACAGATCTGGCCTTCTGATAGCATATAGAATCCGGAGAGGCAGTTCGCAATCACGGTCTTTCCGGCCCCGTTTTCTCCCAGCAGCGTGTGGATTTCTCCGGCTCTGATGTCGATATCGATGTGATCGAGTATGAGATGCTCCCACACGCCGGGAAAACCCTTACAGATACCCTTCCCCTCGAGGATGACGTCGCCCTTATCGTCCACGAGATCCTCTTTCTTCCTTTCCCCTTAGCGGTCCTTGTCCCTCACTCTCGCTCATAGGGAATGCCCATGGCTGCCGGAAAACGAACTCGCCCGATGACCCCAGCAACGACGAGCAGAGTAACCACATAGGGGGCCATCGACACGAACTGCCAGGGGATAACTTTTTGAACAGCCGGCATTGTCGCCACCCACACAGCAAGATTGTCAAAGAAGCCGAATATAAACCCACCTACCAAGACGAGCATTGGATTCAGTCCGCTGAATACGACAGTGGCCAGGGCGATAAAACCTCGACCCGCGGAGATCTCCTTCGTGACCGACCCTAACCAGTCTATGCTAATATAGGCCCCTGCCAATCCTGCAAGGGACGAGCCCGCCGCAGTTGAAAACAAGCGAAGAAGATGTATTTCGATTCCGGCCACGTCGGCAGCCTGCGGATTCTCACCGACCGCCCTTATCTTCAGGCCAAGCTTTGTTCTAAAAAGCAGAACATATATGAGAACGGGTAGCACAATTGCCACCAAAATCATTGGACTGAAAGCCCCGAGGGGGGTCGACATATCAATCATCTGGCTCTCTTCCGGGACGGCATGGTGTCCGGGTACGCCCAGGTAGATCAGCCAGAAAGTCACCAATCCAGCGGCAAAAAGATTGATGCCCACGCCAGCGATAAGCTGTACCCCTCTGAAATAGGTGCACACCAACCCAAAAATTAAGCCGACCGCAAACCCTGTCCCAAGCCCGACAAGGAGACCAATAATCGGTCCTCCTGCTTCAGCTCCGAGAGCCCCAGTCATTGCACCCAAAAGGATTATCCCCTCGAGGCCTATGTTGAACAGGCCCGATGATTCCCCGATCACTTCACCTGTACCGGTCAGGGTAATGGGAACCATGGCATGGAGAGACCCGATGAGGATTCCCCAGAGATACCCAAGATTCATGACCACCTCCGATCTTCATCCTAGGACCGCTTTAACCGGAACATGAGGTGGGTCCCTATTCTCCGCAAGAGAGAAAACAACCGTATCAACTCGGGGATAGCCAGGAAGAGAACAACAGACCCCTCAACAACACGGACCATCTCCAGTGGGACTTGAGCAAGAAGCTGCATCGTTCTCCCACCTGCCAAGAGTCCCCCAAAGAAAATCGCGGCAAAGATTATCCCAATAGGATGGTTTCTTCCTATCATAGCGACTGCCAGGCCTTCAAAGCCCAGTCCTCTGATGGAAACCATGCCGCTGTAGATCGCGTAAGTCGGCGGACGACCCATGACGTGGACAGCACCCGCCAGCCCTGCTGTGAGCCCTCCGGTGATGAAAACAAAGAGAATAATCTTCCATTTTTCAATACCCGCATACGTGGCTGCCAGCGGGCTGTACCCCATGGCACGGATGTCGAAACCGATGACCGTTCGCCATAAAACAAGGTAGACGACAATCGCCGCAGCAAGAGAAATGAAGATTGCGTAACTGAGGCTTGTTCCCGGCACCAACAGAGAGAAACGGGCTCCCTCAGCAATGCTGATTGTTTTCTCAGCTCTCAAGGGGTCAACGAGAATCTTGGCAATGAGATAGAAGGCGAGAAACTGAGATATCCAATTCAGCATGATGGTTGAAATGACCTCATGAACGCCTCTTGTCGCCTTCAGAACAGCCACCGGAAGGCTCCAGATTGCCCCTGCAAGGACCGCGAAGATGAGACTCAGAGAAAAGGCAGCGGCAGGCGGGAGGTGGAAAAGGCCGACGGTCACAGCGGCTAGTGCTCCTAGATAGAGCTGTCCTTCAGCCCCAATGTTGAACATTCCCCCCCGAAATCCAATGGCAAAGGTAAGGGCAGTGAGAATGAGCGGCGTGGCGTTGGCGAGTGATTCTGAGAGGCCATATAGATCACCGAAGGCACCCCTGAACAGGGCTGTATATGCAGAAATCGGATCATAGCCGTACAGCGTCATGATCAGTGCGCCGACAGCAAACCCGATGAATCCCGCGATAATCGATTTTTTCAACTCATCGATGTTAGCCGGAAATCCCATCCCCCCTCTCTCGCATACACAGCCCCCTGTCGAAATCCCTGAATACAATAAGAGGGGGCGGCAGTCCCTCTGCTATCCCCCTCTTGTTGCGGTCACTCTACCTTGTCAGCGGGTATTTGGATCGAACGGCTTTCATCTCCTCGAGCGTGTTGGCGTTCGGCACAGAGATCTTTCCTGCGATAATCTGCTTTTCCAAATCACCAACGACGTCCCAGATCCAGGAGGGAATCTGGGCGCGCATGTTTTTCCAGTTCGCAACGACCGTATCCTTATCCTTTTCCGTGATCTTTCCGGAACCAATACCAAAGTCCATGAAGGCGAGAAGCTCAGGGTATTTGCTCATCGCAACCCCCTCGACATCGAGCCCCATCACCGTGAGACCTCCCTTGAACGTCCCTTTTACCACTGCCTCCACGGCGTTGTAACAGCCATTGTCTACCCGTTTCAGCATACTGACAAGGACTCGGTGCCCATCACCCATCCAATCTTGATTGGCGTCTACCCCGATCATGAAAGGCGGGCCGGCCTCCTTGCCTTTTGCCTTGACTGCTTCGGTGATGGCCTGGAGATCGCCAATTCCCAGAGGCCCGGCGATATTATAGACCAGGCCAGCTCCCTGAGCCAACATCGCTTCAGTCGCTTCCTTGCCCTTGGCGATGTCGCTGAAGGTACCGGTATAGGTGTAGAGCAATCCAATCCGTGGGTCTTTGCCCGTTTTCTGGGCATAAGCCCTGTTCCCCCAGTCGATTCCGAAACGGTAACCCGCTTCGAAATGATACAGGACAGGGATCTCAATACCGAGGACGGCACCGACATTCGGATAACCATAGTGCGCCGCTGTCATCGCACCAACCGCTCCGACAAGAGCCGAACCTTCATTCTCCTTGAAGACAATCGACATCACATTAGGTGCATCGACCACGGAGTCGATGATCATGAACTTCTGGTTTGGATACTCTCCGGCCGCCGTTTTGACCGCATCGGTGAGCAGAAAGCCCACGGCAATAATCAAATCAAACGAATCAGACCTGGCTGCGTTCCGAACATTGGGAAGGTAATCGGCCGCGGTGGCACTTTGGATTTCCACCATTTGCAAACCGAAGTCCGCAGCCGCTTTCTCCGCACCCAGGTAGCCCATATCATTAAAGGAGAGATCCCCCCTTCCACCGACGTCAGTGACCAAAGCCACTTTGCCTTTGAGTGCTGCCTGGGCCATCCCGGGTGTCATCACCAGTCCGGCCACCAGCAGCGCCACCGTAAATATGGTAACCACCAACTTTGTCATGTCCTTCATTTGTGTTTGCCCTCCTTTCCCGAATTGGGTCCATTCCTATAAGAGGATTAACAGACAAAAACCGTTCGAGGTGACAGGCGATCGGTTGGAATCCATTTTTCTTATCAAGTCTCCGCTAGCGGATTACACTCCTCTGTGAATGGAGGACGGCCGGGGGTTGTCCACCTCGACTGATATCCCAGGACTCGACACCGTCCGCTACGGGTTCGAGGCATACGTTTTAGAGAATGTCTCAGAATTCATTACACGGCAGTTTGCTATATGCTGGGAATTTCTGGTTGGATTCACCGGACCACCTGTCAAGGCATTTTGATTTAAACGGTTCACCTCCTTTCTCACATGGCCTGAAGAACTTATTACTTTACTCAAATGCAGCAGACGGATCGCGGTCGTAGCCTTGAGGAGAAAATGTGTGTTTTATTTCGTACGGAAGAACGGCGCCTCACGAATGGCGAATCACACCTGCAACAAACGCTCGCCAGACTCCTCCAAGTTACTTTCAGGCCGTCATTTTGTCAAGGATTAAGAGATACGACGGCAGCGCTTTTGGCCCCTGTTGACTTTATGAAACGGTCGATATATAGTGCTCGTGAAAGATTTCATTAACTATTCGTTACACCACCTGGGAGGACCCAACACAAAATGAACGTCCGTAGTCTCTTTGCCTTTGTCTGTCTTCTTTTCGCAATCGGGATCGTCTGGATGATCGTGACAATTCCCGCCGGCCAACCTTCAAAATCCACCGTCGAGCTCTTCGAGCCCGTGGCTCCCGTTCAAAAAGGGGCGATCGCCCTCGCTGAAAGGACAGCACCTGCGGGAGAAAAAGAGACCACCATTTCCAAGAAGGAGCCATCCGCAGCTCCTAAGAAAGAAGCCCCTGCAGAAGAAAAGCCCAAGCGGAGAATCGCCGAGGCGGTATCGGATGAACCACCAAAGACAGTGGCCTATACGCCTGCATTTGGCAGTGTCACCTTTACCCACATGAGACACTTTGACGATTTAGGAATCGACTGCGGAGACTGCCATCACGAAGACATGGAAGGGGGCATGTCCAAGTGCGCTAACTGCCATGAGCCTCCCAAAAGGGCTATCCATAAGAATTGCCAAGGCTGTCACAAAAAACTCGAGGGTGAAGGGAAAGACTCTGGACCGACGAGGTGCAGAGATTGCCACACCAAGAAAAGTACCTCCTGAGGACCTTGCATGGCAAGGCATAGAGAGGATTACTTATATAGTCCCTTCTTGATCACAGAAGTCCTCAACAGAAATTCCACGAACTCTATCGAATTGTCATTCCACCCTTGTTTTGGAAGGGGTCAGAAGGAGTAGACCATGGTGCTTTTGGAATTTAGCATGTCCCCATTAGATAAAGGTGAAAGCCTTTCTCCCTGGGTGGCCCGGTGTCTGGAAATTGTGGATAAGAGCGGCCTCGAGTACCGGTTAAATCCCATGGGAACGGTTCTCGAAGGCGAGTGGGATCAGGTCTTTGAGGTCGTCAAGCGCTGCTTTACGTCTATGAGCGAAGACTGCAACCGGATCAGCGTGAGCATCAAAGTCGACTATCGCAAGGGAAAACAGGGGGCCATCGAATCCAAGATCGCGTCAGTTGAGAAAACCCTGGGAAAACCCCTAAAGAAGTGAGGACTCCGAAAGGATAGAGACCCCCCCTTGGTTTTTCATACCGAGGCTGTTCATGGCAGAGACGAAAACCCAGGAACAGATTTACGCCGCTTATTGGGGAAGACTCGCTGATCTCAATCCCACTGAGGTTTGCGAAAGGACAGGAACCCTCTACGGCTACGACAAAAACGGCTATCTCCTCCCATTTCTGAACCAGCGATATCTCGTTATCCCCAAGGAACGGAAAATAATGAGAATCAGACGGGATGATACAATAGAGAGTGAACCGCTGACGACAGACTTCTATCTTTTGTCACTCGTCTACCTGACCGAGGCCAAGAGAGTGGAACCCACCAGACATTGGCTGAGCGAGAAGGATCTCAAGGGCGGTGAAATGTTCTTTCGGGGACCCCACGCCCTTCCCCTGGCGGAGGTGACAGAAAGGTATGGACAGGACCCTGAAGCCTTTCTTGAGGCGGGGAAGCGCCTCGGTGGTGTCGAGATGCTTTACGGTGACAAAGCTTTCGGCCTAGACGTCCTCCCCAAGATACCGCTCGTTTATGTCCTGTGGACAGGGGATGAGGAGTTCCCTCCCCGAGTGCAAGTTCTCTTTGACGAAACTATCCAGGATCACTTTCAATTAGATGTGATCTGGTGTTCTGTCTCCGAAATAAGTCGTCGTCTGGTCAGCCTCAAGACCTAGCCTGGCCGATGTCCTGTGTGCTCTTCGTCTCTGCAAGCCTCTCGGCCAGCGAGAGCACATGACTCTTCCCTTTTGCGCCGTTTTCAAGAGGATCAAGCCAATCACTGGGAATTTGGCCATACCCATGATAGGCGCCAGCGAGGGCCCCTGTCATGGCCCCGATAGTATCGGTATCCCCACCGCAATTAACTGCCACAACTACACTGTCCCGAAGACTGTCGGTCAGGAGAAAAGACGCCAGGGCCGGCGGAACCGCGCCCAGGGCGCTAACGTCACAGGGGAAACGAGACACGATCCCTCTGATCGTCTCCCCCAAATCCCGTCCACGGGCAATGCCCTTAACGATCCCAATAGCCTTGGCCATCTCCTCGCTTGTGGGAGTGACGGTCTCCACAACAGTGTCGATAAAGTCTCTCGCGTCTAAGCTTTCTCCCTGAATTCCCTTGAGTGTGGCGAGACCTACGGCTCGTGCCTGAGCAAGAGCGCCGGCAAGCCCCAGAGGATGTTGGTGAGTGATGAGTGTACAGTTTCGAGCGGCCTCCCCCAGACTCGCTGGGCTGTCATAATAGAAGAACCCGATGGGAGCGATCCGCATGGCCCCTCCATTTCCCCAGCTGTCCGTCCCTGCCTTATTCCAGGCCACGCCACCCCGCAATCGATCCATAACCCCATAAATCCGTCCACCATACCCCCGATAGGGGCTGAAGTTGGCCACAAATTTTTCAGCTGTGAGGGCCGGATCGAATTGAGGGCTTTCCACCAGACTCTCCATGATTCCAATCATCATCTCCGTATCGTCGGTGTAAATTCCCGGGCCCATCTCTGCCAAGAGCCCGTGAACCTCCTGAATCATCTGAGAGCTCCACCCCTCAACTGGATGACCCAGGGCATCCCCAACAAAGGTCCCCATGGCAGACCCTTTGAATCGGTCCTTGAGGACCCTCAGGCTGCCCTCTTCACCTGCCAACGGGTTCACCGCCCTCCTTTACAACCTCCTTCTGAGATCCAGCCCCTCGGAAACCAGACCCAAGAGTTGATTGATTCGAAAGGGTTTGGAAATCTGAAAATCAATCCCACTCGCTTGCATCTTCTTCCTGTCGAGGTTTGCGCCCCATCCGGTGATGATCACGACTGGGGTTTTGGGATCAACCTGCTTGATGGCTTTTGCCACCTGCCATCCAGAAACCTCCGGCATTCCCAGATCAGTGAAAACAAGATCAAAATCCCCCCGCTTGAAAATCTCGATTCCCTGCTCACCGCCTGATGCGAGCGTCACCTGATGACCCTCCAAGGAGAGAATATCGTAAAGGTTCTTCCGAATTACCTCCTCGTCATCAACGACCAGAATAGAGGCCGGGGTCAAAGTCTTTCCAGGCGGAACTTCCTCCTCCAATGCGGCCTCGCCTCGAGCCGAGGGAAGTAACAAGCTGAAGGTTGTCCCTTTTCGCATATTGCTTTTGATAAGGATTTCTCCCCCGTGCCGTTTAATAATTCCATAGGAGACACTCATGCCGAGCCCGGAGCTCTGGGGGCCCTTTGTCGTAAAGAATGGATCGAACACACGCTTTTGGGTCTCCCGACTCATGCCAGTTCCCTCATCGGTCACAGATATCCAACTCACATCCTCCTCAACCCCTGTTTCAATTAGAATCTCGCCACCCTTGGGCATGGCATCAATCGCATTGGCCATAAGATTTATCAGGACCTCTCTCAGTTCTGATGGACTTCCCAGGACCGGCAAAACCTCACCAAATTTCTTCTGTATCGTTATGTGAATGCCTTTCGATTCTGCCTGATCTTTCCATCGGGGGCGGGTCAGTTCGATGACATCTCTTACCACTTCTTGGAGATTGACAATGACGAAATCCATATGAGAACGGACCCGTGTGAATTCCTGAATCCTTCTGACCGTCTCCGCGGCATCAGAGGCTGCCCTTTCAATAATATCCAACCCCTCTTCGACTTGAGAGTCGGGCTTTATTCCGTGTTCCGACGCCGTGCGCTCCATATAGATCTTCAGCAATTGCGCCCGCCCGAGGATTGCCGCTAACATGTTATTGAAGTCATGGGCCACGCCTCCGGCCATTTCGCCGAGCGCCCTGAGCTTTTCCGTCTGAATGGCCTGCTCCTCTTGCCGCTTTGTTTCCGTGATGTCTCTTGCGACTGCCTGAACCCCAATTACCTCGCCGTCTCCTCCTTTGACCGGATTCATTGTCCAGCTTACGAGACGAACATCACCCGAGCCGTTCGTAAGGCTGTTCTCGAAGTTGACAAAATCTCTACCCTGAAAGATCATGCTGATGTGACGCTGAGTCTTGCTCAAGTCTTCGGGCACGACGTACTCGTCCAGACAGCGGCCCATTAAATCCTTGTTTTCTTTCCCAAAGAAAGTCAGCCCGGAGGGGTTGACAAACGTAAAGACACGATTTGAATCGCACTGGATAATGATATCTCCTGAACGCTCAACAAGGCTCCTGTAGAGGGCTTCGGACTCCCTGACTTTGTCTTCCAGATCTTTTCTCTCTGTCACATCCCGCAAGAAGCTCAGGGTCGCAGGGTTCCCTTGCCACTCGCACCCAACCGCATTCATCTCAATCCAGTGCCACTCCCCCTTACGGTTGAAAACTCGGAAGTCGTATAGGTTTTGCCCCCCCTTTCTCGTGCGGCGACTCGTATCGATCCCCTTGATGACCTCTCTGTCTTCCGGGAGAACTAAATCGACCAGCCCCTTTCCCATAACCTCTTTTTTTGAACGACCAAAGAGCTGAAATGCTCTCGAGTTCGCGAATTCGACCTGCCCGTTCCGAAAGACCAGAATGGCATCTTCAGAATTTTCGATGAGCGTTCGGTAGCGTTTCTCTGAGTCCCGCAAAGCCTCAGTCCGAGCCTCGACCATTTTCTCAAGATTCGAGGCGAGGGATCGGTATCTTTTGGCGGACTTCCTCAAGGCGCCGGTACTTTTCTCGATTCTCTTCCCCAGATTAAAGACGAGGTCTTCCTTGTCCAGCCGCTCCTTCTCGTAGGCCTCGACCAGATCCCGCCCCAGCATAAACAAGAAAACCCCCCGAATCCGCTGTGACAGGGCAGCGCTCGTCCATCCAGCCTCAAAGGTACACACAGGCTCCCCGTTGGTCACGCAGCGGGTCTCTCTGACTTGTATATTCTGCGCTCCGGTAACCAGGCCATAACCTGTGTAGATGCCGAGATTCCACTCACACACATGCTTAGTGACCTTGATGTCGGGTTGGTAGCGAAGCTCAAACACCGCACGTCCTCGGCCCTGATCGACGAGACTCACTCTCTTGGTCCGATTGTATTTCCGGTTCTCCCGCGGAACGCGAGCCAGAAAGAGGTGGGGAGGTAAGAGCCTCGCCAATGTCATAATCCTTCGGAGCGAGGCCTGGTGCATCACTACCCCGATGCCTGCCCGGTACAGGGACCGAGGACCGGGTAGAATCTTTGAGGCATTTTCAAAGAGCCTGAGAGAAAAATCATTAGAAACCCAATAGTCTGGATCGAGCAAATGATCCAGGGTGACTGGGCCTATTTTCCGAGGTGCGTATTTGTCCTCGATCAGAAATTCCTTGTTATCGACCAACCCGTCAAGCAGCGAATCGATGGCACCCTCCCCCAGCTCGGTAGAAACATAATCGATGAGGGCTCTGGAATTGACGCACGAAATATCTCGATCCATCGACTTCTTCGTCGCGCTCATGACAT
>JABAOH010007529.1_pt1 | contig 17431 bp, 16 predicted proteins | sample 7062181 | NCBI WGS metagenome assembly JABAOH01 (sample SAMN14538630, study PRJNA623070) | marine sediment metagenome | biome: marine biome [ENVO:00000428]; feature: marine pelagic biome [ENVO:01000023]; material: deep marine sediment [ENVO:00002113]; isolation source: pool of 5 deep marine... | reverse complement strand
CGCCCACCGGGGTGCGGAAAAGGAGATCTTTCCCCGCCTTCCCCGGGAAAACCGGCCGGGGATCATGGCCTTTACGGCCACCCGCTGGGGAAGCCTGCTCAAGGAGAAGCGGATGCCCCCCGGTGAGCGGCCCCTCACCGCGCCCGAGTGCTACCGGTTCGTTCTCACAAACGAAAACGTGGACGTCTGCCAGACGGGCCCGAGGAGTGCTCGGGAGATGGAAGAGGCCCTGCTCGCCCTTAACGGGGGGCCTCTCACCGATGCCGAGATGGAGCGGGTGCTGCGGATAGGCGATTACGTCCACAGCCAAAAAAAGAGATGACAGCTTTGAAAGATATTTACCCCTCCCTGTCACCTGCTTCCCGGGCTCTCTTGCTTCCCCCGAGGAGCCACTTCGCTTTCCCCGAACCGTGCCGACTCCCATCCCAGCATTGCCTTCTTCCTCGCCGGCCCCCCCCCGTAATTGCCGAAGGCGCCGGTGGCTCGTATCACCCGGTGGCACGGGATGAGGTAGGCCATGGGGTTTTTGCCGACTGCCGTCCCGACGGCGCGGGAGGCGCCGGGAAAACCGGCCCGCCTTGCCAGATCCCCGTAAGATATCACCCGCCCGGGTGGAACCCGCAAGAGGGCCTCCCAGACTTTGATCTGAAAGTTCGTGCCCGTAACGTGAAGGCCCAATGAGCGACCGGACTTTTTCACCGGATGGGAGAAGATCTCTTCCACGATCGAAAGCGTACCCCTATCGTCCTCCCTGAAATGGGCTTTCGGCCAGCGTTTTTTCAGGTCGGAGAGCTTCCTCCTGTCCCCTCCTGGCGGGACGAATGTGAGCCTGCATACCCCACGGTCCGAGACGGCGAGCAGACACGTACCGAAAGGGCTGTCGTGAAATGCGAAACGGATGGTCAATCCGGCGCCGAGGCTTTTCACTTCGCCGGGTGTCATGGCGTGAACCTTCACCATGAGGTCGTGGAGCCGCCCGGGCCCCGAAAGCCCAACCTCGAATGCCGCGTCGAGGACGGTCCTCGATGCCTGCAGGAGGCGGCGGGCGTGCTCGGCAGAGAGATACTGGAGAAACCGTTTCGGGCTGACGCCGGCGAAGCGGCGGAAGAGGCGCTGGAAGTGGTACTCGCTCAGCCCGATGTTCTCTGCCACCTCGGAAAGGGATGGCTGTTTCCCGGCATTTCGCTCCAGGTATAAAATCGCCTTTTCGATCCGCTCGTAATCCCGCGAAAGGGTTTTTCTCATGGCTGCTGCCTCCTCATGATTCAATAATGAAGGAGGAAGGGGAAGGACTCAACCCGATTCTTGCTCTTTTTTCCCGATCCATTGATAAAGGGGCTGCGCACCGCCCGCCGGAGAGGTTTTGCACTATAATAGACTATTGCGGAGCGAAGTGCGAATTGATGATATGTTCGAGGGTTGCGTGACGCCATGAGAATTCTAATCTTTGGTGGAGGGGCGGTGGGGCTCGGCATCGCCAGCTGCCTCATAAAATCCGGGACGGAGGTGGATATCATTGCCCGGCCGGACACGGCACGAGCCTTAAGTGAGGTGGGCCTGGAAAGAGTTGGCATCTTCGGTGCTTTCAGCGCGGCCCCGGGGTCATTTCGCTGCTATTCCACCATCGGAGACCTTACCGAAACCCGGTACGATTACATCCTCGTTTGCACGAAGGCACACGATTCGATGGATGCGGCCCGGGACCTGTCCTCCAATCCCTCCTTTCTCGAGGGGGAGGCAAAGATCGTCCTGTTTCAGAACGGATGGGGGGGCGCCGAGATATTTTCCTCCTTTTTCCCGAAGGAGCGCGTGTTCAATGCCCGGGTGATAACCGGTTTTGTCAGGCCGGAAAAAAACCGCGTTGAAGTGACTGTTCACGCCGACGCCATACGCGTGGGAAGCCTCTTTTCCGGTCCGGTGGATGATCTGGCCGATCTCTGTGCCGCGATAGCCGGGGGCGGGATCCCCTGCGAGCCGACGGAGGAGATCGGCAGGGACCTGTGGGCCAAGATGCTTTATAACTGCGCCCTCAACGCTCTCGGGGCCATCTTCGAGGTTCCCTACGGGGTCCTGGGAGAGTGGGAGTACACCAGGGAGATCATGAAACTCATCATCGAGGAAGTCTACCTGGTCATGGACCGCTCCGGTCACGCCACCCACTGGGAATCGCCCGGCGATTACCTGGCGGTTTTCTACGAGAAGCTGCTCCCGCCGACGGCGAAACACGATTCTTCGATGCTGCAGGACATCCGGGCGAAAAAGGGGACGGAGATCGATTTTTTAAACGGGGCCGTCGTCACCCTGGGCAGGCAGGTGAACAGCCCCACCCCCATTAACCTCACCGTCTACAATATGATGAAATTTTTGGAAACGAGGGCTGTCTCGGGAAAATAGGGCAATCCTACCGGATATTTTCGTCACGTCACCACCTCCATTCGGTAACCTCCCGTAACTCAAGGGTTCATCTGCCGGTGAGTGCGGAAGAGGCTGAATCGACGGCCATTTATATCCACGACAGTTCCGGAAAACGGCCGGTTTTCAGATGATGGGGAAATGAGACCCCGGCGAAATCGGTGGTTGTTGGAATTTACACCATTTTCAGGCATTTTCACGCCCGCTGGAAAGGAGCTGGCGGAAACTTGATAGAAATTTTATAATATGTTACAAGCGAGATGTGGAATAACCCATCAAAAGGTCCCTCGAAAAGCTCATTCAAATGAGGGATTTGTGGGATCATAATTTGTATACAGTATACAAATATTCCGATATACTAATTGTGAGAAGGATGCTGTGAACCGTATTTCCTGAAAGGCTGTTAAAGGACGATTTTTTCGACGATCGCAGTGAGCTATCGCTTGTGGAGAAGGAATCGTGCGTGACCTTCATTGGTACAGGAGCATCGGGTTCAAGACTGTCCTTTCCGTGGCTGTCACCGCTGTGTTGGTGAACGGCTTTTTCGGGTATCTGGGACTCACCATCCACGAGAAGCACTTAAACGCCACCATCCTCAGATCTGCCTCCCAGCTGAGCGAAACGATCAAGAAATCGATCAGGTTCGATATGATCGAAAACAGGAAGGAGAACGCCTACCGGATTATGGAGACGATCGCGGGCCAGGAGGGGATCGAGCGGGTGAGGATCTACAGCAGCGAGGGGAAAATCATATTCTCCACAGATCAGAGGGAATTCGGAAGGATGGTGGACAAGAAAGCCGAAGCCTGCTACGGGTGTCACTCCGAGAAAAAGCCCTTGGAGCGGCTCACCACGTCGGACCGCAACCGCATTTTCACCTCATCCGGCGGTTACCGGGTTCTCGGCATGATAAATCCCCTCTCCAATGAGAGCGAGTGCTCGTCGGCCGCATGTCACTTCCACCCCGAGTCGCAGAAGGTGCTCGGCGTCATCGATATCACCATGTCTCTCGCCGACATGGACAAGGAAGTCGCCGCTACCCGTAATCAGATCATATTTTCAAATGTTCTCTCCATCGTCGCCGTGTCGTCGATCATCGCCATCATCTTCATGCGGTTGATCGGGAGGCCCGTCAGAGAGCTCATCAAGGGGCCCAGGAGAGTCGCAGCCGGTGACCTGGACTACAGCATCCCGATTTCGACGGATGACGAGATGGGGTACCTCGCCCAGTCTTTCAACCGTATGACGCGGAACCTGAAGCAGGCGAACCAGGAGATCCACGAGTGGATAAAGAATCTGGAGATCAAGGTGGAAGAGAGGACGAAAGAGTTGAACGAGGCCCAGTTTCAACTCCTCCAGTCCGAGAAGCTTGCCGCCGTAGGGAAAATCGCCGCTACCGTTGCCCACGAGATCAACAACCCCCTGAGTGGCGTATTCACCTATATAAAGCTGATGCAGAGGAAGATCGAAGAGGGAAACGCGGGGGAGAAGGAGATTGGCAGTTTCAGGGAATATCTCTCTTCCATGAGCAGGGAAGTGGATCGCACGAGATCCATCGTTCGGGATCTATTGGATTTCACCCGCCCCAAGGAGCCGGTCAGGAAGCGCACAGACTTAAACTGGGTCATCGAAGAATCGTTGAAGCTCATATCGAATGAATTTACCGTGAGAAACATCGAGCTGGAAAAGAGGCTGAATCCCCTTCCCGAAATCATGGTCGATCCCTCCCAGATTCAGCAGGTGTTCATCGATACGATGGTGAACTCCTGCGAGGCGATGGAGGGGGGGGGTACGCTATCGGTACACTCGTACCATCATGCCGCGAGCGATATGGTGGTCGTGGAGATAGCCGACACCGGTGTCGGGATTCCGCCAGAGAACCTGTCGAAAATATTCGACCCCTTTTTCACCACCAAGAGCAAGGGAACCGGGCTGGGTCTTTCGGTCATATACGGGATCGTTACCCGGCACGAAGGGAAGATCGAGGTGAAGAGCGAAGTGGGGAAGGGGACGCAGATGAGATTTCGGCTTCCGGCAGAAGGGGGATAGATAGCCGAAATGGTGATCTACATCAGGCCCATAGGGGCTGTTGATGGCGACGTGATCGATTGGCTGAAAAATGACATCGGCAGATTTCTTGGCTTGGAGGTGAGAGAGATGGCAAATATGGCGGTATCGCCCCGCTGTCTCGAAAAGGGAAGAAATCAGTACAACTCCACGAAAATACTGGGGGAGATCACACGGCAGGTTCCCCCCGATGCGGGCAAAGTTCTCGGGGTGATCGATCGAGACATCTCCATCCCAATTCTCACCTACGTCTTCGGAGAGGCACAGCTCGGCGGTGCCTGTGCTCTCGTTTCCCTTACCCGGCTGCGTCAGGAATTCTATGGTCTTGAGCCGAACCGGCAGATTTTTCTCGAGCGCCTTCGCAAGGAGAGCTTCCATGAGCTCGGGCACACCTTCGGACTGAGCCACTGTTCGATCGCGGATTGTGTCATGAGACTTTCAAACACCGTGTTCGACGTGGACAGGAAAGGGAGCCTTTTTTGTAGGGATTGCAATGCTGTGGTCCAAATAAAAATAGAGGCAGGAGGCTGAGGAATGGATAAAAAGGTAAATATTTTGATCGTCGACGACGAGGAGATAGTCCGTGAATCCCTGACGAGCTGGCTGAGGGAAGACGGATATACCGTGGAAGCCGCAGAGAGCGGCCCGAAGGCGCTGGAGCGTTTTCCATCCAGGGACTGGACTCTCCTGCTCATCGACCTGAAGATGCCCGGCATGGACGGGATCCAGCTTCTCGATGAGGTAAAGAGGATCGATCCCGACATGATGGTGATCATCATGACCGCCTACGCCACGGTCGACACGGCCGTGAAGGCGATAAAAAAAGGAGCATATGACTACCTGGTTAAGCCTTTCGATCCGGAGGATCTGTCGATGACGGTGAGGAAGATCATAGATCACAAAAATCTCATCGAGGAGAACCTCTACCTCCGCAAAGAATTGAAGAAACAGTACCGGCTGCACGATCTGATCAGCAAGAATCACCGGATGATGGAGATTTTCGACCTCGTCAAATCGATTGCCAAGAGCAACTCAACCGTCCTGATTCAGGGAGACAGCGGGACGGGGAAGGAGCTTCTTGCCCGGGCGATTCACGCCGAGAGCCACCGGAAGGATGGCCCCTTTGTTTGCGTTTCCTGCGCGGCCCTAACCGAATCTTTGCTGGAGAGCGAGCTGTTCGGTCACGAAAAGGGCTCGTTCACCGGTGCCGTGTCAAGTAAAAAGGGGAAGATCGAGCTCGCCCAGGGAGGAACGCTTTTCCTTGATGAGATAGGGGATATCAGCCTGAAATTACAGATGGACCTTCTGAGGGTGCTCGAACAGAAGGAGTTCAGGAGGATCGGAGGAACGGAACTCATCAGTATCGATGCCCGTATCGTCGCAGCCACCAACAGAGACCTTAAAAAGGCGATCGAAGAGGGGCTCTTCAGGGATGACCTCTACTACCGGCTCAACGTCATATCGATTCACATTCCCCCGCTCAGGGAAAGGAAGGAGGACATTCCTCCCCTGGTGGAGCATTTCATCGAAAAGTTCAACCTGGAGATGGAAAAAGGCGTCACGGGGCTCAGCGAAGGGGCGATGCGGCTGATCATGGACTATGACTGGCCGGGCAACGCGAGAGAGCTGAGAAATGTGATCGAGCGGGCGATGGTAGTGACGAAGGGGAAGTCCATCACGGAATCGGAGATAACCCTTCCTCTCGCCGGAAGGCGTGCCGCCCCCCCTGGAAAGTCTCTTTCCGACATAGAGAAGGAATATATCAGACAGGTCCTGCTCGAAAATAGATGGAACATCAATAGGTCGGCACGGATTCTCTCCATCGACCGGGGTACGTTGTACAACAAGATCAAGAAGTATAACTTGAAAAAGGAAAGGGCTGAAAAGTGGAATCGGTGATCCTCCCCTCTCGGAGGGGGATCGGATGCTGTTGAAAAAGTAGATCCCGCCGTTGAATTCTTCAACCCGTTAACTCCCTGATATTCAAAGGGAATTTTCCATCGCCGGGAAAGTGTTGAAAGAGTCCACACTATTTCCGTCTCACCTGCAGAACCGGCCTGGTCTTCCGTTAAAAAAACGTGTTTCGAATCGCAGGGTTACTCCATAACCGCAAAAGCTTCCAACCCTGGCACGTTCGTTGCGAAATAAGAGAGTATCAATGCGGGAAAAGGAGGACAACATGGGTTACGCGATCATCTTTTTCACATATTTCATCGTCTGGCTGGTATCGGCAACAAGGCCCAAATCTGGGGAAGCCGGTTCACCGTTGAAAGTTTCCATTCCTTAGAGAATGGCTCTCTGATTTCGGAAATGAGGCTACCTGAGGTACCAGCAAAGGGCGGAAAGGAGGTAACCATGAAAGGGGACACATGTCCGTTTCTTGAAGTAAAAACGGTCATATATTGTAAGGCCTTCCCGGTGAAGAAGATGATACCCGTTGAGCGGCAATCATCTTCGAAGGGGCTCTGCGGGACCTCTCAGTTCCAGGAGTGCGCCCTTTTCAAGGAGGTGAGCTGCGCCGACAAAGAGATGCAGAGTATCCGGGGTACCCTCATAAAATCTGACTTCTATTATCACCCGAGGCACCTCTGGGTCTGCTTCCCGGAAGGCAACGACAGCGAGGTACGTGTGGGGATCGACGATTTCGCACAGAAGATCATCGGGAAAATTGACCGGATCTCCCTCCCCCCCGAAAATACGGCGGTAAAGGAAGGAAGCGTCTGTTTCCTGGTGCATGCCGGTAAGCGAAAGGTTCGCATGATCGCCCCCGTGAACGGGATCGTCGTGGAAGTAAATCAGGCACTTTCGTCTCACCCGGCCATCATCAACGAGGATCCGTATTGTGAGGGGTGGGTGCTGAAGGTCAGGCTCACCGGGGACGGGATAAAAGGCCTCTTTTACGGCAGCTCGGCACAAAACTGGCTCAAGTGGGAAGTGGAGCGCCTCCTGAGAATGTTTGCGGCGAGCCGCGGTGTCACGGCGACGAACGGGGGAGAAACGCTGCCCGATATAAGCTCCCGGCTAAACGATCATCAGTGGGGCAGGATAGCGGAACTCTTCCTGGAGTAGATATATGCATTGCACCAAAAGCGTACGTGCAAACCCGTAAAGGGGGTGAGAACGATGGTACCAATCCTGGTCATACTGACCTTCGCCTGTTTCATCCTCATCGAAATTGCCCTGGAACACAGGGCGAGGAAGAAAGCTGAGGTATCGCTGAGACAGAGAACCGAATCTGCCGTGATGTCCATTCCGCCGCGGGTGTCTCCCGCTTCCTGGGGCTATGCTCTCCCGGGGGGAGTGTTTCTCCACCCCGGGCACACCTGGGCACACCTGGAGTTGACCGGTGAAGCGAGAGTGGGCATCGACGATTTCATCCGGATGATCATGGGGAAGGTAGACGGTGTTTTGCTTCCCCGGAAGGGCTCGAGCGTGCAGCAGGGAGGGAAGTTACTGACCCTGGTCAAGGGGAAGAGACAGATGGATGTGGCCTCTCCTCTCGACGGCGTGGTCCAGGTTGTCAACGACTACGTTGCTCTGTCTCCCGAGAGAATCACCAGAGACCCCTACCAGGCCGGGTGGATCCTGGAGATCAGGCCGACGAAGCTCCTGAAGAACATCAGGCGTCTGAGGGTTGGAGCTGAGGCGTCCCAGTGGTTCGAAAGAGAGCTTGAGCGGTTTTCGGAATTCATCGATCGGAACATGGAACGTCCTGCAGAGGTTGGCGTAACCGCACGCGATGGGGGGCTCTACCTGACGGGAATCGTCGAAGAGATGGATGATGCTCTCTTTGAGAAACTGACGAGAACATTCTTCAGGGTTTGATCTGTTCGCACCGGGAGGGGGCACAGCCTGTTGTGGCGGTGGAACCTGCAAAACGGGAAGAAAGGAGGCCTTGGCAATGAGCTTGAAAAGGAGAGAGTTTCTCAAGATCGCCGGCTTCGCGGGGGCGTCTTTGCTGGGAGCCAGAAGGGCAGGGGCAAATGAGCGGGAGAGGGAATTTTCTGCGATGCTCATCGACACGACGCTGTGCGAGGGGTGCCGCAGCTGCGAAGAGGCCTGCAACGAGAAAAACAGGCTCCCCCGGCCGGATGTTCCCTTTGATGAGGAGAGCGTGTTCGAAGAGATTCGGGACACGTTGCCGGGTGCCTATACTGTGGTGAACCGATATCCGAACCCGAAAGATCCGAAAAATCCCATATTCGTGAGGAGGCAGTGCATGCATTGCAATCAGCCGGCCTGCGCATCGGCGTGCCTGGTGAGAGGGCTAGAAAAAACCAGATTGGGGCCCGTCATCTATAACAAGGAACGATGTATGGGGTGCAGGTACTGCATGATCTCCTGTCCTTTCGATGTGCCGAAGTTCGAGTACGACAGCCCTTTGCCCTATATTAAAAAGTGCTCCTTCTGCTTCGACCGGCAGATGGCGGGGAAGATTCCGGCCTGCGCCGATGCCTGCCCGACGGGGGCGACGCTCTTCGGTTCCAGAAGGGAGCTTCTGGAAGTGGCACGAGAGCGTATTTACAAAAACCCCGGCCGTTACGTCCACCACATATACGGAGAGCACGAGGTGGGAGGTACGGGATGGCTCTACCTGTCTGCCGTGCCATTCGACTTGATCGGCTTCAGGACCGATCTGGGAACGAAGCCCTATCCGGAGCTGACGGCAGGGTTTCTCTACGGGGTGCCCCTGGTTTTCGTCCTGTGGCCATCCATGCTGCTTGCCCTGAACTATTTTACGAGAAAGAACGGGGAGGGAAGCAATGGAGAAAACGAGTAATAGAGCGGTGACATCGAATGGGCCAGCTTCGAAGTTGTCCAGCAAGATCGGTGAATTTTTCCGCTTCATCCTCGCCGAGCTCAAACCGAAGGGGAGAGTGCTGACGCCGTTCAACGTGATAAGCGGTGCGATCATTCTGCTCGGTGCCGTCCTGGTCGTCATCCGATTCGCGAAGGGGCTCGGCGCCGTGACGAACCTGAACCAGGACTACCCCTGGGGGCTCTGGATCGGGTTCGATGTGGTGACGGGGGTGGCTTTCGCAGGGGGGGCCTACGTTCTGACCTTCGTTGTCCATGTCCTCCGGTTCAAGAAATACGAGCCCATCGTTCGCGCTACGGTCTTGAACGGTTTCCTGGCCTACGTGTTCTACGCGGGCGCGCTGCTTCTGGATCTGGGACGTCCCTGGAACGTGGTCAACCCCATCATCGGAAAGGCTTTCGGCCTCAGCTCGGTGCTCTTCCTCGTGGCCTGGCACTTCATGCTCTACATGATATGCGAATTCATAGAGTTTGCGCCCGCCGTGGCCGAATGGCTGAACTGGAAAAGGGTACGCAGGTTCGTCTCGAGCCTCACGATGGGGGCGGTTATATTCGGCATAACGCTGTCGACCCTTCACCAGTCGGGACTTGGAGCGCTCTTTCTCATGGCACCGTCGAAGATCCATCCGCTCTGGTACTCGGCGAACATCCCCGTCCTCTTCTTCGTGTCGAGCATTTTCGCCGGCCTCTCCATGGTAATCATAGAAAGCTCCATTTCCCACAAGATATTCAACAACCAGATCGATCCCGAACACCGCGATTCCCACGGGGACATCGTCCTGGGACTCGGGAAAGGGGCTGCCTGCGCCCTCTTCGTTTACATTTTTCTCAAGATATTAGATTTCGTCCACGGGAGGCACTGGGAAGAGATCGACTCGCCGATGGGGTACTGGTACCTGGTGGAAACGGTGGGTTTCGTCGTCGTACCTGCCGCCCTCTTCGTCACGGCGGTGCGGAAAAAGAGCGTATCGATGGTGCAGATCACGGCTATTTTCGCTGCCGTCGGGGTCGTACTCAACCGGCTCAACATTTCCATCATCGCTTTCAAGTGGTACGAGCCGGTCCGGTACTATCCCTCCTGGATCGAGGTAGAGGTTACCCTCGCGGTGATCTGCCTGGAAATCTGGGTCTTCCGGTGGGTGGTAAATAGAATGCCCGTTTTGAGGAAGTACAGGGAACCTGAAAACGAGACGGTAAAGGAAGAGGAGGTAGTAAAATGGAAGGCTTCTCATATGTAGATATCTATGCGACCAAGGGAGTTGAGTACCTCATCGTCATCGCCTTTCTCTTTACCATAATATTTTTCTGGCGCCTCATCTGGATTCCCGGTCCTGAAACTGCGGAGGAGAGGGCCCTGCCGGATATGGTTGAATGGTTTCACCTCCCTGAGGGTTACTACTTCCACCAGGGGCACGGCTGGGTGAAGGGAGCCGGCGATGACCTGGTGACGGTGGGGCTGGACGATTTCGCCCAGAGACTGATCGGAAGGGCCGATTATTTCTGGCTGCCCGAGCCGGGTGCGACCGTGAACCAGGGAGAGGCAGGGTGGAGCCTCAACGTGGATTCGAAGACGATCGAGATGCTCTCACCCATAGACGGTGAAGTCGTGGAGGTGAACGGTGAAGTGGTGGATTTTCCCGAGCTGGTCAATCAGGACCCCTACGGGAGAGGCTGGCTGATGAAAGTCAGGCCATCGCGGCTCCCGGCGAACACCTCCAACCTCCTCTCGGGAAGGCTGGCGAAAAACTGGGTCGAAGGGATCGTCGAATTTCTGCGGGAGAGGGTAGGGGGAGGCCTGGGGCCTGTGTACCACGACGGTGGACAGCCCGTATCCGGTATTGCCCGCGCTCTCTACGGTGAACAGTGGCACGAGCTGGTGGTGGAGTTTTTCCAGACAGGGGAGGAGATCTAAGCTGTAGGGCTACCCCCGGGAAAAGAGGAATGGGGGGCAAACCCTGGTACGGAATTCGGTGAGGCCGGTATCGGGCATTGTCACCCCTGGTTTCACATTCTATTTTAATTCCCCTCCAGTATGTGCTTTCCCGATTGTTGTTTTTTCTTGATATGCGGTAAAAGATGGGATTTTCTTGCGAAAACCGATAATGATGAAGTACTCGAGGTCCTGCTGTGTGATCGGAATTGCACGATAGGTAAGGATCAAGCGAGTTTGCGCAACCGGGAATTGACGAAACGCGTTTACCAGAAACCGTGCCCAATGCCGGGAAAAACCTGCGAATGAATCTCTCGGAACAATCATTGCCCCATGACTTGTATTTTCATTTTTCTGAGGAAGCGGTATTATCGTTAATATGCTGTTACGGGTGAGTCTGTCTCGAAGTGTCACCGGGGGATGACGCAATTTTCCGATGTAAGATAGATAATCGATAAACAGTGAGCGGTCGGTTTTATTCTATGCTGAAAATATTCAAATTTAAACATTTAAGAAACACCTTGCTGGTATGTCTTGCAGCAGTGATAGCATTCCCGCTCATCAATTATTTTTACGTATACCCCAGGGTTATTGATATTATCCTGGAAACGACAAAAGATGAAGCCGTTCAAACGGCCACCCACCTCGTATCCGTGCTCATCCCGCAATCTCTTCATTTCGAAAGGGATTCGTTCCCCTCTGAAGTGAAATCTCATATCGATGAGATCAGAGAGCATTTCACGTTGAAAAAAGTCAAAGTCTTTTCGAGCACCGGTGAGATCGTCTATTCCACCGATCCCGCTGATGTGGGTACGATGAACGAGAGGAGCTATTTTCGCGATATCGTGGCCAAAGGGCAGAACCACGCGGTCGTGGCGCGGAAAAATGCCAAAACGCTTGAGGGTGAGACCCAGAAAACCGATGTTGTGGAAACATATATCCCCATAATGAGGGATGGTATTTTCATCGGGGCTTTCGAGATCTACTATGACATCACCGCAATACTCAAGCGATTGGGTAAGCTGGTTCACGGGATAAACATGCTGTTGTTCGTCGTAGCCCTCGGACTGATCGGAACGGTCATCGTTGCCTCCCAACGAGCCGCAAAGGCCGAAGAGCTTCAGGAAAAGTTATCCGCAGCGATTCATCGGCAAATGGAGGAGATGTTTGCCATATACAACAGCCTGGACGGGGCGGTATACGTTTCCGACATAGAGACCTACGAGATACTTGCAGCGAACGAATATTGCGAAATAAAAATCGGCTCCCCCGTTGTGGGAAAATGCTGTTACGAGACGCTCCATAATTATAAGGAACCATGCTCTTTCTGCACGAACCATCTCCTCGTGGGAAGAGATGGGGAGCCGCATCCTCCTGTGATCCGCGAGTTTCAGGATATCAAAACGGGCAAATGGCATCAGTGCATCGACAGGGCAATCAACTGGCCTGACGGACGTCTGGTTCGCATGGAAATTGCCATCGATATTACCGAGCACAAGCTGGCGAAGGAAAATCTTAAAATGAGCACGGAAATGCTTAGTGAACGTGTCAAAGAGCTGAACTGTCTCTATGCAATTTCGAGCTTCGTGGAGCTACCCGGTATCTCGCTGGAGGAAATCTGCCAGGGAACGGTCGATCTTATCCCCTCTGCCTGGAGATATCCGGAAATCACCTGCGCGCGCATAGTGCTGGGAGAGCGGGAATTCAGAACGGCCAACTTCGAAGATGCGAAATGGAAACAGCGGCGTTCGATTACCATAAACGGGAAACCACATGGTTCTCTGGAAGTCTGCCTTCTCGAAGAAAGGGAGGAGCGGGATGAAGGGCCGTTTTTCGAAGAGGAGAGAAACCTCTTGAATGCGATAGCGGATCGGCTGGGCAAAGTTGCCGAGCGAGTACGTATCCAGGAGGCGCTTCAAGAGAGCGAGAAGAGCTTCCGTGATCTGGTGGAGAACTCACCCACGGGCATCATGATTATTCAAGATGACCATATCGTTTACCAGAACCCCGAGCTGGAAAGGCTCACCGGTCCCATCTCCCGGTCCTTCAGCTTGACGCATTTGAGGGGGATCCACCCCGAGGACAGGGATACTGTCAAACAGCAGTATCAGAATATTGCCTCGGGTAAGCTTCAATCGGTGGAGCTGGAATTCCGGTTTTTACCCGCGGGAAAATCCAAGAGCCCACCGGAGATAAAATGGGTTTACTGCCGGGGGAGTTCGATCGAATACAGGGGAAGGGATGCTATATTAATCAATATGATGGACATCACCTGGGCCAAGGAAATGGAAAGGCTTTTGAGAATTCAGGATAAGATGTCTTCGCTGGGGCGTGTTGCCGCGGGGCTTGCTCATGAGATCAGAAATCCCCTTTCGGGAATCAACATATATACGGATGCTCTGAGAGATATTTTCGATAGGGCGGATGTCCCGGACAAGACGATAGAGATCCTCGAGAAGATCTATCAGGCTTCCGGCAAGATCGAATCAGTCATCAACAGAGTGATGGATTTTTCCAAACCGAGCGAGCCGAAATTGGTCCTGGCGGACATCAACAAGCCGATAGCCGAAGCCATTAAGCTCTCATCGGTCTCTCTGAGAAAAAGAGGTATTTCGGTTGAGNNCGACTGGATTCCTCCCTCATCGAGCAGGTGATCCTGAATCTGATCACGAACGCAAGCGATGCTATGGAGAGCGGAGAAGGTCAGATGAAGCTGGAGGTAACGTCATCCGTTGAGGGGAGCGAAATTATCGTGAGGGTGTCGGACTCGGGACCCGGTGTCCCTCAGCATGTGCAGGCAGAGGTATTCGATCCCTTTTACACAACGAAAGAGGACAGCACGGGGATAGGCCTGAGCATTTGCAACAGGATTGTCACCGATCACGGAGGACACATGGGAATAGGCGAAAGTAGATGGGGCGGGGCCGAATTCGTGATTGCAATTCCCGCCGAAGAGAGGAAATCCAGGCTTGGTTGAATACACCATATATGTTGTCGATGATGAAGAGGCCATCAGGGACGGGATATCCATGGTCCTGGGAGAAGCGTATAACGTGGAGGTGTTCTCTTCGGCCGAGCCCGCAATCGATGCCATGTCAGATAGCCTCCCTGACCTGGTCCTCCTCGATATCGGGTTGCCGGGTATGAATGGGATCGAAGCTCTTCGAGAAATGAAGGCGCAGTGTCCGAACGTGCTGGTTATCATGATAACCGCCTATGAGGATATCGACACAGTGATATCGGCGATGAAGATGGGCGCCTACGATTACGTGGTGAAACCCCTGCACATGAGCAGCTTGAAGGTTACCATACGAAATGCCCTGGAAACCATCATGCTGAGAAAGGAGGTGCAGGCATATCAGGAAAGGCACATTAAAGATAATCTTCCCTACTTTGTCGGTGAAAGCAAAGCGATCCAGGATGTGATGGAGTTCATAGAGATCGTGGCCAAAAGTCCCGACACCCCAATTCTCATTCTCGGTGAAACAGGAACAGGAAAGGAGCTGCTTACCAGCGCCATCCATTACCGGAGCCCCAACTTCAGAGGGCCCTTCATAACGGTGAACTGCGCCGCCATACCGAAGGACCTCATCGAAAGCGAGCTCTTCGGATATGAGAAAGGCGCTTTCACCGGGGCGAGCGAGTCGGGGAAAAGGGGACTGATAGAAGAGGCGGCGAATGGAACCCTGTTCCTCGACGAGGTGGGAGACCTGAGCCTGGCAGCCCAGGCAAAGCTTCTGCGGTTTCTCGATGAGGGAGAATTTTACAGAGTCGGGGGAACGGGCAAATATGGAGTCCAAACGAGGGTCGTCTCTGCAACCAACAAAGACCTCGACAGGATGATAGGTAAGGGTCTCTTCAGGAAGGACCTCTATTTCCGGTTGGGAGTGATCAAGGTGCAGGTACCCTCATTAAACGAACGCAGGGAGGACATCATTCCTCTCGCGAAGCATTTTCTTCTGGAATTCAATAACAAGTTCGGAAAGAAGTTCACCTGCATATCTCCCCGCGCCGAAAAAGCCCTCGTTTCGCACAACTGGGTGGGAAATGTTCGTGAGCTTAAAAATCTGATCGAGCGGGGTGTCTTAACCGGCAAAGGGCCGGAATTAAGCGTAAGAGACCTTGGATTGAAAATTATGGAGAAGGGGGAGAAAGTGACGCGGGAGGGAGGGGAAGCCGGCTTTCCCGCCTTCTCCCCGACGGGTATCGATCTTACCTCGGCACAACGGGAGTTTGAAAGGGTTTGTATCGAAAAGGCCCTTGCAATGGCAGAAGGCCGTGAGACCAAGGCTGCTAAGCTTCTCAATTTGAATTACTATACCTTCCGTTACCGGAGGAAAAAACTAAAGATATAGGAAATCCTCCTTCTCAGAGTGACTCCCGCCCATTGAAACAGAAAGTGCATTCGCACGAACATCGTTGTGTTCCGGAAAATATCCCCATCGAAATACGGCATTCGATAATCCATGGGAAGACCCTTCAATGGAATTTCTTCCAATGATGGTAATTTTGCACAGGATATCAGTGGAAATTTTTCCATTTTTCACTCTTACGAGAACGGTGTGACGAGGAGAAACAATCCTAAATAGCTGAATTAAAAACATTTATGTGGAAATCTGCCGGTACGGGCATGCTCTTTGCTCTAAAAGAGGTGCAAAAGAGAAGAGGGTTGTGGGGATAGGGTCATGGATCTTTACGGGGTACTCAAGGAAAGGAAAATGTTACTCATCGACGATGATGAATGGGTAAGAGATTCCCTTTCAAAGTTCTTCGAATGCAAGGGGTGCTGTTTAACTGCATTGGAGACAGCGGAGGAGGGTTTGCGGGAACTCAGAGACCAACCCTATGACGTCATTATCTTCGACTATAAATTGCCGGGTATCGACGGCATTGAATTTATAAAACGGGTTCAAAGATCCCATCCCCTTGCGATAAAGATACTCATCACAGCTTACGGGAGCAAAGGACTGGCTTCCGAGGCGGACAGGATGGGAATCGATGGTTTTATCGAGAAACCATTCAATGCCATGGTCCTTGAGAAGTTTCTCCTCGGGCTGATCGAAAAACGAAGATAAAGATGCATAGGTGCCAGTCGAGATAGGAAAAAGTGGGGAAACAGAGAGGGCACGAAAGGAAAAAGTTTCCTATCAAAGGGAAATTCGGGACTTTTAATCCTTCGGTGCCATTCGCTCCGTTCGGTAAGGGAAAGGGAGGATCGAAATGGGTTTCAAAGATTTGATTATCGGCAATGTAATGAGCGTCATCGATGAGGAAACAGTGGAACTTCAGGTAATTCGTGTAGCGAGAAACAATGTTCACAATTACGGGGACAGGGAAAAAATACATATCAATAAACTGGAACCCGTTGAGTTCGTTTCGTTGCATGGTATGTATTCGAAACATCAGCTTGAGAGAATGTTGATGGGGAGGGAGGTAATGTGCGTGGTAAATTCCCTCTCCGCAGGGTCAGGGATCGAAGCGGATGTCTTTATGTCATGTTTTTAAAAGGGGGAGATCACGGAGAAGACTCGGAAAGGCTGAAAGAGGCATAAATAGGGGTCTTGAGATGAGGGATTTAATTATCGGTCAAATAACGAAGGTTATCGATGACGAAAGGGTTGTCATCCACGTTACTCAGATCGTCAGGAACCGATATCACCACTTCGATCTTGAGGAAAAAGTCCTCATCAGGGAATTGAAATATGAGGCCTTTGAAGGGGTAGAACAACCGGGAGCGAAAGAGTTCGCCCCGTCTAAGCTAAAGGGAAAAGGCGTGTTGTGCCTCATCAGGGTAAGGGACCTTGGTGGATGTATCGAGGCAGATGTGTACCTGCTCCCCCGGGGGAGCCAGATATATGGACGAAATGTGTAAATAGGATGCAAGAAGTTGTATTCCATGCAAGGGGCATTAATAAAAGAGGAGGAAAAAGCAATGAATGATTTTATCAAAGGTATTGTCACGAACGTCATCGATGGAAAAACAATCGAGATGGATGTAACAAAGATCGGCCGAAAGAATTTTTATAACTACAACAAAAAAGAGAAAGTTCATGTTCTCGGGATTCGACCCTTCCTGTACGTGAAAAACAACCATCACTCCTGGAAATCCTTGATAGAAAAGATTCTGTTGGGAAAGGGGGTTACCTGCCTCGTGAATTCCCGGAATGCAGACGGGGAGATCGCGGGAAAAGTGTTCTTGCTGTA
>JABAOH010002262.1_pt5 | contig 17436 bp, 16 predicted proteins | sample 7062181 | NCBI WGS metagenome assembly JABAOH01 (sample SAMN14538630, study PRJNA623070) | marine sediment metagenome | biome: marine biome [ENVO:00000428]; feature: marine pelagic biome [ENVO:01000023]; material: deep marine sediment [ENVO:00002113]; isolation source: pool of 5 deep marine... | reverse complement strand
TTGCTTGAGCGTTTTCTGTGGCGTCATCTCACCATAATATTCTTTATCCGCCACGACAATCGGTCCTATGGCACAGCAGCCAAGACAATTTACTGTCTCCAGCGTGAATTGCAAATCTGGCGTTGTCTCGCCTGGATTTATACCCAATTCCTTTGACAACACATCAACAATCCTCGCCCCTCCTCGAACATGGCATGTGGTACCCAAACAGATGGTAATAATGTGTTTACCCTTCGGGGTAAAGCTGAAAGCACTATAAAAAGTTGCTACCCCATAAACATCCCTGAGAGCTATTCCTGACTTTTTCGCAACTTCCCTGAGAGCCTCTTCAGGCAAATATTTATAACGCTCCTGAATATCCTGTAAAGTAGGAATCAGGAGTCCACCATGCTTCGTGACAGTGCCCTCAACAAATTTCGCTATCTCTACCATAATAAAACCTTCCTATAACCCGGAATACATTTTTTAATTATCTCTAATTTCTTTGCATTAGTCAAGAAAAATAATGGTCTACAAAAGGTATTATTACCTCAATAAAAAACGTCCCTTTTAGCAGACTTTGCTACCAAAAAGGACGTCTTTGTCCAATTATTCTAACAGTAAAGGAAAAGGGCCATAAAATAAAAAGGACGTTCTCTCGAACGCCTTTGTTCTTTTTCTTTTAGCACTACCCTTGTGTCAATAAAATTATATCACAAGGCCTAGGGCTTGTCAAGCTTTTTTTCTCGAGTCCTTCACCAAGCTGGCATAGTCCCAATCCTGATATCGCTTCGCTAATCGGGACTGGCTAACTGGCTGGTGGGGTGAACTTACTTTTCTTTCCCAACACGTCGTAGACCTTAACTTTTTGTTCTTTTCCCCTAAGCTCAACGTCAGGAATCTCTCTTACTTCAATATCATCTTTGACTTCACTATAGGTGCTCTCACTTATCAGTATTTGAGTTCCAAACTGTTTATTCAATGGCTCAAGTCTTGAGGTTAAATTGACGGTATCCCCAATGACCGTATATTCCATTCTAACTTCGCTGCCGATATTCCCTGCTACAAGATTTCCCGTGTGTACAGCAATTCCAATTCTTATCTCACTTTTCCCTTTCTTTGCTCTTTTCTTATTGAACTCTTTCAACTTCTCCTGCATCTCCAGGGCAGCGAACACTGCTTTCCTGGCATCATCTTGATGGGCTATGGGAGCGCCAAACACAGCAAGAAGAGCATCCCCGATAAATTTATCCAGCGTACCCTCATATTTTGTCACCACGCTCACCATTTCACTGAAATACTCGTTTAAGAAATCAACAACCTCTTCTGGTGGAAGTTTCTCACTCATTGCCGTAAAATTTCTCACATCACTTATGAGAACAGTCGCCCTTTTTCTCTCTCCGCCAAGTTGCAGCCTTCCGTTAAGAATTGCTTCGGCGACCTGTTTGGAGACGTATTTACCAAAAGTATTCCTTATAAAGTCTCGGTCTTTAAGCCCCTTTACCATTTCATTAAAAGTATTTCCCAGCTCTCCCAGTTCATCTTTTCTTTTCATTTCTACTTTCTGTTCCAAATCTCCTTTTCCTATTCTTCTGGCAATACCGGCAAGCGTGTTTATGGGAGAGACCATAAATGTTACCACAATTACCGTGGCCAATATGCTAAATGCAAGAACCCCTAATGTTATCAAAATAATCTTATTCCTCATCTCTACAAGTGCTGTTGAGATTGATTCCTGAGAGAATCCTATTCTCACACCACCTACGAATTTATCACCAACAATAATGGGAACGGAAACTCTGTAAAGATCCTCTTCTCGTTTAACGACTGTCTCGTTTCCTGCAATCGCTTCTGCCTTTTCCCCGATTTTTGCCGTGTCAGAATGGGAAATGATTTCTCCTTTTTCGTCAAAAACCATAGCGTAAAGGATTGCTTTCTCTTTAATCATTTCCGTAACCGAAAAATATAAAGAGAATGCGTCTGGCTGGGGAAAAAGAGATTCCCTGACACTCCGGGCAAAGAATTCTGCCCGTATTTCCATTTCCTTTATGAGAGAGCTCCTCGTTTGCCTTAAAACCAAAGACGCCATAATAGGCATGATTACCAAAATCACTATTGAGACAATCGCCGAAAACTTGATGGCTATTCTGGAGACTCTTTTCATCTTACTCCCTATGTAATCTATCTGAGGACAGCAATCTTACATTTCTGTTTTTCCCCGCCGGCTTCAATCAAACAGATATATCCACCATTTTCTACAATCTTTCCCTTCTCGTTTCTTCCATTCCATGGCCACTGGTTCAATCCTTCTCTTCCGGAAATATTCTCCCAAGAATATACCAGTTCCCCGGTTAAAGTAAAAAGTCTTATTTTTACGTCATCATCCTCTTCAAGATAATAACAAATCTTGGTATCTTCCATATCAGGATTGAATGGATTGGGAGCATTGAATGGTTTTCTTTCCAGACTCTTTTCTACTTGTTCCCCTTTGAAAAATACATAAATGTCGTTGAGATTCTCATCTCCATCATCGCCACCAAAAATGTACACCATTCTTTCACCCTCCCAGTTCCAACCTGTTGCTACCGCATGTCCCATCCTTGCACAAGGCAAATCCCCGATAGGATAAATCTTCTCCCATCTCCAATCAGGTGGCCCTCCGGGGGCGGGCTCCCATAAAATCCACACATCATCAAGAGGAGTTCCGTCTTCATCCTCTCCTCCGAAAATAATCATTTTTCCCTGTTCCCCGGGGTCTCCCATAATCCACGCCGCAGTATGCTGCCAGCGGGCAGGCGGTTTATCTCCGGTCACATCTATCTCGTGCCAGTCACTCCATTCAAGCCTCCAGCAGTCATCAAGTAGTTCTTCAGAATTATCTTTTCCTCCAAATACAATCATTTGCCCTATTCCCCACATTTGTCCCCAGACTGCTGAATGGCCATAGCGGGGGGGAGGAATTTCTCCAACAATAGGTACCTCTTGCCAAGTGGCAGGTGCCACACTTAGCTGTAAAGTATATGTTATAGTTGATACAACAATTGGACTTGTACCAGTATAACCCCCAAAAACAATCATCTCGTGGGTCCACTCATCATAAACTGCTGTATGTTCTGCCCTGGAAGAAGGACGAGTGCCCCCAGTGTTCAATTTTTCCCACGCAGAATTCCAATCCCATGGATTTCCCAAGCTGTAGGTGCCTGAATCAACGAGAACACCCAAAAATGATTCTGAACCACCAAAAATGATAATAGATTCGTCTGTTAACCCATCTTCTCGGGCGAAAATTCCACTATGTCCTCCTCGTGTACCAGGAGTATCTCCTTTGGCACCCATATTTTCCCATCTCCAGGTATCTCCCTCGTATCTAAGTACCCATAAGTTAGTATTCTGGTCAAAACCTCCAAAAACAAACTGGTCATTTCCACCCGAAGAGACTAGCACATGGCCATCTCTTTTTTCTGGAGGAGAACCATAAGGGATAATCCTTTCCCAGACCTGAGCCATTACCAATTTCCCTAATCCCAGAACTAAAATCGTTCCCAAAATTGCAATTTTTTTCTTCATTTTTTCCCCATTAATTCAAGGACACTTTTTGCCTTCTCCAGTAGTTTATAAGCATTCTCATTAACCGGGTCTAGTTCCAGAAGCTTATTTAAGACATTTATTGACTCTTCATATTTTCCTTTCAAATATAGATCTGCCGCCTCATAATAGAGAGCATCAACCTCTGCCCGGCTTACCTTTTTAACTACTTCCGCAGCCTGCTCTTTTGTCTTTTCTATATATTCTTTTGCCTCTTTATTTTCCGGGTCAAAATTAAGTACCAGCTTAAATTCTTTAATTGCGCTGGCACTATCTTTCTTATCAAAGAATTCTTTTCCTTTGGAAAGGTGAACCTCTATTAACCTTTCGATTTTTTCCTTTGTGTGCTCAATATTCTCTCTTGCCAAATTATGTTTTGGATTTATTTTTAGAATCTTCTCCCATTCTTTGATAGCCTCAACATATTTTTCCTGCTCATAAAACCCGTCTCCTCTGCCAAGAAGATTTGCAATCTCTACTTTACTCTTCTCTTTTACCCTTTCCAGATATTTTTCTCTCTCTATCTTGGAAAGTTTACCCTCAATTCTCTCAATATATTCTTTTGCCCTGATACTTGCTGGGTCAAGTTTTAAAACCTCTCTCCATTCATCGAGCGAGTCGGTTAGCTCTCCTTCCTCGTAAAATGTATATGCCTGGCCAATATGTCTTTCCATCAATTTCCTGGTCACAGTAATTTCCATCTCTTTAGAAACTTCTTCCACTCTCTTTTGAATTTCCAAGTCATCGGGGCGCCAGATCAAGGCCTTATCCCATTCTGTCAGAGCATCGGCCAGTCGTCCCGCTTGATAGTGCTCCAATCCTAATCTGTAGTATTCTTCCGCCCGCAATCTGGCCCTGTATCTGGTGAACTCTTCAATCTCAATAATCTGCCTGCCGAATTTCAAAGTGACGGAAAATCTGTGGCTAAGCCCCAAAGCGTGAGGAGTAAATCCATAATCAAGCTGAAGCCAGCGATAGATAAATCCCAAACCAAAATTCAGGTTATCTTTTCCATATCCCAGGCGAAAAGCTATTGTATTCTTGAACCAGTATTCTCCTCCCAAAGCGACCTTTACTCCTCTAAGATACGGTTTTTCTAAGTCAACATTTATTGTTAATTTATCCCTCCATCTGGGCATCAAATTTCTTACCTGATAGGACGTTCCAAATTTAAGATTCAATCCATAAGTTTCTTTCACACGAGAAATTCCGTCTGCTTCCATCTGCACCTTGGGTGGAACTAAGTTCTGCAAATTAACGCCAAATGAAAGCCTTCTTAACTGCTCCCAGAAAAAGCCCTCACCTTTTACATCCTGCGGGTGGTAAAGAAGCCCTAAGTCCATACCGAATCCAGCACCATAATAATTGTCACCCTCTACGGGCATTCTCTTTTGTACAATTTTAAAACCGAGTCCTGCCGAGAAAACCGGGAAAAATTTGCGGCCATAGGCAAAGAGGAAAGCCATTTGATTTATATGAAAAGTATGAGGTTCGGAAGAAATAGTTTCTCTATATTCAAATTCATTACTCGTCAAACTTATTAATCCAATTCCAAACGTCCCCGGTTTTTTTGTGGGATGGCCATATCCGGCGAAGAGATAATTTGTCTTTTCCCAAAGTGGGGCTTCAAAGAAGGTGAGTTGATTTCTGGGAAGCCTGGAAAGTCCCGCAGGATTCCAGTAGATAGCAGAAACGTCGTCGGAAAGGCCGGTAAAAGCACTGCCCATTGCCTGAGAACGGGCGCTAGTGCCAAAACTCAAGAATGAACCAGGAGCGCCGGCATCTCCCGCGCTCCATAGCTCGGCAGGAAAAATAAGAAAGGAAAATAGGAAAGTTATGACTGCGATTTTAGAAACGCATTTTTCCATTTACATAATTATAACATTTATAAAGATTTAAATCAACAAGAAATTATTACTCCCCACCTTTGCAGGCTTTAACGCAAATTCCACAGATATGGTGACCTATCTTACAAACCTTTCTGAATTCATCCAATTTCTCGTAGCAGGCAAGGTGATTAAAATCTTCCACTCTCTGTTTGATAGCTCCTGCCGGGCAAATTCCCAGACAGTCCCGGCAGTCACCACACCAATCTTCTATCGGTTTATCAGAGGAAAGAGGAAAATCTGTTAACACCGTAACCAGTCTAATGCGGGAGCCAAATTCTGGATTAACCAATAGATTGTTCCTGCCAATCCATCCCAGACCTGCTTGTTGTGCCACCTCTTTGTGGGAAAGATGGCCTCTCTGTTTCTCCCAATCTATGGTCTGGGAAGACGGTACGGGTAGACCATGCCTGTCTCTATTTTGAATGAACTGCGTCACTCCCAGAGCCAGACGGTCCAGAAAATAATTCACCTGGCGATAATGATAATAGTATAGTTTAGTTGGCCTATGTTCAATACCATCAATTATTTTATCAGACAACCTCACGGCTAAGGAGATTCCTTTATCCAATCCTTTAACGACCTGGGGAGATAGATCTAAAAATTCACCGTTCAGCCTGGAAATTTCACAAACTCCAAATAACGACGCTCCCCACTGCAAAGCAAACTCTTTTAATTTAGAATAGTTTTCTTTCTCTTCTCCCATAATTCACATCCTTTTACCTTCCCATTCTTTTCATATGGACCATTAAGATAGCGATTGCCGCCGGAGTAACTCCAGAAATGCGGGAAGCCCGGCCCAGAGAGTCCGGTCTCATCTTAGACAATTTCTCCCTGACTTCATTGGACAAACCAACAATCTCCTGGTAGTCAATTTCCGCAGGAATTTTTCTATTCTCCAGTTTTTTAAACTTCTCTATCTCTTGCTCCTGATGCTTGATATATCCTTCATATCTAATTTGAATTTCCGCCTGCTCGGATACCTCCAATGGGACCTCACCGCTCCTTTTATCAAAAAATTTCAAATCAGAGTAGGAAACTCCAGGTCTCCTTAATAGTTCAGCTAAACTGACGGGACTTCTTAAAGCTACCCATCCCAATTCGGAAAATTTCTCATTTGTCTTGGAATCAGGAAAAATTTTTGCCTCTTTTAATCGAGCCAGCTCATTTTCGATAGCTCTCTTTTTAGATTCCACTTCCTGGTATCTCATCTCTCCAATCAGCCCGATACCATACGCCTTCTCGGTTAGTCTCAAATCCACATTATCTTCTCTCAGAATCAGTCGGTACTCAGCCCGGGAAGTGAACATACGATATGGCTCCTTAGTGCCTTTGGTAACCAGATCATCGATCAACACACCAATATAAGCTTCCGAACGGTCGAGGATAAACGGTGGTCTATTCTTTATTTTCAGGACAGCATTAATTCCACCAATTAATCCCTGGGCCGCTGCCTCTTCATAACCTGTAGTTCCATTAATCTGGCCGCAGAAGTATAGATTCTTAATTAATTTAGTCTCCAGCGTCGGTTGTAGCTCGGTGGGATCGACGTAATCGTGCTCAATAGCGTAACCCGGTCGCATTATCTCCACCTTTTCCAGACCTTCAATACTACGCAACATCCTGAACTGGATATCTATGGGCAGACTGGTGGCCAAGCCGTTGGGATAAACTTCCGGCGTATTAACCCCTTCTGGTTCCAAAAATATCTGATGGCGTTCTCTTTCCGGGAACTTCATTACCTTATCCTCAATGGAAGGACAATAACGAACCCCGGTTCCCTTTATGATACCCGTATACAGAGGAGAACGGTCTAAACCCTCTCTGATTATCTGGTGCGTTTTGCTGTTGGTGTATGTAATATAGCAGGGTAGTTGAAACCGGGTTACCTGTTTAGTAGTAAAAGAGAATGGAAAGGGAATATCATCACCTTGTTGGATTTTTAGTTTAGAAAAATCGATAGTTTTTCCATCCAGGCGAGGGCAGGTTCCTGTCTTGAATCTGCCTATGCGAAAACCGAGTTGTTTGAGATTATCCGAAAGTTTTATTGCAGGAGAGTCGCCCATCCTGCCTGCGGGGAAATTGGTCAACCCGATATGAATTAATCCATTTAAGAAAGTTCCGGGAGTAATAATCACTGCTTGTGCACAAAACTTCTCACCAATGCTCGTCTTTACTCCCGCCACCTTGTTCTCATCCACCAGAATCTCTTCAACTAGGGCTTGCTTCAATTCCAGATTTTCCTGTTTCTCTAAGACTTCTTTCATCTTAAGCCGGTAGGCCTGCCTGTCTACCTGCGCTCGTGAGCTGCGGACAGCTGCGCCTTTGGCCATGTTTAATCGTCGAAACTGGATAGCTGTGGCGTCTGTGTTCTTACCCATCTCCCCGCCTAAAGCGTCAATTTCTTTTACCAACTGCCCTTTGGCTAAACCACCGACTGCCGGGTTACAAGACATAAAGGCAATAGTATCCAGATTCATAGTCAACAGTAGAGTCTTACAACCAAGCCGGGAGGCTGCAAGAGATGCCTCACAGCCAGCATGGCCGCCACCAACTACAATAATCTCATATTTTCTATCTTGCAATTGTGACCGAGACATAACACTACGTATCCTTTTCAGCTGCACCACCTCGCCCTCTCTCCCAGGGGAGAGAGACTGGGGCACAAATTTAAATTCACATTAGAAAAAAATGTCTTCCGCTCTCATCAGCAGAGCAAAAGACATCAACATAATCCAACCAACTTTTCAAGATACCACTTTTCTATTATTTTCTTATCTCCCTGGCCAAAATTATTGCCTCGGCAATCTCCCGCATAGGCCTGCGGCTATTCATACTTTGCTTCTGTATTTTTCTGAAGGCCTCTTGCCCGGATATCGCCAACTCTTCCATCAATATGTCCTTTGCCCTCTCTACCAGTTTGCGAGTTTCCAGCTCTTCCTGAATAACTTTAGACTTCACCATAAGTTCCGTATTTTCGATAGCAACGGCAGCCTGATTGGCTACGGCACTAAGCACATCCATTTCTGATTTGCTAAATCGGTGAGGCGAAGAAGTGTAGCAATTAATAACTCCAATCACCTTTCCTCTCACGCTGAGAGGAACACTCAACAGAGAACATAAATTCTCTTTTCTGGCTATCCTCACATTTACATAGCGACTGTCCTTTCTTACGTCCAGAACACTAATAGGTCTATTTTCCTGGGCGACCCTTCCAGCGATACCTTCTCCCAATTTCACATTCGGCTTCCTGTTATACTCCTCACTGACTGACTGAGTCGCTCGTACAACTAGCTTCTTCCTATCCTCATCCAGCAACATTAAGGAACATATTTTAGACCCCATCACCTCAGCGGTTACAGTTACAATCAATTTCAAAATATTATCCAGATAAATTTCAGAAGAGATAGCTTTGCTTATCCTGGAAAGTGCTTCTAACTGTTTACTGTAAGACTTATCTTTACTTTTCGATTTTTTGCCTTTCTGTCTCATCTTACCCTTTCCCCATTAACGCCTTTCTTAAAATATCGAGTCCGTTTATCACTGTGCTCTCTTTTATTTCTCTCCTTTTCCCACTAAAGTGAAACTCCTTACATATTTCCAAGCCCATTTTAGGCCATACCAGAGCTACATAGACCAAGCCCACCGGTTTCTTAGCAGTTCCTCCAGTAGGCCCGGCAATCCCCGTAGTAGCCAAACCTATATCCGTTTCGCTAATTCTCTGTATGCCGTTGGCCATTTCCAATGCGCTCTCTCGGGAAACTGCACCAAATTCGTTTACAGTATCTTCTTTAACCCCCAGAACTCTCACTTTCGCTTCATTACTATAGGCCACAATACCTTCTTTGAAATATACCGAACTTCCGGCAACATCGGTAATTCTATCACCAATCAATCCGCCCGTGCAAGATTCGGCCACTGCCAGGGTCAATCTCTTACTAAGCAGTAACCCACCCACGACACTTTCCAGAGTATCTTCACCTTCTCCATAAATATAGTCTTCCAGACAATCGTAGATTTCTTGTCTTGCCTTGTGTAGCATTTCATCGACAAGTAACTCGTTCTCGCCTTCTCCTGAAATCTCCACGTCTATCCTTGCCAGATGGGCTAATATAGAGAACCTTAGAATTCCACCTTCCATCCTGCGCTCAATTTCCACCACTTCTTGGATCTTCTCATAAACGGCAGATTCCGTCAGCCCGGAAATATGGAGAACGCTTTTCTTCAATATTTTTCGCTCATACTTCTCCTTAAGATACGGCAATACAACTTCCTCTACCATAGGTTTCATCTCTCGAGGAGGTCCGGGTAACATAATTATGATACTCGCTTTTTGAACTTTCGATTTAGAACCGGCTTTAGTTTTTCTTTCTACGATCATTCCCGGAGCAGTTCCCACCTTATTGGGAATGACCTTAGCACCTTCAATAATATAAGCCTGCCTCTCGTTATTTTTGGGCATTTCCAGATCCCTGTTCGCAAAATGGGCAGCAATCTGGTGCATCACTTCCCGGTCGAAGACCAGTTTTTTCTTTAACACCTTAGCCATGACTTCCCGGGTTAAATCATCAAATGTTGGACCCAAACCCCCGGTGGTGATTATTATATCAGACCTGTTCAAAGTCTCCTGAAGGATACTTTCAATCTTTTCTCGGTCATCACCGACCGTAGTCTCCCTATCTATGGCTAATCCGATGCTGTCCAGCTTCTCGCCTAAATAAGCAATATCGGTATTAATCTTTCCTTTCAATAGCTCCGAACCAACGGAGACCATCTCCACTTTCATCTCACCCTCTTATTCCATCATCACCTTGCCTGTCTCCACATCAATAATTTTTATCTCCACCTCACCGTCGGTCTCTTCAACTAACCCCACTGTGGGATTCTCCTTGGGCAAAGAGGGACTGCCTGGATTTAGAAATACTACATCCCCCTCTCTTGCTAATTTCGGTCGGTGGGTATGAGCGGAGATAAAGATATTGGCGCGCCACCTCTTGGCAAGGTTAACTTTTTCCTCATCACTCAATTTATCGCCATGGTTTACTACAATCCGCAGGGAACCCAGTTGGACTAAAGCAAACGGGCTCTGCACGGGAAAATTGACCACAGTATCATCGACGTCCGAATCACAGTTACCCCGTACCGCCACCAGGGGAATTTCTAACGCGTTCATTTCCTGAACTAATTCCCCGGGAGCAAAACCCTCGGGCATAGGATTTCTCGGCCCGTAATTGAATAGATCTCCGGCGTGAATAATCATATCCACATCGGGAAAGATTTCTTCCATTACTTTCTGCCAACCTACCAAATCACCGTGTGTATCAGCAATAACACCTATCTTCATCCTTTGCCTCCCTTATTTATTCCTATTTCTCTTTTCATAACTTGCGCGTCCTGTTCTTTCCAGTTTTTGTATTATATCCCGCAGCTGCGCCGCCCTTTCATAATTTTCCTGTTCAATAGCCTCCTGAAGCTTTTTCTGAAGTTTATCCTTCTCGGAAGGTGGTTTCTTCCTGAGAATCTCTTTTACCATACCTCTTAGAATGCCTAAAGACCTTCCCTTTTCATAAGTAAAAGTTGCGTTTTCCATATCGGGGAGGGATTCGATCGCTTTAATTCCCTCTGCCATTTTTTTCCAAGCTTGCTCATATTCCTTTCTTTCCAGTTGGGCAAGTCCTTTCCCCATTGCATTCATTCTTATTATGTACGGTCGATACTGCTCCAGAGCCACTTTGTCTTCCTTATCGACCGCATATTTTTTCACAAAATCGAAATATTCAATATTCCGCTGAGTATCTCTAGCCACTCTTTCATAATCTTTTAACTGAAAAAACAGAACGTAACGATAGTAATATAATAGCCCTTCTTCGTATAATCTTGAACAGTCGTTTATTGTAAGACCAAATCCTTCATCAGTCCTTTTCTTTTTCTTATGAACTTCGACTTTTGTCCTGTAATACTCCAAAAGTGACTCCTTCCCATAAGGCCTCTTGCCATCGGGCCTTCCGTCTACCTCGAACTGCTCAATTCCTAAAGGCAATCTTATCTGGATTTTTTCTTTACCGTCTTTCCCTTTTATCTTCCTTATGTTATTTAGCCGGTCATATTCCCAGGCCTTGAGAACTTCACTGATGTCATAACGCATCTTCTTTACCTTTTTCAAAATTTTGTCTTCTTAGACAGAAGATCACTCTGTCTCATTGCGCAAAACTCACCGCACATCGTGCAAACCCGGGCATCCTTTGGCTTCGACTTTTTTCTCTCTTGCCTGAACTTTTCAGGATTAATAGAAAATCTTTCCTGTCTTTTCCAGTTAAGGGAACCTCTGGCCTTGGATATCTGCATATCCCAATCTGATGCTCCCTTTATCCCCTTGGCCACATCTGCCGCGTGGGCAGCAATCCTGGTAGCAATTACTCCCTCGGTTACATCATCTACGCCAGGTAGGCGAAGGTGTTCTGTGGGAGTAACATAACAAAGGAAATCAGCACCAGAGGCAGCAGCAACCGCGCCGCCAATAGCACAAACAATATGGTCATATCCCGGTGCAACGTCGGTCACCAGAGGACCCAGAACATAGAAGGGTGCACCTTTACACAGTCTCTTTTCCAACAAAACATTGGCTTCAATCTGATTTAAAGGAACATGGCCCGGTCCTTCTATCATCACCTGAACATTCTTCTCCCGCGCCCTTTCTGCCAGTTCTCCCAGAACAGAAAGCTCACCAATCTGCACTTCATCCGTGGCATCAGCAAGAGATCCCGGCCTCAGTCCATCCCCTAAGCTCAAAGTTACGTCATACTTATAAGCGACGTCCAGGAGCCTGTCAAATTGTTCATACAAAGGGTTCTCTTCATTATTATATACTATCCACTGCGCCAGAAATGCTCCGCCTCTGCTGACAATCCCGGTAATCCTTTTGCTTTTCCGTAAAGTCTCGATAATTCTCCGGGTAACTCCACAGTGGACGGTCATAAAGTCGACACCTTGTTCAGCCTGTTGTTCAATTATGCCAAAGATTCTATCTATGCTCATTTCGCTGATTTTTTTACCTTTACGGGCTGTCTCGCAAGCAGCCTGGTAGATGGGCACAGTGCCTACAGGCAAAACGGAACGCTGGAGAACCATCTTTCTTATCTTTTCAATATCTCCTCCAGTAGAAAGGTCCATCACGCTATTTGCGCCAGCTTTTATCGCTGCGTCCAACTTGTTCTTCTCTTCCATTATGTTCACTCTATCCGGAGAAGACCCGATGTTGGCGTTAACTTTTGTTCTTAAACCCTTTCCTATTCCTATGATTCGTAATTTATTGCGCCTGTGATGTTTTATGTTAACGGGTATAACTACTGTTCCTTCAGCGATACAGGAACGTATATATTCTGGAGTCAAGCCCTCATCTCCAGCAACTCTTTTCATTTCAGTGGTAATCTTTTTGTTTTTGGCCCGTTCTAATTGTGTCATCAGTTTAACCTTTTGCCTGTTTGATTCTTCTCTTAATCTCTCGTGCAGCTTTCCTTACATTCTTAGCACCGAATACAACATGGATAACGGCTACTCTTTCGGCACCTGCATGGATAACTTCTTCGATATTCTCCTGGTCGATCCCACCAATGGCAAAGAAGGGTATCTTTAACTTCTTTCTCAATTGCCGAACCGGGTTAAGCCCTATTTGCTTCAACTCAGGTTTGGATGGCGTGGGGAAGACCGGCCCGATACTGATGTAATCGGCACCCTCCTTTTCTGCTTTGACAGCTTCTTTTAAACTGTGAGTAGAAACACCCGTAAAACGAGTAATAGAACGTCTTTGAGGAAGAGGACTGCCTTTTTGCAGCTTCTGCTTCTGGCTTTTATATATCGAAGCGCCTGCTGCTTCCCACATCAGGAGTTTCCTGACCAGCGCTAAAGGCATATCCTGCTGGCCAATATGGACTCCATCAGCCCCCAGAGCCAGGGCAATGTCTAACCGGTCATTAACTACCATAGGCACGTTGTAGTCCGCAGTAACTTCCCTTAATTTCTCTCCTATCTCCATTGTTTTCTTATCGGTCCAGTCTTTTACCCTGAGCTGAACCATATCGGCTCCCCCCAGGAGGGATTCCTCGGCCATCTTCAAGTAATCCATATCTGGCCTGGGAGAAAGGATAACATATAGTTCCACATCCTGCAAAGTCTTAATCATTGACGGATTCCATTCTCACTAACTTTAGAATTTTTGTGCAAAACCTAACTCAAAGCCACTCTGCTTTGTTCTGACCCAAAGAGATATCCCCGTATTATCTGTGTCTTCTTTTTTATTATGATAGACTACTGCCCTTCCCACCAGTGTACCAATAATACCTCCCAGAACTACATCTGAAGTCCAATGTTTATCGTGGTAAACCCGGGAGAGTGCCGTAAGGCTGGCAATTGTATAAGCACCTATATCGATGAGGAGACTATCGTACTCTGCGGCTACTACTGAAGCTAACGAGAAAGCTACAGTGGCATGGCCAGAGGGAAGGGATAACTTGGAATTGTCAAATGTCGGTCCGTAGAATCTTCCACTACCTTCCTCACGATACGGCCTACTCCTCCCCGCCAGCACTTTAAGTGTTTGACATATGAGTCCTGAAAAAACAAAAGATTCCAGGGCTGAAATCCCTGTGTCTTGAGATTTCTCATCGCGAAAAATTTTACCAGCCAGATAGAAAATCCCGGCAATGGGAAGAGTTACTCTGCCATCCCCGAACTCTCTGGAGAAGGAAAATATCTCATCCCAACTATTACTTTTGAAATCCTGTGCCGCATCCCTGATGTCCTCATCTAAAACAATCAGCCCACAAGTGCCCAGAACAATTACTGAGAGGGGAAGAACATCAGATTTACTTAATCGGAGAGGACTGGTAAAGACGTACTTGAAGTCCCTGCCAAATCGAGAAAATATGTTTCTTTTCTCGGAAGCTAAGGCACCCCCGCCCTGGGAAAGAAAAGAAAGAACAAAAATTGAAAGAACTATGCTTAGCCAGTTTTTCTTCAATTCTCCCCTTTCGAGGCAGAAACCGATTTACTAAGAAATGCGCGTAGTTATTTCTTTTTCCATCCCGTAAACTTTGAATCTAATTTTCTTAAACCTGTCTCCTGCGTCTGCTGAAATAAGTCTGGAGAACTCTTCCAAAACTCTTATGCCTTCTTCTACCCTCCTGAAATTTGCAGAGACGATATCTTTGATATTACTCCTCTTCCCTTCCTTAATGGATAATCCCACATCCTTCTCTGGCTCTCTGGACTTTACTAATCGTGGATAGACGCTTTTGGTAATCTTACTCAAATTATGCCTGAGAGCTCTTACCTTTTTACATAATTTCTCATCGTTATATAAAAAACGGGCTACGTCTTCAATGACTCGTAACCCTTCTCTGACTCTGTTTAAATTAGCGTCCAAAATTCTATATTTATTCTGCATTTTCAAAGTGAGAAAATTCTTCTACGCCACTCCGATAACTATCCCCACCTCTTACCACCCTGGGGATGAAGGGATAGTTGCAGGAGCTTCAAATCCGACAGGTTTGGCGTGAGCGCTGGCGGATTTTAGAGCGAGGTTTCGCTGACCGAGCGACTCCGATAACTATCCCTTCATGCCTGTTTAAATATTCTTTCCTGAATAAATCCGGTGTTGACCTCCCCCTTTCTGTAAGAGTCATCAGTCATCACTTTGGTATGGAAGGGAATGGTAGTCTTTACTCCGTCAATAACAAATTCACCGAGAGCCCTTTCCATGCGGGCGATCGCCTCCTGCCTATTGTTTCCAATCACAATTAACTTGGCGATCATTGAATCGTAGAACGGCGAGATACTATAACCCGGATAAATCCCCGTATCCACTCTCACCCCAGGTCCCCCAGGTAGAACATAATTAGAAATTGTCCCTGCAGAGGGCAAGAAGTCTTTATCAGGGTCTTCAGCATTTATCCGACACTCAATGGCATTTCCACAAATCTTAATCTTATCCTGGTGAAGATGCAACTTCTCACCGGCAGCCAACTTAATCTGCATCTTAACCAGGTCGATCCCGGAAACAAGTTCGGTCACTGGATGTTCTACCTGAATCCTCGTATTCATCTCCATAAAATAGAAATCTCCGTCGTTATCCAATAAGAATTCCACGGTGCCCACAGTAGTATATTTTACTGCTTTAGCCGCTTTAACAGCCGCATGCCCCATCTTGCGTCGTAACTTTGAGTTAACCGCAGGGGAAGGCGATTCCTCAACCAACTTTTGGTGGCGACGCTGTATGGAACAGTCTCTCTCTGGCAAGTAGATAATATTTCCTTTCCTGTCTCCCAGAATCTGAAACTCAACATGCCTCGGTTTGGGAATATACTTCTCCAGATATACTTCCTCCTTGCCAAAAGCTGCTTTAGCCTCGCTCTGGCAGGTCATCACTGCATTCTTCAATCCTTCCTGGTTCTGGACGATACGCATTCCTTTGCCACCGCCGCCAGCAGACGCTTTTACTACTACCGGATATCTAATTTTTCTTGCCAGTTTTAGAGCATCGTCTATTTTGGAAATAGTACCCTTACTACCGGGAATGATAGGCACTCCTGCTTTTTCCATTGCCTTTCTCGCTTTACTTTTATCTCCCATCTTCAGAATTACTTCTTTGGATGGTCCAATAAAAGTAATATTACAGGATTGGCAAACCTCGGCAAAATAGGTATTCTCTGCCAAAAATCCATATCCAGGATGGATCGCATCAGCGCCACTGATTTCCGCCGCGCTGATTATATTGGGAATATTAAGATAACTCTCATCCGACGGCGCAGGTCCAATGCAGATGGACTCATCGGCAAACTTTGCATGTAAGGAGTCATTATCTGCCTCTGAATGGACTGCTACTGTCTTTATCCCCAGCTCCCGACAAGCACGAATTATCCTCAGTGCAATCTCGCCCCGGTTAGCTATTAAAATCTTTTTGAACATTAAGATTTCCTCCTCTTTCCATTAGAAAACCTTGGTCCATCAGATTCATCTGTCCCCGCAGCAAGTCTAAAGTCTCTCCAGAATTAAAGATTTCTAGTAAACGGGACAGGTCCTTCTGACGGGATTTATTTATGTTTTTTCTTTGGAGTCTCAGGTGCCTCCTTTTTTTGGTAATAAGGGTCTATCAAAAACATATCTTGCCCATATTCTACCGGATGACCATTCTCCACCAGAATTTTAACTACTCTACCCCCTTTATCGGCAGAGATCTCTCTCATAATTTTCATAGCTTCGATGACGCAAATTTTTTGTCCACGTTTGATGATATCTTTAACCTTAACCAGAGGAGGTTGGTCTTCAGAAAGTGAATTATAAAAAGTTCCCACCATGCGAGACTTAATTGTGGTATACTTTTCTGAAAAAGGCAGGGTTTCTTCTTTTTGCTGGGGACTCTTTTGCTCTATTTTGGGGCTGGGAGGAAGAGGTGCATAATCTTCTATTTCTTCTTGGGCTGATTCTTTTTGTTCTTCCAAATTAGGCGCTCCCCTCTTAAAACTTATTCTCGTTCCGTCCTTTTCCCATAGAAGCTCTGTGATATCGGCATCCTTTATAAGATTGACAAATTCCCTTATCTGCAATAATTCTTTTGCCTTTTTATTACTGCTATTTTTACTCTTCTTTTTTTTCATACTGTATTACCCCCTCAGAAACTCTCTGTTTCTTTATCCAACAAAGGGCTAACAAATAAATAGGCCACTCCAACCAGTGGCCAAAAAATTCTGTTTGAAATTATACTCTTTCGATATATTTTCCCGTCTGCGTGTCCACTCGAATCATATCACCGGTATTGATGAAAAGAGGCACCTGTACTTTTGCCCCTGTTTCCACTTCAGCCGGCTTGGTCACATTAGTAACAGTATCACCTTTCTTTCCCGGTTCCGTATAGGTAACCTTAAGTTTTACGGAGTTTGGCATTTCTACCCCGATTATCCGCCCCTTGTATATAAGAACTTCTACTTCCATA
>JABAOH010035310.1_pt1 | contig 17439 bp, 16 predicted proteins | sample 7062181 | NCBI WGS metagenome assembly JABAOH01 (sample SAMN14538630, study PRJNA623070) | marine sediment metagenome | biome: marine biome [ENVO:00000428]; feature: marine pelagic biome [ENVO:01000023]; material: deep marine sediment [ENVO:00002113]; isolation source: pool of 5 deep marine... | reverse complement strand
AAGGAGAATGTTTTCCTGATAGATTCGTCATCATCGATAACGACTATTTTTTTCTCTGACATTCTTTTAAGCCTTTCTTCTTTAATTCTTTATGAGATTAAAAAAGTGCAGTTTTCGTGCCAAATACATAATGAAGCTTAATTATAAGAGTAAAGAGGGATTATCTCAGGCCTGAGATCTGCACGCGGACTCAAAAAAATTTACATCAGGTAAAAAGCATTTACAATCTAGATCTTAGACTTTCTGCTCAACTAAAGGAGCTCTGCTAGGGTTCTATCTTATACTCTTTTATCTTTTTATCTAGGGTGGGCCGGGTGATTTGCAAGATGTGGCTGGCTTGAGTTTTGTTCCATTTTGTCGACTTTAAAACATGCTCTATATAATTTTTTTCTATCTCCTTTAAGGAAACAAGTTCTTCTGGAAAAATCTTCTTTTCTCCCCCTTCGAGAGGCAAATTCTCTTCAAGGATGACATCTCCCTTGGATAAGATCACGGCCCGAGTCAAAGCATTTTCAAGCTCCCTGACATTTCCCCTCCAAGGAAAATTTACAAGAATTTTCATAGCTTGAGGAGGAACTTTTTTGACGTTCTTTCGGAGTTGACGGTTGATTTTCTCCAATAGATAAGCGACCAATTCTGGAATGTCTTCTTTTCTTTCTCGAAGAGGAGGCAGATTTATCTCTACCACTTTCAGCCGATAATAGAGGTCTTCTCGGAATTTTCCCCGATCAATCAAAGACTTCAGATCTTGGTTTGTAGCGGCAATTATCCTTGCTTCGGTTTTCAGTATTTTCTCGCCTCCTACCTTCATGAAATCTCTGGTCTCAATCACCCGTAGAAGTTTTGACTGGAGATTAGGTGAGACATCTCCAATCTCATCCAGAAATAATGTTCCCTTCCCTGCAATCTCAAATTTCCCTCTAGTCTCATAAAAGGCATCCGTGAAAGCACCCTTAACATGGCCAAACAACTCGCTCTCCAAAAGAGTATCCGAGATGGCTGAACAATTGATAACTATAAAAGGTTCTCCACTATGAGGACTGTTGTAATGGATAGCTTTGGCCACCAATTCCTTTCCTGTACCGCTGTCTCCTTGAATGAGAACATTTGTCCGGGTGTTGGCCACAGATCCTATGAGTTTGAAGACCTGTCTCATGTGGGGAGAATGACCGATGATGTTATCGATGGTGTATTCCTTCTGTTGCTCCTCGACAAGATAACTGAGTTTGTCTTCCAGGCTTTTCACTTGAAAAGCCTTTTTGATGGTCAAATCTAGTTCGACAAAATCAAGAGGCTTGACCATGTATTCGAAGGCACCCGATTTTATAGCCTCCACCGTGGTTTTCATGTCATCATAAGCTGTCATGATAATAATACAAGAGTTCTCATCCATCTCTTTTATCTTCTTTAAAGCTTCAAGGCCATCCATATCAGGAAGACGAATGTCGAGAATGACTAAATCAGGTGAATTCTCTTCATATCTCAAGAGCCCCTGCTTTCCGTCTTCGGCTACGAAAATATCGAAGCCTTCCTTGGAAAGGTGTGAAGATAATGTCTTCCTGATTAAGGGATCATCATCTATTATCAAAATGGATTTCATTTTTCCTCTCCGCCGGGAATAATAATTTCAAAGCAAGCGCCCTTTCCTTCTTTTCTCTTGACTCGAATCGAACCTTGATGCTGTTCAATAATTTTCCTGGCGTTGGCTAATCCTAAGCCGATTCCCGAGGACTTTGTGGTATAGAAGGGCTCAAAAATATTCTCCCAATCCTCTTCCGGCATCCCGCACCCATCATCCGATATTTCAATTTTTGTTTTTCTGCTGCCATCATCCTCTAGACAAGAAAGAGAAATTGTGATTTTTCCTCCTTCATCCACAGCTTCGCAAGCATTGCGCAGGATATTCAAAAAAACCTGCCTGAGTTTATCTCCATCCACAATTACTTCAGGAATTTGCTGCTGAAAGTCTTTTTCAAGGCCAATATTTTTTAACTCCAAGGAATTGGAAATCATTTTTAAAGATTCTTCAATGATCTGTTCGACAGCGAAGCGATTCAGATTCAACTCAGAGATTCGGGTAAAATTGAGAAGCTCTTTGATAAAATTTTCGATCTGGCTTATTCCCTCCTGAGATATGCTTAAATGGTCTTTCTCAATCTCTTCTAATTCGTCATTCTCCAGAATCTTCTGGATATTCAGTTTGACTGATGTCAAAGGATTTCTGATTTCGTGGGCAATTCCCGCAGCGATGCGGCCGACAGAGGCCAATTTTTCTGCCTGGATGAGCTTCCTCTGGGCTGCCTCCATCCTCTCCTTTGTCATCTGAAGCTGATGGCTCATCTCGTTGAAATTTTGCGCTAGATGACCGATTTCATCTTGGGAATCTATGTTGATCTTTTGAGAGAAATCTCCATTGGCTATTTTCACCGTTCCTTCAGCAAGTTTCTTTATAGGGCCAGTGATTCTTCTAGCTAGAAAAATCGCACCTAAAATACCGATCAACAAACCCCCAAGGCCAATCACAATCAACATCAGTTGGGTCTCTAGAATTTCTACCCGCATATCTTTCAGCGATAGACCAATTTTGATCGAACCCCATCTTATAGGCGAACCTTTAGCATAAATGGGGGTTTCGATCTCAAGAATCCTTATCATTTGTTGAAATTCCTTATCTTTGAATTTCTTTGACTCGAAGAAATAGGCCTCTTCCTCCTCTCCGCTGAGATTACTCTGATGATAAATATCCCCGTAATCTTTGATATGACTATTGGCAGCAAAGGGTCTCCTTTTACGATCGTAGATGACGACATAAATAAGCTTGTCGTCAATCTGCTCCTCTATGCTCTCCTCCACACCTGTCGTATCCCAATGGATGAAGGGCTGTAAGTTCATTTGGGCAATTTTCTCGGCTATCAATATCCCTTTTTTCTTTTCTTCTTCAAAAATGGCTTTTACTTCTCTCTTTCCGATGACGAAGAGAATGAATCCGACCAAGAAGCTGAGCAGTAAGATAACGGAGATCATAAATTTTGTCCGCAGGGCCATCCGTACTTGCATTGTTTTATCTTTTTATTTATCCAACCAAATTTTTCTGGTTTTTAAATAATACATTCCCAAAGGAGGAACTTNNGGCACTGCAGGCATATCAGAAAAAAGGATATCCTCTATACGATGAAAAAGGTTGATCCTCTTAGTCCAGCTTCTCTCTACTTCTGCCTTAAGCAAAAGATCATCCAAGGCAGGATTTTGGTAACCGAAAAGATTGTTAAGGGATTTGGAGAAAAACAAGGGACGGATGATGTCTTCGGGAGCAGGAAAATTCATCAATCTCCCCACAAAAACAAGATAGGGACTTTTGAATTCTCTTATTTCTTTGAGTGATCTGTAATATCTAATTTTTAATTCTATCTCTGTGGCTTCAAACTGCTTTCGAAGTTCTCTTGAGATTCTAGTCTTTAGGTCTGTTTTTGGCAAATCCAGAAATAGAGTGAGAGAAGGAAAACTCATCTCCGGTGAATACCCGGCTTGTCTCAGCAATTCTTTTGCCTTCTCTAAATCATAACTCCTTTTTCCTTCTGAAGGAAAAAAGCCCGGCAGCTTGGAAGGGATATAATTGTCGATCACCTGCTTTATGGTCCTGATATCATAGGCAGCCCGAACAATCTCGCTTTTATCGATCATATGGGAAATAGCTTCTCTAACCAGTACGCTATCCAGGGGTGGGATATGGCAGCTCATCCCCAAAAATTCGTTATAAAGTGAGCCATCTTGAAAAATTTGATAATCAGATTCTAGCAATTTCTCCGAAAGCACAGGAATGGAATCAATTTCTCTTCTGAAAAAATGAAAAAGGGTAAATAAAGGACAGAATTCTACAGCTTTCAGATAGGGCTTCCCCAAAAAATATTCGTCATTTCTTAATAAGCGGACTCCCACCACTTCTAGTCTAGGAGTCCTCAACCAGTAATCAAATTTGAAAGGTCCTGTTCCATAGGGCTTGGAGAAAAAACCTTTTCCTTTCTCCTGGACAAGATCTCTGGGGAGAATTTTGCAAAAATGCATGCTCATCAGATAAAGAGCGGAAATGAAAGGCTTTGTCCAGTGGATCTCGAAAGTGTATTCATCCAAGGCCTGAAATCCTGCAACTTCATGAGCTTTCCCTTCTCGAAAATCCTTGGCCCCATCCACCCGATTGAAAAAGAACTGAAAATAGGGGGAATTCGTTTTTCTATCCAATAGCCTCTCCAAAGAAAATTTTACATCTTCTGCCGAAAGTTCCTTTCCATGATGAAACTTAACTCCCTTTCTCAAATGGAATCTGTATATCTTCCCATCAGAAGAAATCTCCCAATATTCCGCCAAAGAGGGAACAATATTAAAATTTCTATCCAGCCTCACCAGTCCATCGTAAATCTGTTCTGAAATGAAAATAAAAGATTCTTGACTGGCTGGGTCAAGCTCAGGTCTAAACCTGTCCGTGAAAGATTTGATCCGAAAAACTCCACCGCGGCGAGGCTGGCTGTGGTTTGTCTTTTTTTGTATCCCAGAATGAAGAAAGGAAAAAATGATAAAAAAAAGAAATGATAGATTTATAAGCATAGGGAATTTTCTCAACATCTTGCCTTCCTTAAATAATAGAAAATCATTTCAACTAAAGCAATGGAATAAGGGCAATTTTCATGCCAATTTTGAGGATGTGGCAAAATTGAGAAAGATGAGTTTTTTCTGTGGATTAGATAAAGAAATTAATCTTCTCTATGTAAAATTTTTTTACAATATTAATCAGCGCTTTGCCCATAAAAAATGTTTTTAAATAATCTTCTTTTCTTTTGGTATTTTGGATATTCTCTGATAATCCTTTTCTATAATTCAAAAAAGATCTAGCAAAAACATATCTTTTATTTCTAAGCCCATTCCCTTCAGCTCCATGCTCGTCCTCTCATCTTTAGCCAATAAACTTAGTTCTTATTTTGAAAAATCATGCCTTTTTCAAAAAGCAGCCATGACATTTAAAACTACCCCTATTCATGTTGAAATGATGATTTTTTTAAAATAGAATGATGAAACGGCTATCTCATAGAGGAGAAAGAGATGAGAAAATCAATAATCTTGACACTTTTTCTTTCACTGTTTCTTCTTGTTCTTTTCTGTGATGCAGAAGATTACCAAAACAAGAAAAAGCCAATGACATTCATGGATGTTATTACTCTAAACAAAATAGAGAAATTTGATCTTTCCATAAACAAGCAGTTTTTCCTGTATGAAATATCTTCTCTCGACTGGGAACACAATAAACGTTACAGCGATCTCTATCTTACTACCCCTCAAGGGGGAGCTTCGAGACAGATGACTTACACAAAAACGAAAAACGAGACTGATCCCCAATGGCATCCCGACAGCACTTTCTTTGCCTTTCTCTCTGACCGCTCCGGTAAGAACCAAATCTATTTCATGCGACCCAACGGAGGAGAAGCCTGGCAAGTCACCGAAGCCAAGGAAGGAGTCATCTCCTATAGCTGGAACAAGGAGGGCTCATTCATCGCCTTTTTGAGCGGAAAAGATAAGGAAAAGCAGCTCTGGCTCCTCCCCAGATCTGGAGGCGATGCCTTCCAACTGACAAAACACAAGACACCCATAGAATTTTGGTTCTGGAGTCCAAATGGAGAAAGAATTTATTTTATCGCATCTGATAAATATGACGAAATTGAGAAAAAAAGAAAAGAAAAAGGATTCGATGCCCGAATCATTAATCCTGTCAAAATTCCTCGCCACCTTTGGGTGATCGATCTGGAAACAAAACAGGAAAAAAGACTGACCTCTGGAGAAGATTTTTCTATCCGATCGCCAATCTCGGGAGAAGAGTCTTTTGTTCAATCGCCGATAATCTCTGACAATGAAAAATATATTGCTTTTATCGGCAATTCCACAAACCGTTATGCCTCCCGTATCGATTCCGAAGTCTATCTTCTGGAACTGGAATCAGGAAACGCTCAACGCTTAACTCAAAATCAAACTTATGAATCCGACTTGAGCTTTTCACCTGACGGCAACTGGCTGGCCTTCAATGCGCCCGAAGAATTCACTTACATGCGGAAGATAAGAATATACCTCTATCCTCTAGGAGGAGGGGAGATGATTTCTCTTCCCCAAGATTTTGAGCTCGACACAAGCCTCTCTTTCTGGAGTGAAAAGGGAGATACGATATTTTTTAATTGTCTGGAAGGAATTACATACAACTTATATGCCGTTAGCGCAGGAAAGGGTTCTCCCGCTATGAGAGTCACTGACGAGAAGGCCCGACTCTCGGCCTCCAAAGATAAAGATACAGGTCTGATCCTTATCCAGTACAGAGATCCCTATCATCCCACTGAAATCTACCTGACCGATATGAAGACGTTGAAGAGGAAAGAGAGATGGATCAAGCTTACCGAAGCCAATCCTCAAGTCGAACATTTTACCCTGGCTGAATATGAGAGGGTGACTTGGGAAAGCAGCGATGGACAAACCATCGAGGGCATTCTGATATATCCTCTTGATTACCAGGAAGAAAATCGCTATCCTCTCATCGTTCAAATACACGGCGGTCCAGCCAGTGCCTACACCCTCTCTTTTTCAGGTTCTCATGGCACCTACACAAACGTTTTTGCCGCCCATGGTTACGCCATCCTCCAGCCCAACTACCGGGGTTCCTCAGGTTATGGTGAAGAATTCAGGATGGAGATTTCAGGAGATTATTTCCGCCAGGCTTTTGATGATATCATCAGCGGTGTCGACTATCTCATCAAGAGAGGGATTGCTGATCCGGAGAAGTTAGGAATGATGGGCTGGAGTGCAGGGGGCCACTGGTCGAATTGGACTCTCGTCTCCACTGACCGCTTCAAGGCCATATCCACAGGGGCGGGAGCTGTCAACTGGATTTCTCTTTATGCCCAGACAGATGTCCAGGATACGCGAGAATTCTACTTCAAAGGCCGCCCATATGATAACTGGGATCACTATGTAGAGGTCTCTCCCCTAAAATACATCAAAAATGCTAAAACTCCCACCCTGATCCACTTCGGAGAAAAGGATAGAAGAATTCCCAAACCCCAAGGGGATGAATTGCATATGGCTCTCAAAAAACTGGGCGTTCCGACAGAATATATCGTTTACCCTGATATGCCCCACGGACTCCGCAATTCTCGCTACCAATTGATCAAGATGCAGGCTGAATTCTCTTGGTTTGAAAAGTGGATCAAGGGAAAGAAAGAATGGCTGGACTGGGAAGTTTTGCTAGAGACTTTAAATAAGAAAAAAGAGTCAGAAAAAGAATAATCTGCTATTTCTATCTTCGTTTTTCTCAGACTATTTTTTTATTNNAGAATCCAGAATGAGTCAACGAGTCATACTGGGCTTGGAGAAGATCGTAATGGAATCTCTCTTCGTCACAGATCTTCTGGAACATCTCCTTAGCCACAGGATCATCGATCTCTTCGGCTGACTTCTGGAATAGCTCGATAGCCTTCTTCTCCAGATCCATTCCCAGCCTTAAGGCCTCGATCTCTCCTTTCCCTTCCTCTCTCTGGACACTGGCTCTCAATTCTTCAATCAGATCAGATTCTCCCTCGAGCTCCTCTTTCTTGATATGCTTTTTCCAATCTTCTCCCTTAAGGATGGAAGAAAACATATTGCTGAAAGTCTCAAGATGTTTGACTTCCTCTTCTGCCAGTCTTCGAAACATTTTCTTCCCCAGCTCATGTTGGGTGACCTCTTCGGCATGGCTAAAAAATTTGCGACCGTTGATCTCCAGTTTAATGGCCTTCTTGATTACACTCTCAACTTGTTTTGTTAACTTTTCCATGAATCATCTCCTTTGTGTGTCTTTTAAGGATGGCTATCTTAATCTTTGGAGAACATAAAAATTTCTCTTGCGATCATCCTTTTCATGAACTCTAAAATCAATAATTTTATATTTTCTCCCAAGAAGAGTCTTAAAGACTTTCCTGGATTTCATTCTCCAATCCAAGGGGATATTGCGTATCTTTTCTTGAGGAACATCCGTTTCCCTGAGTATAAAATAGAAATCATAAGGAATCTCTACGAGCATGAAATCAGATTCTAGATCAAGGTTTACTGCTTTCACAACTTCAAGCTTGACCTGCTCTCTCCGGCCTCTGATTTCGACGATATCTGAGCTGAGGGCTAACNNCAGGAGACAAAAAACCGATCACAGGGCACATCCACCCTGTTCAAGTAGCCACCAAAATCTCCATAACAGGCTTCTCTGTATTGTGTGACCTCCATCCCAAAATGATGGATATTCCTGTAGGCATTAATACCTGTCAAAGGATCATAAGTGCAGGTCACGGTATAAATTCCAAAAATTTCGATTATCTTTTCCCTCTGGAAGTCCTTGATCCATATCCCCAGCCCATAGTTCCAGAAATCCTTTCGGACTCCTGTGTATTGAGAGTAAAAAAGAAGATTATCGCTCTTTCGGAAGGCGATCTTTTTATTCTTGAGGCCCACAAATCCATAGGAAAAGCCGACAAAGTGTTCTTTGTCCTCTTTAAACTGCCCCCTCTCGTCGGCAACATAGACTGCTATGAAGAGACTGCTTCCCTCATGCAAATAATTTTCACAAACCATATTGCGCTCTCCAGGGAGATTATCGGTCGGTTCTCCCCAAATGCCAAACCGCAATTCTTCATATTTGGTATAATCGCTGGCCCTGTCTGAAGTCTCAACCTTAATCAGAGGAACTTCTTTCCTTTGATCTCTTGCATCTTCTCAAGACTTTCCATAACGATGCCTTCATCCCTGAAAATCAAGCATGGTGAACAGAGAAATTTTACGAAACATCGATCTTGTTGGCAAGAACCCTTTCTCTCTAGTAAGCATTTTTTCCGTGAATGAAGAAGGTCTTTGGGGATGGATGAAGCGACCATTGAAGATTTAGCCTTCGTAGTTCGGTCTTCGAGNNGGGAGCAAGTCCATCCCCATAGACCTGCTGCTACAATATTAAAAATATATCCTTAGTCACGGAAAAAAAGATGCGCCCTTTCTTCTATTAAGGCTCTTTTGCGAAATCTAACGGCCTTTAAAGTTGGGGTATGCAAGAAAATAATATTAAAAATCTTAATACATAACTTTTAATATTTAAGAGATTGATATGAGCTCTTCAAAATTATGAAAAACCTAGAATATAAGTAAGGACAAATATCATATTGCTAAATTCTTACTGATAACAGAAGAAATAAAGAGACCATCCACTCAGACTCGATAGTAGATAAATGATTTGAATTCATCTTTTTTTTAGTATATGGTAGACGTCTTCTCCGATGATCTTTTCCTCCAAATCGGGGATGTTCGATGAGACAAAGATTGAAAAACTCCAGGATCTCGATCCTCTTTCTGTTGATGACGATTCCTTTTCTCCTGCACGCATCAGAATTTCAGGTCAAAATCATAAAAGATGCTGAAGATATGCCTGAAAAATTTTGCACAATCTGGAATAAAGGAGATTATCTTATCTCGGACGGGAAATACCTCGTCTTAGTCGGAGGCAAACCAAGACCGTTAAGAAGCCACCTTTTGAATTTTCCCTCTTCTAACGCAATGGGAAGCATCCTCGGTTTCGCTCCAGCAGGAGAAAATATTGTTAGTGATATGAGTATTNNAAAGCTTCAGCTCTCTATCAGGGAAAGGATGGCCGAAAAGCCGAGATCCATACTTTCTATCATATTCTTCCTCAAGGAAGAATAGATATCGCCTCAACCATAAAAAACACTGGAAAAGTCGGATTTAACGACCTCGACTTTGACCTCTATTTTGGCCCCCATCATCGCTACTATTTCAGCCCATTCCATCGCAAGGAATATCCGGATTTGAATTTTCGCGTCTATCAGAAAAAAGAGCATTATCTGGCCTGGATGGATTTTAATCCTGTACAACCTGAAGAGGACGAAGAGATGCCGTTTCCAGGAGATTTGGCGCCAGGAGAAGAGTTCAGTCTGAGCTATATTCTCTTGGTTGAGACTCAAGGCGACTCTTTGCTCAACAAAATCTATGAGATCTTGGACATAAAACCAGAAAAAGCTTTTCTCTTTTTTGAAGACTTTGAAGGGGATCAAATGGAGGTCATTGTCCGGAATACTTTTTCTTCTTCTATCTTTTTCCGTTCCTTCATCAAAGAGCCTTTTGTACTCCAGATTCCTCTTCCCTTAGGAGTCTACAAGGTAAGGGCCAACTTCTTCCCTGCTGTATGTGAAGAACTCTTGGTGGTGGGAGAAGAGGGGGAAAACAGATGCCTGATCAAAAACCCGCCTCATGGTGGGCTGAAGGTGAAAATAAGAAACAGCAGAGGAGAATTTGTCCCTGGCAAGGTGACCTTCATCGGTCTAGATCCGACAAAAACACCTTATTTCAAACCCGAAGACCCGATCAAGGGCGGAAGAAAGTGGGAGACTTTTAAGAATTCCTGTTTTCCGCCGGAAGAGGGATTCGAGGTTAAGATTCCAGTGGGAACTTATCTTGTCTCGGCTTCCAGAGGACCTGAGTTTTCTCTGGATCAAAAAGTCATTGAAGTCCTCAAAGATAAAAAATTGGAGTTGGCTTTTCAAATCGATAAAGTGATAGAGACAAAAAGCCTTATTTCTATCGACCCCCACATGCACACTCTTCATTCGGATGGGAGGGTCAGTATCTCCGAAAGAATAAAATCCGTTGTAGCTGAAGGGATTGATGTAGCTGTGGCTTCGGAGCACAACTTTATCATCGATTATCATCCTATCCTTAAAAAGCTTGGTCTTGAGAAGTATTTGTCCGTCGTCTCAGCAAACGAAGTCTCAACCAAAGGAATTGTGCATTTTAACACTTACCCTTTGGATTGTAGAAAAGAGGAAGAAAACAACGGGGCAATATGGCCTCTTGCTGAAGAAGCCACACCTCTATTTGAAGCCAGCCGCAGAAAAAATCCCCAGGCCATCATCCAAGTCAACCACCTCCGTGATGATGACATCGGTTATTTCAATAATTATCGACTCGAGAAGGAATCTGCATCTGTCGCTTCTCCCTATTTTGATACATCTTTCGATGTTCTGGAAGTCATGAATGGGCCCTATTTTCATTCCGACAATCAATCATCCATTGAAGATTGGTTTCATCTCCTGAATCGGGGCTATTATTTTCCCATCGTCGGTTCTTCAGATTCTCATTCAATAGACAAAGATGAGCCAGGCTATTGCAGAACTTATGTTTTTTATAAAGGAGGAAAAGGGGACAACCTGGATTTGTCTTCTCTTATTCAAGCTATAAAGAAAGGACAATCTTTTATCACTAATGGCCCATTTGTGGAATTCAAAATAAATAACAAATACGCTCCCGGCGACACCTTTACCCAGACAAGAGGAGAAGTGAATGTTTCGATCAAAGTCAAGAGTGCTCCCTGGGTTTCTGTCGATGAAGTCCGGCTTATCATAAACGGAGAGAGAGAAATTGTGTATCTTCTGAAAAGTCAGCAAAAATCAATTCTCAAATTCTCAAAAGAAGTAGACTTGAAGCTCAAAAGGGATTCTTATATAACTGTTGAAGTCATAGGTGAGAAAAGCCTTTATCCTGTCTTACAAAGCGCAGCAGAGGATGGCGAGTTGGAAGAGGCGAGCTTTCCCTATGCTTTGACCAACCCTATTTTNNTCCCGAATCGGGAGGATCGAAAGAGGATATGATTGACAATCTTTCAACCAAACCAACAAGGGAAGAAATAAATAAAAATTGAAATTCAAACACGTTAGACCTTTAGACCCTCAATCCTTTTACAGCGTCCCTAATGTTATCACTCTTATTAGATTTGTGGCTTCCCTCTCTTTTTTCATCCTGGCCCTTATCAAGATGAATCCCACCTATAATTTCATAGGACTCGGAATACATTGGTTCGGTGATGTCCTCGATGGAAATTATGCACGAATATTCAAACAGGAGACAATCTTAGGGGCCGAAATCGATATCATTGCCGACCGGGTGGAAACACTCTTTTTCTATATCAATTTTCTTCACTTCCACCCTCAACTGTACCTTCCAGCCGCTATCTATCTTGTCGACTTTGCCTTTGTTGATTTTTACTTAAGTTATCAATTTGTGAAATTTGATATTATCTCTCCCAATTATTTCTATAAAGTCGACCGCACTGTTCACACTCTGAACTATACCAACCTGGCGAAATTTTTAAACTCCACAATGGTGACTTTAATCCTAATCTTTCTTCCCCAATTCCACATCATAGCGACAATCTCTGCTTGTCTTTTAAACGGCGTGAAAATATTTTCTATCCATCTATTGAAAAAAAAGCCGTATAAAAAATAATGCCTCATAGAGCCTTGGTTACAGGGGCTACCGGATTCATCGGAAGCCATTTGGTTGAAAATCTGGCGGCTAAAAATTGGGATGTCACTTGTATCGTCAGAGAAAAGAGCCGAACGGATTTTCTCCAAAATCTACCGGTGACAATCCTTAAGGGTCCGATGAGCCAAATCAACTTCCTGGAAAAAGCTGTCGAGGGGCAGGATTATATCTTTCATCTTGCCGGACGAATTCGCTCAACAAGCCCTGAAAGATATGATATAGCCAATCGCAAACTCACCAAAGACCTAGCTCATGCCTGTCTCAGCAATAACCGAAACCTTAAACGCTTTATCTTTGTCTCCTCCATCTCCGCCGCTGGCCCTTCCCCTCCAGGTCATTACTCTGAAGAAAAAGATCCCCCTTCCCCGACTTCTGAGTACGGAAGAAGCAAGCTCCGGGCCGAAGAAGCCATTCAGAAGATTTGGAACATCATTCCTTGCACGATCATCCGGCCATCTAGCGTTTATGGCCCAAGACAGCAAGAAACCGAACTCCTCATAAAACTGATAAGGAAAAGAATCGTCCCGCTCCTCAAAGACCGCCCCCCGACAACAAGCCTCATTTATGTCAAAGATCTCATCAAAGGCATTCTCCAGGCGGCATTCTCCTCGAAAGCAACAAGCCAGGTCTACTATCTCACTGACAGTAAAGGTTATTCCTGGCGAAAAATTATTCTCACAGTAAAAACCCATGTCTTGAAAGATGCTTTGTTTTTGCCCTTTAATGAAGGATTCATTTCTTGTTTTGCCTGGCTGGCCGACATACTAAAGACCATCAGAATTATAAAATCTTATTTTGGCCGCAGAGCATGGCAGGTGATGATTCTGACTCCTTGGCTTTTCTCATCGGACAAGGCCAGAAGAGATTTTGGATACAAGGCCTGCTACACCCTAGATGAAGGCATCAAGGAAACGGTCAATTACTATTCAAGGGCAAAATCTTCTCCCTAAGACGCTTTTCATCTTAATAGAAATCACTCCGTCTCTCCTTAAACATTTGTCCAGTTTATTCTATTCACTTAGCAGCATCCGTACTCAAGAAAAATGTCTTGAAGAATATTAAAATATTCTCTTTCACCACGGAAAATGAAATTCTTAATATGATCTATTAAAATTTGGCTACAGTTTGCCATATTTTTCATTTTCTGGTAAAAAAAAGCTGCATCATAACATATTTGGACCGATAAAAGATGACATATACTGCTCTTCCCTCCTGCTCAAAAAAAATCTGTTGTATCGTTAATCCTCAGGCCGCAAGAAAAAAATGGGAACGGAAAAAGAGCCTTAAAAAATATATCCAAGAAAACTTGCCCTGTGAGCTCGTTGATTCCCATCAAAGTAAGGAACACACCATAGAGCTTTCCAAAAGACTGTGCTCTGACCAAGATATCATCGTTGCTGTGGGAGGAGACGGCACTATTGCCGATGTGATTCAAGGAATTATAGATGCTAGGAAAGGAAAAGAAGTTCTTTTGGGAATCCTTCCTCTTGGAAGCGGAAATGCTTTCCGAAAATCTTTCAAGATCCCCAAGAACCTCAAAAGAGCCTTGTCCATCATAAAGAATGAAAAGACAAGAGAAATAGATCTGATTAAGGTAGAGGGAAAAACAGCCGGCTTTGCCAGCATTGGAGCCACAGCAGAAGTGACTCAGAAAAGATATGATCATAAAATTCCAGGCTTTTTTGGCCATCTCTATGCGGGAAGAATTTTACTCTCTATTCCCAGAAAAAACGTTGAATTAGAGCTCTTCGATGGAATGGATGAGAACAGAGAGAATTTTGATAAAAAAATCCTTCGGATCAGCATATTTGATTGTGTTGTAGCGAAGACAAGCTATTTTGGCTATGGCTGGAAGATGGCTCCCATGGCCGAGGTCGACGACGGATATCTTGATATCACCATTTTCGAGACCAGTGGAAAAAAATATCTGTCTTTATTTCCTCTCGTTTTTTTTGGCCTTTACCAAAAAACTCAGAAGCATTTCAAAGCCAGGGAGATAATCGTTCGAGGAAAAGAACTATATGTCCAGTACAACGGAGAAATGCTGGGGCTGAGGGATGAAGTCAGGATGCAGGTCCTTCCCCGAGCTCTAAAGATTATCAGTCCCTAAAGCCTAGAGGGATTGATAAGCAATTCCTGGTACCTGGTACAATAAAAGCTAAATACCTTAATTCATCTAGACTCTAAAATAAAATCTTTACCCCTTTGCTATTATCTCAACCTCGATAAAAACAGACAAAATATCCGCATTTTCAAGAGAAGTCGTCCCTCTTGTCGACGATTCTTTTTGCTAACTCAAGCGCGGTCTGGAGGGATTGTGGCTGGCCCAAATAGGAGTTTTATTTTAAGAAAAAGGCATGATGATCGCACCGGTGAGGAAGTCTCCATAAACCTCAGCTTTTCCTCTCATATAAAGAAAACCGACATAGGCTGCTGTAACGGCATCGAGTTCATGAGGGGAAAGGCTTTCCTTCAAGCCTGTGATCCCCAATCTTTTTAAACCTTGCCTAAGCTCTATGAGGCTGTGTTTTACCCGGGGAAGTCCCAAAACATCCTGCGCTCCTCCTGGGTAGATTTCCACCACAGAGATTCCTTGCTCTTCAATTTTACGGCGAAGGCGGATTCCTCTTTCTGTCAACTGTCTCATCGCGCCCAGGGTGATAGGGAAAAAAGGAATTTTCCTCTTCTTCAATTCCAGATCGCAGGGACGAAAATGCTTTCCACTTCTGTCCTTGATAGATTTTCTTCCTGGAGGCAAGGTCAAGGGAGCGTCGATAGTCACAAGATCAGGAGATTCCTTCGTTATAAGATGCTCTATTTCTTCATCAGAGTAGAGATGACACGTCTGGGCCTTGAGCTCTCTCAGAAGACAAATCCCTGTGGGCCGGCTGGCAACACCGGCCAGATCGATGCCTAATATGAAAAATTCATTCATCACAAACGAGGAGAAATAATATCAGGTTCAAAATTATCATCCAAAGAAATCCAAGTCAATAATCATGAGTTTTTCTGTTAAGATCTTCTTTTCTGTGATAAAGAATATGTTTTTCAAATCATGGCAGAGATTCTTTGCAGATGGCCTCGCTCCCTTCAGGCATTTCAAATCTTCAAAGGCCGCTTTGACCGCCCTCGAGTATCTCTCCGATATTACAAGCGAGGAGAACTCGAATAAGCCTGTTTCGGTGGGCTAAGAATCGGGCTTTAAACTCGAATGAATCTATCGGGATCATAGGAAAATATGTTATAATTCAGGAGATATCGAATCATCGAGTTTAGGAGGAATTATGAAAAAATATTTTATTCTTATTCTCATTCTATCCTTTATTATGGCGGGATGCGCGGCTCACTTTCATCTAGATTTTCTGGGTAAGGATAAAATCGAGGAGGTCGTTCTCCTTCAAAGCAATGCGAAAGAAAAAATCCTCATCCTTGATGTCTCAGGAATCATCGGGACTTCCATCCAATCCGGGCTATTTGAAAGGGAAAAGGATATCCTCTCTCGAATCTACTACAGATTGAAAAATGCATCTGAGGACAGCCAGGTTAAGGGAGTGATTCTTCGTCTAGACACACCAGGAGGAGAAGTGACGGCCAGTGATATCCTCTATAATGAAGTGCTGAGATTCAAGAAAGAGACCGGAGCACCGGTTGTGGCTTTGATGATGGGGCTGGCCACCTCAGGCGGGTATTATGTGGCTTCAGCCTGTGATGCAATCATTGCTCATCCTTCCACGATCACAGGCAGCATCGGCGTGATCTCCATATTTCCTAACCTTCGGGAACTCTTCGGTAAAATAGGAGTGGATTTTAACATCATAAAATCAGGCGACATGAAAGACGCGGGAAGCACTTTTAGAGATCTTACAGAAGAAGAAAAAAAGGTTTTTCAAGGAATTATCGATGAACTCTATCAAAAATTCTTAGAAGCTGTCTATGCCAAAAGAAAAGAGGCTCTTTCCTTTGAAGAACTCAAAAAAATCGCCGATGGGCGCATCTATACAGCCAGCCAGGCATACCGGTCTAAACTCATAGATGAAATCGGGTATTTTGATACCGCCCTGAAAAAAGTCCTCTCACTTGCCTCCTTGAAAGAAGCCAAGGTCATCTCCTACACCTATTATCCAAAGAGAAAAACAAATATCTACGCCACCAGTCTCCACAGTTCATCACTTCTTGAAGAAAAAAATCTCGATAAAATTTTTAGCCAATTGAAAAGTGGATTTTATTATATCTGGCTTCCCCAGCTCTCAAATTAAGAGAAAGATCCGTCAGCCGAACTTCATTCACCAATTCTGGCTTCTACGACAAAAGAGGGTGCGTTCAATATATGATTCTTAACAGTGCAGGTATCGACTGACTTGATGACAGCATTCCTATATTTTTCTGGAAACTCCTGAGGAAGTCGAATCTCGATAAAAATTTTTTCAATCATCCTGGAATCTGGATTCTTTTCTGTCCGCATCACAACTTCGGCTTTTTCTGCAGGTATCCCTCTTTTCTTACAGAAAGCCAGAACATAAAACCCAGCACATGTGGCAATCGAGGCTAGGAAGAGATCGAAAGGAGCAGGCGCAGAACCTTCACCCCCTGCATGGACAGGCTGGTCGGTCTTTATCGTAAGTCCTTTATATTCAGCGTCTACACGCATTCCCCCTGGAAAAGTGATTCTCATTTCTTTGTCCACGACTCTTTTCCTCCTTGATGTAAGTCTGAAAAATTATTTTTTAATTGAATTTCTTATTGTTGTCAAAAAATTTTTCTCTTTTTATCCTGGAGAAGATAAGGTAAATATGAGTTTTAATTCTCATTCTCTTTTGTCTATCCCTTTAGAAAAGAGGGCCAATAATAACCGCCGATCCCTTGAACTCAAAGTCAGTCTTCCAAAAAGATCATGGATCATCTCTGTCACATGAGATTTATTACCTTCGTGGATAAAGTTTTTTTCCTCCAGCTTTCTCAGTATGAGCCGGATACATTCCTGCTGGTCTCTCCGAGAAATGGGCTGGTCATAGGCGGCCGTGCCTCCTTTTTTAGGCCGATGATTAAAAACCTGGAACAAAG
>JABAOH010201259.1_pt1 | contig 17450 bp, 14 predicted proteins | sample 7062181 | NCBI WGS metagenome assembly JABAOH01 (sample SAMN14538630, study PRJNA623070) | marine sediment metagenome | biome: marine biome [ENVO:00000428]; feature: marine pelagic biome [ENVO:01000023]; material: deep marine sediment [ENVO:00002113]; isolation source: pool of 5 deep marine... | reverse complement strand
CTTTCGGACTGAGGGAGTTCTCAGGTGGATCGCCACGCCATTGTTTCCCCAGAATCGCATGTGCAACGACCTGGTTGTTCGGCCTCCAGCCGTGACGCACGAAGTAGTTCGCGATGCTGCCGAAGACATCGGACCAGTTACTCCAAATGTCACGCTTTCCGTCAGCGCTCGAGTCGACCGCGTAAGCACGATAACTCGATGGCATGAACTGCGGCCTGCCCATCGCGCCTGCGTAGGAGCCGGTTGCCTCGGTTGCGTCCATCTGTTCTTCGCGGACAAGTAGCAGGAAATGTTCGAGTTCGTCACGGAAGAACGCGGCGCGTGGTGGATACCGGAAGGCCAGTGTTGTCAGCGCATCCAGTACACGATAGCTGCCGGTAATGCGCCCGAAATAGGTTTCGACACCGATGATCCCCACCAGGATTTCGACATCCACGCCCGTTTCATCACTGATTCGCTGTAATTCTTCGCTATTCTCGTGCCAGAATTTGGCGCCGGCTCTTACACGTTCGTCAGTGAGAAAGATATCCCGGTACTCGTGCCATTCCTTGGTGCGTTCCGCGGGTTTTTCGATTGCTTCCAGTATCGATTCCTGCACTTGGGCTTGCCGCAAAATGCTTTCGAGCGTGTCCCGGTCGTAGGAATGCTCGCTGACCATCGAGTCAATGAAGTTTTTGACATCGGAATCGTCGACGTCGAGCGCTTCTGCGGAAGGCCCACCGATGAAAAGCAGCAGCAGAAATATGCGCCTGAATTCCATTTCAATCCAATTAATGAGGTAGAAGTTTCCGGTGGCTATGTATCGACATCAGAATACCGAAACCCGCCATAAGGGTCACCATGGAGGTTCCGCCAAAGCTGACCAGTGGAAGCGGAATGCCGACAACCGGCACAAGCCCTGTCACCATCGCGGTATTCACAAATACATAGACAAAAAAGGTGAGGCTAATGCTCCCGGCCAGGAGCCGCGAAAACGTGTCGCGGGCCTGCGCGGCAATGTACAGTCCGCGGGCGATAATGAACAAGTAAAGCCCTAGCAGGCTCAATACGCCGAGCAGCCCGAGTTCCTCGCCCATGACGGCGAAAATGAAGTCGGTGTCCCGCTCCGGCAGGAATTCCAGTTGCGCCTGGCTGCCGTTGGTCCAGCCCTTGCCAAAAAGCCCCCCGGAACCGATCGCGATCTTTGACTGAATGATGTTGTAACCGGCGCCCAGCGGGTCGGAATCCGGGTTGAGCAAGGTCAGGACGCGCTGCTTCTGATAATCCTGCATGTAATTCCAGAGCACCAGCGCGCCCGGAATCGAAGCGGCGCCCAGGATAAGCATTAAGCGTATCGACAGACCGGCGAGCACGATGACGAAGACACCCGCGGCGGCGATCAGTAGAGACGTCCCCAGATCCGGCTGCACCGCGATCAGAATCGTTGGCACAATGATCAGCGCGGCAATGACGAGCAGGTCCAGGAATCTGGGTGGCAATTGCCGCTTGTGCAGAAACCATGCGGCCATCATCGGTACCATGAGCTTCATGATTTCGGAGGGCTGGAACCGAATACCGAGATCGAGCCAGCGTCGCGCACCCTGTCCGACTTCTCCGACAGCCAGCACCAGAAGGAGAAGGACCAGCCCAACCAGGTAACCCCAGGGACTCCAGCGGCGCATCAGGTCAGGCTCCAGGTTCGCGATGAAAAGCATTCCCACAAACGCTACAAACAGCCGCATGCACTGTTGCAGCCACAAGTCCATGTCTTCGCCGACGGCACTGTACAGCACGAAAAGTCCGAGACTGCAGGTAAACAACAGCCCCGCGAGCAAGGGGCCATCGAGATTGAGCCGTCGCAGGATGCGCGCGAGATCACTCAGCGGTGCCGCTTTGGCTTCGACCAACCGAGACGTGTCACTAAATTGCATCGGCATCTACCTCGAGGTACTGGTCCATCAATGCGCGTGCAATCGGTGCGGCGATGCGGCTGCCACTGGAACCGTTTTCGACGACAACAGCGACTGCAATGCGGGGCTCGTCGAGGGGTGCGAACGCAATAAACAGGGCGTGATCCCGGAGCCGCTCGTCAAGTTCCTCCTCGTCGTACCGCTCGTCTTGCGACAGGGAAAATACCTGTGCCGTGCCACTCTTGCCAGCCATCTCGTATGGCGCACCCAGTCCCGCGACTCTTGCCGTGCCGGTCTCGCTTTGCATCACATCATGCATGCCGGCAATAACACTGTCCCAGTAGAACTCGTTCTCGATATGCACCTCGTCAACGGCTTCCGGCGCGATTAATGTCCGTTTGCCGCTGATCGGGTCTTCGAACGCGGCGACAAGGTGCGGCTTGTATCGTTTGCCGCGCGTCGCGAGCGCTGCAGCGGCATTCGCGAGCTGCAATGGTGTTGCGAGCATGTAACCCTGACCTATGGAAGCGATGACTGTTTCACCGGGGAACCAGACCTGATCGGCGCGTTCGCTAAATGCCTGTCGCTTCCAGGCGCGCGATGGCACGATGCCGTCGGCTTCGCCGACCATATCCAGACCGGTCTCCTGGCCCAGCCCGAACCGGTCGAGGTAGTCGTGCATTCGATCGATGCCGATGTCGCGGCTGATTTCGTAAAAATAGACATCACAGGATTGAGCGATCGCATCATGCAGGTCGACTTCGCCATGACCTTCCGGTTTCCAGTCACGATAACGATGCGTGCTGCCAGGCAGGCTGTAGTATCCGATGCATACGGTTCGTCGTGTCAGGTTGGTTGCACCGGTCTCCAGTGCGGCGAGCGACAACATGGGCTTGATTGTCGAGCCCGGTGGATATGAACCTCTGACAGCGCGGTTAAACAACGGGCGACCTTCGTCATTTTGCAATTCGTTGAACTGACTGGGGCTCATGCCGGTCGCGAAGGCGTTCGGATCGAAGGTTGGTGCACTCACCAGTGCCAGGATTTCGCCGTTGTTCGGATCGATGGCCACAATGGCCCCGCGCCTGTTCTGCATGGCTTCGGTTGCAACTCTCTGCAGATCGAGGTCGAGGCTGAGGTACAGGTTATGCCCCGGCGTCGGCGAACTGCCTTCCAGCAATGATCCGCCGATATCCTGCGCATCCGCGGGTAGCTGTCGGCCTCTCGCGTTGGTTACCACCTGCCGGTAACCGACTTTGCCGTGCAACAGTGATTCATTGAAGTGCTCGATGGAAGTCTTGCCCGTATGCGCGGTGCCGGCGTAGGCAGAAGCATCCAGCCGCTGAAGATCGGCCGTGCTCAATGCGCCGACATAACCGATGGCATGTGCTGTCAGTTGGCCTTCGGGATAATGGCGAACCAGACGCGGCTGGAAGTCGACACCCGGGAATCGTGGCCTTTGTATGGCAAATGTCGCGATCTCGTCATCCGTCAGGCGAAAACGCAGCGTCACCGGTTTGAATCGGGGACCCGTCCGGCTCAGGCCATTGAAGCGAGGGATGTCTTCCCGCCGGATCAGGCCGAGCTCGGCAAGGCGCGACAGCGTTTGCTGCAAGTTGGGAACCTGTTCCGGAATCAGTTCGAGCTGGTAAGCGGGCAGGTTTTCGGCGAGTACCCGGCCACGACGATCGAAGATCAGGCCGCGCGTCGGCGCCACCGCCTCGATGCGCACACGGTTACCCTGTGACTTTTCCGCAAATAGTTCGTAATCGCGAACCTGCAATTGCACCAGTCGCACGACGACTGTTCCGAGCAGCAGCGTGCCGATGACGGCCGAGACAATAATCCGCGAGACGAATAGCTTCTTCTCGAAATAGGGGTCTTTGATAGGCTCGAGCAGGCTCACGTTTAAGTCCGCACGCGATAGCGTGCGCCGCCAAATAGCATCGTCATCAATGGCCAGAGCAGCGAGCCGCTTATGACCGGCCCCCAGTAGGTGATCGAGGGAGTATTTACGCCCGCGACGCCATTGATCCAGAACAGTATGAATTGATACAGCGCAAGCAATGCGCAGACGGTTATCGACAGCTGCAATGTCGGGAACTGGCGCATCTGCAGATGAAATGTGACCGTCACGTAAATGACCAGGGCAAGTGCCAGCGCGTGCTGGCCGAGTAGTGTGCCTTGCGCAACGTCGAGGATGAGACCGATTATCCAGGCCCAGCCGACTCCGTAGTTGCGTGGTAAATTCATCGCCCAATAAATAAGTGTCAGCGTGACCCAGTCGGGCCTGAAGGATTCGGCCCAGCCGGGCATCGGCGACATGGCAAGCATCAACGCCACGATGATGCTGATGATCACCGGCTGAGGATTAGAGTCCCTATCCTTACTCATCCGTGCTTTCCTCGTTCGCAAGCGCCTCCGGACCTTGCGTAGCCGAGGTATCCTCGTCGGCTGACCAGATCAGCATGATTTCACGCACCTGGTTCAAAGCGGCCGAAGGCTCCGCCGATACCGCGGCGAACGGTTCCTGGGGAATGCGAACGACTGAGTCGACGATTGCGACAGGATATCCCGCGGGGAATGCGCCACCGAGGCCGGAGGTGACCAGCAGGTCACCGTCACGTATATCGGCGTTATTCGGCAGGAAAGGCAGGACCAGTCGGTCGAACTCGCCAGTACCCACGGCGATGGTGCGCAGACCATTGCGGTTCACTTCCACGGGCAAGGCATGGTCCGGGTCACTGATCAGGATGCCCTGTGACGACAGGACACCTGCTTCGATGATCTGGCCGACGACGCCGTCAGCGTCGATAATCGCCTGTCCATCGAAAACGCCGTCTCGGGTACCTTTATCCACGACCAGCACGTGGCGAAACGGATTCGAACTAACGGCCATGATCTTGGCGACGCGCACCTGATCACGAACGCTGGTAGTAGCCTCGAGAAGTGAGCGGAGCCGCGCGTTTTCCGCCTCAAGAGCCGCATAGCGTTGCAGCCTGGCCTGGGTCAGTAAGCGTTCCGCATTGAGCCGGCTGTTTTCGAGCAGCAGTTCGTTTCGGCTGGTCGTCGTTTCACCAATCCATCGCCATAATGAGACGGGCGCATCGACGATGACCCGCAATGGATACACTGTTGCGCCGATCGCCTTGCGTGCCGCATCGAGGTGGTTGTGCCGGTGATCGATGACGAGGAGCAGAAGGCTCAGCGCCGCAAGTAACAGAAAACGAAGTCCAGGCGCTGGCGGGTGCGGCGACCTGTGGCGCCTGTCAGATTTTGCGGGGGCCATCAGCGTGATCTCTTCGCATAATGGTTCCGTCTTTATTCTTTTTTATTATTCCAGACCAAAGACAGCCGGACCATGTTCGTCGATCAACTCGATGACCCGGCCACCACCACGCGCGACACAAGTCAGCGGATCGTCTGCAATGACGACCGGCAACCCCGTTTCTTCCATCAACAGCTTGTCGATGTCGCGCAACATGGCGCCGCCGCCTGTCAGGACTATGCCACGGTCTGCGACATCGGCCCCGAGTTCGGGCGGCGTTTGTTCGAGCGCCTCTTTAACGGCGCCGACGATTCCCTGTAATGGTTCCTGCAGCGCTTCCAGGATCTCGTTGCTGTTCAGCGTGAAGCTGCGCGGCACGCCCTCGGACAGGTTGCGGCCTTTGACCGAGATCTCCCGAACTTCCTGCCCGGGGAACGCCGAACCGATATCGTGCTTGATGCGCTCGGCTGTCGCTTCGCCGATCAATATGCCGTAGTTGCGGCGCACATAGTTGGTGATTGCCTCGTCGAAACGGTCACCGCCGATTCTGACCGAAGCGGCATAGACGATACCGTTCAGGGAAATCACGGCGACCTCGGAAGTGCCGCCGCCAATATCGAGCACCATCGAACCGCGCGCCTCATGAACCGGCATCCCCGCACCGATCGCCGCGGCCATCGGCTCCGGAATCAGGTGCACCTTGCGGGCACCGGCCCCTTCAGCAGATTCCCGGATAGCGCGCCGCTCGACCTGGGTCGAGCCGTAAGGAACGCAGACCAGTACCCGCGGACTCGGGCGGAAATAGCGGGTGCCGTGGGCCTTGCGGATGAAGTGCTGCAGCATTTTTTCCGTGACGGTGAAGTCGGCGATCACGCCGTCCTTCAGCGGCCGGATTGCGGTGATATTGCCCGGCGTTCTGCCCAGCATATTCTTGGCCTCGACGCCCACGGCCTCGACCACCCGACCGCCGCGGCCCGAATCTTCGCGGATGGCCACCACGGAGGGCTCGTCCAGAACGATGCCAGAGCCTCTCGAATAGATAAGCGTGTTTGCCGTTCCGAGATCGATGGACAAATCGTTCGAGAAATAACCTAGAATGTTCTTGAGCATGTGGGGGTAGGGTCCCGCGAAGTAACTCAACTTTGCAATGTAGCAATGGACACGACAATGCACAAGGCAGTGTGTATCATTGCTGCCCCTCGGCCTGCCTGAGCATCAGGGGGTCTGCACCGCGGGCAAGAAAATCCGGAACACCTCGTGTCACTAACTAAAGATCAGGTCCAGCATATCGCAACACTGGCGCGACTGAAGCTCGACGATGCCGAGTTCGATGACGTCGTCGACAAGCTGTCGCGCATCGTGGATTTCGTCGATCAGTTACAAGTCGCGGCGACCGATCACGTGCTGCCCATGGCACATCCTCTCGACACATCTCAACGGTTTCGTGCCGATGAGGTAACGGAGGAAAACAAACGTGACGAGATCCAAAAGAATGCACCGAAAGTAGAGAACGGGTATTACCTGGTTCCCAAAGTGATCGAATAATAATGGGACAGGACACCGACGCATTACATACGCGGACACTTACCGAACTCGCGAACGCGTTGCGGAACGGAGAGTTTTCTTCAAGAGAACTTACCGAGCATCTATTGCAACGTATCCATGAGAGTCAGGATCGGCTAAACGCTTTCATCACGGTAACGGCGGATCAAGCATTGCAGCAGGCCGATGCAGCAGACAAGGCACGGTCAAACGGCAACCAAGAGCCATTGAATGGATTGCCCATCGTGCACAAGGATTTGTTCTGCACCAAAGGCGTTCTTACTACCTGCGGATCACACATACTCGGAAATTTTGTCTCGCCTTACGACGCGACCGTTGTAGAACGAATTAGTGCAGCCGGCGCTGTCATGCTCGGTAAGACAAACATGGATGAATTCGCAATGGGCTCTTCTAACGAGACCAGTTATTACGGTCCCGTAATGAATCCCTGGGACACCAGGCTGTCACCAGGCGGTTCTTCCGGCGGTTCGGCCGCTGCGGTTGCGGCACGGCTCGTCCCGGCCGGGACGGGGACGGACACCGGTGGCTCTATCCGCCAGCCGGCGTCGCTCACCGGAACCGTAGGCTTGAAACCGACCTACGGCAGGGTCTCCAGGCACGGCATGGTTGCTTTTGCATCCAGCCTGGACCAGGCAGGCGTGATTACCCGGTCCGCGGAAGATGCTGCGTTATTGCTCGGGGTGATGGCCGGCTACGATGAGCGGGATTCGACATCGGTCGATCACCCCGTTTCTGATTATGTTGCCGGCCTCGAGAAGCCAATCAAGGGTCTGAAGATTGGCATAGTGCGACAACATTTTGATGAAGGACTGGATGCAGGCTGCGAACAACGCGTCAAAGAAGCTCTGGCCGTCATAAAAAAGGAAGGTGCGACGCTAATCGAAGTCGATCTACCGAATATTGACCTGTCCGTTCCTACTTATTATGTCGTCGCGCCTGCCGAATGCTCGTCGAACCTGTCGCGATTCGACGGCGTGCGCTTCGGTCATCGCAAGGAGAATCCTGAAGATCTGCTCGATATGTACTGCAGTAGTCGAGGCGAAGGTTTCGGGGCAGAAGTACAGCGCCGCATCATGACCGGTACTTATGTGCTGTCTGCCGGGTATTACGACGCGTACTACCTCAAGGCGCAAAAAGTGCGTCAGCTCATCAGTGAGGACTTCAAACAGGCATTCAGGAATGTCGACGTAATTGCGGGACCAACGGCGCCGACCACTGCGTTTGCACTCGGTGAAAAAACGGACGACCCGATTACGATGTACCTCAACGATATTTACACGATCGGCGCCAACCTGGCTGGCCTGCCAGGAATCTCCATCCCTTGCGGTTTGGTCGACGGGCTGCCGGCGGGCCTGCAACTGGTCGGGCCGCATTTTGCGGAGGAGACGATCCTGGCCTGTGCCCACCAGTACCAGCAGCTGAGCGACTGGCACAAACAGGGGCCGGAGGACGTCTGGTGAGCGGCAGCTGGGAAGCCGTCATCGGCCTGGAGATCCATACCCAGCTGGCGACGAAAAGCAAGATTTTTTCAGGAGCATCAACGGCTTACGGTGCAGAAGCGAATACCCAGGCGTGCCTGGTTGACCTCGGATACCCGGGCGTGCTGCCGGTGCTCAACGGCGCAGCGGTGCGCATGGCGGCGAAGTTCGGCCTCGCGGTCAATGCGACCGTCGCGCGGCGCTCGGTATTTGCGAGAAAGAACTATTTCTATCCCGACCTGCCGAAGGGCTATCAGATCAGTCAATATGAACTGCCGATCGTCGAGCACGGCGAGCTCCTGATTCGCGATGAGGAAGGCAACGAAAAACGGATCGGCATAACGAGGGCGCACCTCGAGGAAGACGCCGGGAAATCTGTTCACGAGGGTTTCGGTAAGGAAACGGGCATCGATCTCAATCGTGCCGGCACGCCGTTACTCGAAATCGTCTCAGAACCAGACCTTCGTTCAGCCAGGGAAGCAGTTGCCTATATGCGCAAGATACATTCGATCGTGCGTTACCTCGGTATTTCCGATGGCAACATGCAGGAAGGGTCATTCCGCTGTGATGCAAATGTTTCTGTGCGTCCGCAAGGACAAAAGGAATTTGGCACGCGCACCGAAACCAAAAACCTCAATTCGTTTCGCTTCGTCGAGAAGGCAATTAATTTCGAGATACAGCGGCAGATTGAAGTACTCGAAGACGGCGGCGAAATCTTTCAGGAAACGCGCTTGTATGATGCCGACAAGGACGAGACCCGTCCGATGCGCACCAAGGAAGAAGCCAACGACTACCGCTATTTTCCGGATCCCGATTTGCTGCCTGTCGAACTGGACGAAGAATTCATAGAGGGCATCCGCGAGACTCTGCCCGAGTTACCCGATGCAAAACTCAAAAGGTTTGTCGAGCAATACGAACTGAAGCCCGCAGATGCCGAGATCCTGACCGTCAACCGGATCGCGGCTGACTACTTCGAGGACCTGGCTGGTCAAACGAAAGCGCCGCCGCAGGTCGCGGCAAACTGGATGATCGGGGATCTGTCGGCAGCGTTGAACAAGGAAAACATCGATATCAGTGACAGCAGGATTACAGCATCCGCGCTCGCCGGGCTTCTGGACCGGATTGCCGACAACACGATTTCCGGAAAGATCGCGAAAGAGATTTTCGATGCCATGTGGTCGGGTGAAGGCAGTGCCGACGATATTATCGAAGCGCGTGGGCTGCAACAGATTACTGACGCTTCGGCAATTGAAGCAATTGTGGACGCTGTCATAGAAGCCCATCCTGGTCAGGTCGCAGAATTTCGTGGTGGCAAGGAAAAGCTGCTTGGCTTTTTCGTTGGCCAGGTCATGAAAGAAACCGGCGGCAAAGCAAACCCGGGCCAGGTGAACAAGATCCTCAAGAAGAGACTTTCTGAGTAAAACATGCTGGCCAAAGACGCAGTAATCCCGTTTGTTTTCGAGTCACTGCCGGTACGCGGCGCGATCGTGCAACTGGAAAACACCTGGCAGCGTATGCAACGCGACCATGATTATCCGGACCCGGTTACCGAGGTACTCGGCTATTCTGCTGCGGCTACCGCATTGATCGCGCAAAGCCTGAAGTTTGACGGCACGATTACATTCCAGATCAACAGCGACGGTCCGCTGAGCATGCTGGTCATGCAAAGCACGGACGATCTCGATCTGCGGGGCATGGCGAGCGTGCAGAAAATAGACGGCAACATGGTGTTTGCAGATCTCGTCGCCGGCGCACGTTGCGCTGTGACCGTCGATTCAGGTGCGATGGAGCAGCCCTACCAGGGCATTGTGGAAATCAGCCCGGATTCGCTGGCCGCGAGCCTCGAAAATTATTTCGCGCGATCCGTGCAGGTGCCGAGCCATCTTCACCTGGAGGGCGATGACCTTAAATGCGGCGGCATCCTGCTCCAGCAGATGCCGCAGGAATCACCGACGCTGGAGGATGACTGGCGCCGCCTGGGCCTGCTGGCAAAGACCCTGCGAGCGGACGATCTCGTCGAAGGGGCCTCTCATGATCTGTTGCACAAGATCTTCGCCGAGGATGACGTCCGCGTATTCGAGCCGCGCGGCGCGCGCTTCCGCTGCCGCTGCAGCCGCGAAAAGGTCGAAGAGGTACTGAGGTTGCTCGGCGAGCAGGAAACGCGCGCCGCCTGTGAGATGAACGGCAAAGTCGAGGTGACCTGCGAATACTGTGGCCGCCTGCGCGTATTCGATGCCGTCGACGTCACGCGGGTCTTCTCCGGACAGGCGCTCAGCGGCAGCGATTCCGTACATTAGTGGCGTTGCGGCACGGACGCCGAATCCGTTGCCGGGTTGATCCCACCAGGCCTGAGAATCATGTTAGAATGTCGGATCATTTATATAAGTATATCTGCATATATTTATGAGATCTGCTACCGAATTGCTGCTGCAGCGCCTGAAGACACTGGGTGACCTGACGCGCTTGCGCCTGCTCGCATTGTGTCGGCAGGGAGAATGCAGCGTTTCGGAGCTCACTGAAGTCCTGGGGCAAAGCCAGCCGAGAGTCTCGCAACAGCTCAAGTTACTCTGCGAAGCAGGGCTGCTGCGGCGGTTTCGCGATGGCAAGCGCGTGTTTTATCGCGTTCCGGCCAGCGGCAGGCAGGGCGAGGACCTGCACCAATTGCTCGAGTTAATTCCCGCCGACGATCCCCTGTTTATCCAGGACCACAAGGAACTGTGGCAGCTCAGGGGCCAGGACATAGAGGAACCGGCCCGCGCGGAAGATACGCGACTGACGGACAGGGTGTTGCACAAGGCATTGGTCGAACTGACCGTAACGACGCCGGTCGGCGATCTCCTCGATGTTGGCTGTGGCAGAGGCTCGATTCTCAAACTGCTGGCCAGCCGCGCGCGGCGTGCCGTCGGCGTTGACATCGACGCAAAAGCGCGCGGCCTGGCCCGGGCCGAATTGATGCTGGCCGGCCTGCCGAACTGCACTTTGCGCCAGGGCGACATGTATCGATTGCCGTTCGACGACAAGGAATTCAACACCATAGTCCTTGACGACGTACTGGGGGACGCAAAAGACCCGGTACGCGCACTGAGCGAGTCAAGCCGCCTTCTGCGGCCCGGTGGCCGGCTGTTCATATTGCAGTCTGTCGATGCGAAGAGCGCAGGTCGCATTCGAACACTGCTCGCCGAGTGGAGCGCAGCGGCGGCGCTTCGACTGGCACCACCGAAACTGGTGCCGCAGAAAGACCCGATCTGGTTGTTATCGGTTGCAACGCCCACGGATAGCAAGAACGAGGCGGCATGAGATGCAGGACATGACGGATAAGCTGACTGATAATCAGGACACCAAGCACGGTATACAAGTGTCTTTCGAATTCTTTCCGCCGAACACGGACAAGATGGAGGAGACGCTCTGGAACTCGATCGAACATCTGTCTGTCCTGAATCCGCGCTTTGTTTCCGTTACCTATGGCGCGGACGGATCGACAAGGGAAAGAACACATGCTGCCGTCGCGCGCATTCGTAATGAAACAAACCTAATAGCGGCGCCGCACCTGACCTGCATCGGTGCGAGTCGCGGCGAAATCGACGAAATCGCCCGCCGCTACTGGGATCTTGGTGTGCGGCACCTGGTCGCGCTGCGTGGTGATCCGCCGAAAAATGTCAGCGGGTACACGCCACATGCCGATGGTTATGCCTATGCATCGGACCTGGTTGCAGGACTGAAGCGCGTCGCGGATTTCGATATTTCGGTAGCCGCTTACCCGGAAGTGCATCCCGAAGCCAAGAGCCCGCTTGCCGATCTGGACAACCTGAAGCGAAAACTGGACGCGGGTGCCTCGCGCGCAATAAGCCAGTTCTTTTTCAATGTCGACGTTTACCTGCGATTTCGCGACCTTTGTGCGGCCGCAGGGATCGAATCGCAAATCGTCCCCGGCATTCTGCCTATTACCCGCTTTCCGCAACTGACACGCTTTGCGGAACAATGCGGCGCGACCGTCCCGGAATGGCTGGAGCATCGGTTTGACGGCCTAGAAGACGATCCGGAGACCCGCAAGCTGATCGCCGCCAGTGTTGCGATCGAACAGGTGCAACTCCTGCACAGGGCCGGCATCGATGAATTTCATTTTTATACCTTGAATCGCTCCGAACTCACGTTCGCCATCTGCCATGCGCTAGGCGTGAGGCCGCAGCGGGTTGCCGCGTAAATCATCACCATGGAAAGACGACAAAGAATAGACGCATTGAGACAAGCGCTCCGCGATCGCATCCTGTTGCTCGATGGCGCAATGGGAACCATGATCCAGTCATTCAAGCTCGATGAAAGCGAGTACCGCGGAGAGCGCTTCGACGACTGGCAAACGGATCTCAAAGGCAACAACGATCTGTTGTCGATAACGCGGCCGCTCGTGGTTCGGGACATCCATCGGCAGTATCTCGACGCCGGTGCGGACATTATCGAAACAAATACGTTTAACTCGATCGCACCTTCGATGGGCGATTATGGTATGCAGTCGCTCGTCGCCGAGCTGAATATGTCCGCCGCACACATTGCACGGGAAACGGCTGACGCCTTTGCAGCGAAATGCGGAGAACCGCGCTTTGTCGCAGGTGTTCTCGGACCCGCCAACCGCACCGCATCGATATCGCCGGACGTCAATGATCCCAGCTACCGCAACATAACGTTCGCGGAGCTTGCCGAGACCTATCAGGTTGCTGCCACCGCACTGATCGAGGGTGGCGTCGATTTCCTGATGGTCGAGACGATCTTCGATACGCTGAATGCGAAAGCGGCGATATTTGCCATCAAGCGCAGTTTTGAAAAGACGCAAGTTACGCTGCCGCTCATGATTTCGGGCACCATTACGGACGCGTCGGGCCGGACACTCTCGGGCCAGACGACTGAAGCATTCTGGAATTCGGTGCGGCATGCTGAACCTTTCGTGGTTGGCCTCAATTGCGCGCTGGGCGCAGACGAGCTGCGACCCTACATCGCAGAACTTTCCCGGGTCGCAGACACCAATATCAGCGCGCACCCGAATGCCGGCCTGCCGAACGAATTCGGCGAATACGACGAGACACCACAGCACATGGCCGAGGTCATCAGCGAGTTTGCGGAGAGTGGTTTCGTCAATCTCGTCGGCGGCTGTTGTGGCACGACCCCGGACCACATTCGGGAACTTCGGCGCGCCATCGATGGCAAAGCGTCAAGGAAAATCCCCACGGTACCGGTGCGCTGCCGGTTGTCCGGCCTCGAACCGGTCACGATCGGCCCGGACGACTTGTTCGTCAACGTCGGTGAGCGCACGAATGTCACCGGCTCGGCGATATTTCGCAAGCTGATCGAAGCCGACAATTACACGGACGCCGTGCAGGTTGCGCGGCAGCAGGTCGAAAACGGCGCGCAGATCATCGACGTCAACATGGACGAGGGCATGCTCGATTCCGAGCAGGCGATGGTGAAATTTCTGAACCTCATCGCCTCCGAACCCGACGTCGCGCGCGTGCCGATCATGATCGATTCCTCAAAGTGGTCGGTTATCGAAGCGGGCCTGCAATGTGTACAGGGCAAGGGAATCGTCAATTCAATCAGCCTGAAAGAAGGCGAGGAACAATTCATTAAGCAAGCCAGGCTGGTGCGGGATTATGGCGCTGCCGTCATCGTAATGGCATTCGACGAGAAAGGTCAGGCGGATAACGTCGAACGTAAGGTCGAGATCTGCCTCCGCTCGTACAAGATTCTCACGGAAACTGTGGGCTTCGATCCTGCAGACATCATTTTCGATCCCAATATTTTTGCCGTTGCCACCGGCATCGAGGAGCACAATGCGTACGGCATCGACTTCATCGAAGCTGCGCAGCGCATCAAGAAAGCAGTGCCGGATGTGCTTGTCAGTGGCGGTGTAAGTAACGTGTCGTTTTCTTTCCGCGGCAACAACGTCGTCCGTGAGGCGATTCATTCCGTCTTTCTCTACCACGCGATCAAAGCCGGTATGGACATGGGTATCGTCAATGCGGGGCAACTGGCGATTTACGAAGACTTGCCGGCAGCACTTCGCAACGCGGTCGAAGACGTGGTACTCAATCGGCGCGACGATGCGACCGAACGTCTGCTCGAAGTCGCTGAAGAATATAAGGGCAAGGCCGGCGGCCAGAAAGGCAAGGAACAGGACCTGAGTTGGCGCGAAGAAACTGTTGCAAAGCGACTCGAATATGCCCTGATCAACGGTATCGACCAATTCATCGTTGACGATACCGAGGAAGCGCGGCTCGCAGCCAAGAAGCCGCTGGATGTCATTGAAGGACCATTAATGGCGGGGATGAACGTGGTCGGTGATCTGTTCGGCGCCGGCAAAATGTTCCTGCCGCAGGTCGTCAAGTCTGCGCGCGTGATGAAGAAAGCCGTCGGCCACCTGGTGCCGTTCATAGAAAAAGAAAAAGGCGGCGCCGTGCAGTCGAACGGCAAGATCGTCATGGCCACGGTGAAAGGTGACGTCCACGACATCGGAAAGAACATCGTCGGCGTCGTGCTCCAGTGCAACAATTTCGAGGTTATCGATCTCGGTGTGATGGTGACCTGCGAGAAAATCCTCGAGACCGCCAAACGCGAAAACGCGCAACTCATCGGTCTGTCCGGGCTGATTACGCCATCGCTCGACGAGATGGTGCACGTTGCCAGCGAGATGCAACGGCTCAAATTCGATTTGCCTTTGCTCATCGGCGGCGCAACGACATCGCCGGCGCATACGGCCGTCAAAATCGAGCCGAAATACGAGGGCCCGGTCATCTACGTAAAGGACGCCTCGCGCTCGGTCGGCGTCGCGCAGGCGCTGGTACAACCGGAAACGCGCATCGAGCTGGTTCGCAAGACGCGCGAAGATAACGCCAGGCGCCGCGAGCGGCATGCAGGAAAATCGCGGCTGAAGCCGCAGTTATCACTCGCACAGGCCAGGGCCAACAAAAAAGACATCGCTTGGGGCAATTACGAGCCGCCGGTGCCGACATTCACGGGCGCGAGGGTGCTGGAGGATATCGATCTCACGACATTAAAGAATTACATCGACTGGATGCCGTTCTTCAATGCCTGGGAATTTCACGGAAAGTTCCCGGACATCCTGAGCGATCCGGTTGTCGGCGAGGCGGCGCGCACCTTGTTTACCGATGCGTCGGTGATGCTCGACAAGATCATCAAGGAGCAATGGCTCGAAGCGAAGGCAGTCGCGGGCTTCTTCCCGGCAAATTCTGTCGACCAGGATGACATACAGGTCTTTACAGGCGCTGCACGAAAACAGCAACGGTTACGCCTGTGCCACCNNGCATCCAGGATTACGTCGGGGCGTTCGCCGTTACGGCAGGATTCGGAGTCGATGAACGCGTCAAGGGATTCGAGGCCCATCACGACGACTACAGCGCGATACTCCTGAAGGCGCTGGCCGACCGGCTGGCCGAGGCACTTGCTGAATACCTGCACGAGCAGGTACGCAAGGAATACTGGGCCTACGACGCTCGGGAAAACCTGACGAACGATGAATTGATCGCGGAAGCCTACCGCGGCATCCGTCCCGCACCCGGTTATCCGGCGTGTCCCGACCACACCGAGAAAGCAAAATTGTGGGAGTTGCTTGACGTCGAATCGGCGATCGATCTGAAACTCACCGAATCCTACGCAATGTTCCCGACCGCCGCAGTCAGCGGCTTCTACTTTTCGCATCCGGACTCGAAATACTTCTCGGTCGGCAAGATTGCCCGCGACCAGGTCGAGTCCTACGCCAAGCGGAAGAAAATAAGCCTGGATGAAGCCGAGAAATGGCTGGCACCGAACCTGGGTTACGATCCCTCCGAGGCTGACGCCGCCTGATTCTTGCATCCAGGCAAATCAGCATCCGCAGCTCGCTGCAAGTGCCGGGTGAATTCCATTATTCCCTTGCGACAATGCTATATTCAGCAAAGAGCCGTTACCTAAACACGGGGAATAACAAGAATGATGCAGGGGAACGCCACGCGGCGTAAGTTTCTCGTCGCCTCGGTCGCATTTTCGGGACTGATGTCAACGGGTATGGGTGCCGCAGTACTGCGCGCTGGATCGGCGTGGGCGCAGTCCTCTGGCGGTAATGCCGGCGAACTCGCACGCATGGCGCGCTTGCTGTTTCCGCATGACGGTATCGCAGACGATGTCTATGCGGAAGTGATAGACGGCATTCTGACGGATTCAGCAAACGATGCGTCGTTGCTTGAGTTGCTCGATGAGGCAATGCCCGCGTTGAATGCTGCGCAAGGAGGTGACTGGTTCGTAGCCGGCGAGGACGCGCAGATTGCCGCTATGCAAGCGGTCGAAGATGAACCATTCTTTGCAGCGATTCACGGCAACGTGCAGGCACGCTTCTATAGCCATCCGAAAGTGTGGGAGCTCATAAAGTTTCCGGGTTCTTCCGTGGAATTTGGCGGATATGTCGAGCGTGGGTTCGACGACATCGACTGGTTGCCGGAGGACGCGTGATGGCGAACAGATACGAATTGAGCGATTCCTCCGTCGTCGTTGTCATCGGCTCGGGTGCCGGCGGCGGAACAATGTCCAACGAACTGGCGCAGAAAGGCATCGACGTCGTTTGCCTGGAAGCGGGTTCCCGTATGCAACTGTCCGACATCGTCAACGATACGACTGCCATGCATTTCAAAATGAGCTGGCTGGACAAGCGACTGGGGGCACCAGCCTGGATTTGCAAGACGGTGGGTGGCACGACCGTGCGCTGGTCAGGTATCACGCCGCGTTTTCAGGAGCACGAATTCAAACCGTTGAGCACCTACGGAAAACTCGACGACGCGACGACGATCGACTGGCCGATCACGCTCGATGAACTCGCGCCGTATTACGACAAGGCCGAATACAAGATGGGCGTATCCGGTACGCACGGCATCCCGCCATCCGCTGAGACCAATGAGTACAAAGTGCTGAAAGCTGCAGCGAAGAAGGTCGGCTATAAGGAATATACGAGCACCCGCGCGGCAATCAATCCCGTGGCCAGGGATGGCCGGCCCGGTTGCCGGCAGATCGGCTTTTGCTGGTCCGGTTGCGCGATCGGCGCGAAGTGGTCGACACTTTACTCGGAAATTCCGAAAGCGGAAGCGACCGATCACTTCGAGTTAAGAACCAATGTGATGGCCGTAAATATTAATCACGATGACTCCGGCAAAGTGACCGGGGTGGTGTATGCCGATGCCGACGGTAACCTGCACGAACAAAAGGCGCGGGCAGTCTGCG
>JABAOH010011371.1_pt3 | contig 17452 bp, 17 predicted proteins | sample 7062181 | NCBI WGS metagenome assembly JABAOH01 (sample SAMN14538630, study PRJNA623070) | marine sediment metagenome | biome: marine biome [ENVO:00000428]; feature: marine pelagic biome [ENVO:01000023]; material: deep marine sediment [ENVO:00002113]; isolation source: pool of 5 deep marine... | reverse complement strand
AATTCGAGTCTAGCGCCAAACTATTTTGCGCTCTTGTAAAAACAATGTCGAACACGCGCTCTGCTAAGGCCTAGAGCGGTGTCGGCCAGGCCCGGGGAGGCCCCGTCGGTGCTAAACTCAGGCGCGCGGTGGAACGACGCCCGTTTGCTCGGCGATTATCTTGTAGTGCTCTATACGACGATGATCGGAAAAATTGAACACAGTTTCCCTGAGATAACGGCCACGGTCGAGATCGACCTTCGTGCTGATGACCTCATCGTCGACTGTGTTCGCGAGCGCCACGATCTCGCCCGTAGGGGCAATGATGCAGCTGCCGCCCATCATGTCCACGCCGTCTTCGTTCCCCGCTTTGGCGCTGGCCACAACCCATGTACCATTTTGATAGGCGCCCGCTTGCATCGACAAATGATTGTGGAACATGCGCAGCTCCTTTGACTCTGCCGCGACTGCATTCTGAGTCGGCGTGTTGTAGCCGAGTGCAACCAGCTCCACGCCCTGCAGTCCCATACAGCGCCAGGTCTCCGGCCAGCGACGATCGTTGCAGATACACATCCCCATCAGGCCGCCCATAGTGCGCCAGACCGGAAAGCCGAGATCGCCCGGCTCGAAGTATTTCTTCTCCAGATGCTGAAACGGTCGTCTGGGATCGTATTCAGCATGACCGGGAAGGTGGACCTTGCGATATTTGCCGACCAACTTGCCGGCGCGATCCACTAGGATGGAGGTGTTGAAGCGACGCACGCCTGTAGCGGGAGCACGTGCCAGCTCGGCGTAACCCAAGTAAAAGCCCACACCAAGCTGACGCGCGACGTCGAACAGCGCCTGGGTGTCGCTGTTCGGCATACATTGCTCATAAAAGCTATCGAGCTCGGCCTCGTCTTCGATATACCAGCGCGGAAAAAAGCTGGTGAGCGCGAGTTCCGGAAAAACGACCAGTCCTGCCTGACGTGCATGCGCTTGGCGCAGCAAGTCGATCATGCGAGCCACCGTTTGTGCACGGCTGGCGTGCCGTGCGACAGGGCCCAGCTGTGCCGCCGCGACCGTAAGCGTGCGAGAGGTGGATGAACAACGACCCATATTCAGGACTCCCCGCAACCGACAGCTTGTGTTTCACCCTCGGGGCCGTATTCTGCGCCGCTCCCAAGAGGATGTCGAATCGCGCCCCCGCAAGCTGGGAAGAGCGCTACCGTTGCTTACACTGCAAGACGGCCGGCAGCCCTGAGGCGCGCGGGTCGAAGCCATGGCGGGCGGCGACTGAGACTAGGCTACGAGATCGCCCGAAGCCGCGAGGGGATGCAATCTTCGTTTAAGGTCGCAGCGCTAGACGGGACGATCGTGGTCGCGATCCATTACAAGGATCGCTTGCTCGCGCGCCGAGCCAACGGAACTGACTTCGCGAAAAGGGAATTGACCGTTGCCGTCGCCTGCTGCGTGCGGACCGACGCGTCGCTAAGTGCGATTCTCAAGGGTAGTTAGCCTTGCTATCTTGCCGACCAAGTTGCGCAGCGGAGACGCTCGGCAAGGCGCGGCTGTTGACGATGCATTCCGCCAGCAGCGCCACACTAAGCCAAGTTACAGAACCTGGGAGATCCTGCATGGCTAGATCGGCTTTGATCATTGCTGCCGCGGTGCTCACGCCAAGCGGTAATCATTTGTTCGCCCAGTCCTTCTGCGCCAGTCAGATCCATCAGCTCATGGCCAAGGTTGATCGTCTGGAGCGCGATTTGACCGCCACCCAGCGAGGACTGGCGGAGCTGCGGCGTCGCTACACAAACCATGTGCACACCCTGAACGTGAGCACGTTGAAGGCGAGCGCGTTGGGTGCTGCTAGGGGCGAGATGCACAGGCTTGAGTTATTGGTACGCGAGTTTCCCGGCGACGCGCCCGTGACGCGCGCACCGAAGTAAGCGCCAGCAAGGGATTGCACCCAGATCAACCGGGCCCATCGCCAAGGTATCGGACGCGGCAGGAAAAAACGGGATGGTCGTGGCTCAACAGATTTTCGCTGATCAGTATCTTGTAGTCTCCGGGCTTGCGAAACACGCGTACGGCTTGTTGATGGCCATGTACCCAGGGTGCGGCCCGGGTCGTGGCGACGGGAAGCGCGAAACGGTCGAGCTGACGAAACCGTTGTGCGGACATCAGCGACGGTCGTTCCGGTTCTGGGCTCGGGTAGATAAGAAGGAACCAAAATTCGCCCGGGGCGACAACGCCGAGGTAGCCGCCGTGTGGTGTCTTCATACGCAGCTCCAGCACATCGTTCACTCGCAAGAGCGCGGGCCGGCACTCGAGGGCGCGGGGCACGGACGGCGGCGGGTGCTGCGGTGGCGACGTACAAGCGCTGATCAGCGCGAAGACCGTGACAAGCGAGGCGATCGATCGTCGGGGCGCCGCTTTAGCTGTCGTCAATCCTGTGCGGGTGTTCACGCTGTGGGTGCAGGCCCGCGCAACGTGCGCCGCTTGAGCATCACATACAAAAGGTATACGGCGGCGGCGGCAAGCAGGTGCTTCAGCGAGTGGCCACTCAGCAGCTGCCCCGTCAGCGCGAAAATCTGCGCGTCAAAAAGCTCGCCAAGCTTGGCCAGCGCATAGAGCAACAGACCATAGACCAGAAAGTAGCGGTGGGTGTACTTGCCCTCGAACAGGCCCAGCACACAAGCAATCACGAGGAATGGCACCGTTTGTACCCAAATGTAGGGCCGCAAATCATCCGTGTAGACCCAGTAAACCACGCTCGCGAGGCCCGCGAGCAGCGCCAGCGCCAGTATGATCCCCTCGCCCTTCACATAGATGTGCTCGCGCAGTAGGGCGATAAACAAGGCCATGAAGGCGACCGTCATCGGCAGCCTGTCCCATATCAACGTCACACTGTTCGGCTCCCAGTGATAATAGGCCGACCCGAAACACACCGCCGCACTGCCCACAAACACCAGGCACCACGACCACGGGGCTTGGTGCTGCGGCCGTCGCAAGCAGTATGCCAGCCCCCAGATCCCGACAATCAGGAAGGGAAGGTTACTGCCGATGTTCAGGAAGTTCGGAATGCGTGCAAGCGCACGACGGTCGGCGAACTCGTGGTAGGCCAAACTTTGCGGGATCGGCGGCACCAGCAGCAGTGCCAACGCCGATGCGACGATGAAGCCAAGCAACGCCAGCTCGCGCCAATATCGGCCGATCTCCAAGGGCGCTCTTTCAACCATAGTGCGCGTTCATAGGCTCGAGTGTAATTTGGCCAAGCGCGAGCTCCCCCCTCAACACATCCCTGCGGTGCTCGCATCCAGCTTAGTTGCCTGCATGGCGTTGGTCGACGCCCTAAGCTCCCGAACTTAATGACCTAGTAAATTTTAGGCTCGCCGGGCGGGCGCGTCTTGAAGCGCTTATGCATCCAGAAGTACTGCGCCGGCAACCCGCGCACTTCGCGCTCGATTTCACGATTCATGCGGGCGGCGTCCTCCACAGGATTACCGGTGGGGAAATCCGCCAGCGGCGGCCGGAATACCACTTCGTAGCCCTGCCCGCGCGGCAGCTGCCGACAGATGCAGGGTACGACAGCCGCCTCCGTGACGGCCGCCAGCCGGCTAAGGCTGGTGAAGGTGGCCGCAGGCACGCCGAAGAAGGGCACGAAGGTGCGGCTGCGGCGGTGCGGGTCTTGGTCGGGCAGGTAAAACAGTGGCAAACCTTCGCGCACCATACGCACAACGGTCGTCAGCGGTGCGCGGTGCGAAATCAAGGTCAGCCCAAAGCGCGAGCGCCCTTTCTCCATCGCTGCATTCAGCACCGGATTATCCACCGGCCGAAACATGGCGCACCCAGCCCCCTCCAGGCTGATGCGTATCCCGCCTATTTCCAGACCCAAAAAATGCGGCGCCATCAGTATTACGCTTTTGCCCTGGGCGATGAGCCGCTCCGCATTTTCGCGCCCGCGGATGTGAACGAGCCGGCGCAGGCGCGCCGGTCCACCCCACCAGGCCACACCGACATCAAGCACGGTTTGTCCGAAGGCGTGAAAATGCTCTCGCACCAGTTTCCGTTGCTCGCCTTTGCCGAGCTCGGGAAAACAGAGCGCGAGGTTCACGGCCACCACGTGACGCCGCGAAGGCACAAGGTGGTAAAACAGTTCCCCGATCACGGCACCGGCGGCCGCCAGCACAGGCAACGGCAGCAAACTGATCAAACGCATCAGGGCAAGCCCGAGCCAGGCGGGCCAGTGACGCGGATGCCTCAGGGCGATGCGGCTAGCGCTATCGTCGGTAGGGCGAAGGGGCATTGTCCGGTCGAGTCTTGAACAGCCTAAAGGTCCACATGTACTGCTCCGGCATCTCGCGAATGCTCTGTTCCAATACCTCGTTCATGCGCGCGGCGTCCTTGACGCGATCACCGCTCGGAAAATTCTCAAGCGGTGCCTTGAGCACAATCTCAGCGCCCTCGTTGCCCGCCAACATGCGTACAGACAGTGGGATCACTGCGGCGTCGGCCAGTTTCGCCAGGCGCCCCAAGGTCGGAAGCGTGGCTGCAGCCACGCCGAAAAAGGGCACAAACACGGAGCGATCGGGTCCGAAATCTTCATCCGGAATGTAGTAGAACACCATACCCCTGCTGAGTGCGCGCACGACGGGTCGCATGCCCTGCTTGCGCGCGAACAAGCGGCAGCCAAAGCGCATCCGTGCCTTGTTCAGAAACCAGTCCAGTAAGGCGTTGCGTTGGGGTTTGAACATGGAAAACATCGGGTGATGCGCCGCCAAAACGCCACCGAGGTTTACTCCGAGGCAGTGGGGCACAAGCAGGATCGCTCGCCCACCATGAGTGTCCAGCGCCTGCAGATGCTCGAGGCCGCGCACATGGAATTTGCGCTCGATTGTTGCCGCCGATGCCCAGGCCAGGAAACCGAGATCGGCATAGCTTCTGCCTGTCATTAGAAAATGTTCGCGAAGCAGGTCGGCGCGCTGTCGCGAGCTGAGCTCGGGAAAGCACAGCCGCAGATTCAGTCGCGCGATGCGGCGGCGCTTGCGATTGACAATAAAGAACGCCCACCCCAACAGTGCCCCGACGCTGCGTGCGACACGCAGCGACAGAGGCACGCAGGCACGCAGCAATGCCAGCAATAGCCACGTGGGCCAGTAACGCGGGTGCGCGAATGCTGGCGCGAGCCGAGCGGTATGGAAACCCGCGTGTTGGCCAGTCAGAGGGGCCGCCGTGGCTCTGTCGCTCGCGTCATCGGTGTACACGTTGTGCCATTCTTACGGGCCGGGGCGCACCTAGCTGTCGAACCAGACCGGCCTTGTTGGGAGTGTGCGCTTGTCGCCGACAACCCCGGATTATAGCCGCGCGCGCGCCGGCACAGTGTAACCGCCTCAACGCCGGACGCCCGCGCTGGTGATCGGCGGGGGAGCCGGATATCATTGCGCCGGCACCGCGCGAGCCATCGATGCAGGCACCGATGGGATTCACACCGTCTAGGGAACAGTTGCAGCTCTTGCTCGCCGGCGGGCTGTGCGTGCTCAGCGTGCTGGCGTTCCATGCCGGCCTGTTGCCGCGCTTGGAATATCAGTTCCTAGACTGGAGCTTGCGCAGCCTCGCCAGCCGGCACACGCCCGATACCGACATCGTCATCATCGATATCGACGAGCCTAGCTTAGCAGCGATGACACCGGAGTACGGGCGTTATCCTTGGTCGCGCGCGGTATACGGCAGCCTACTCGAAGGCTTGGCACGCCAGCAACCGGCGGCAATCGTTTTTGATATCCTCTTCACGGACCCGCAGCTGGGTCACGAACAAGACGATCTCTACTTCATCGAAGTCGCTCGCGCCAGCACCCAGACATACTTTCCGATGGTGCGCCTGCCAGCGACGCCCGAGGTCGATCGCCAGCACGGCGTCCCGCTCAAGCAGGTACCGGGCGCAATTCCGCCACGGCAACAAGGGGGAGCAGCGGACGCGCGGGCAGCCTTACTACTACCGCTGCCAGGATTGGCCGACACCGGCCGCACCGGTACGATCGACGTGGATCCCGATTTTGATGGCATTCTTCGCCGCTACCCGCTTTATCGCGCGGCCGCTNNTCGCGCGGCCGCTGGCTGGAGGCTTCCCTCGCTGCCGGCGCGTGTTGCCCAAGACTTAGCTTTCCCCGCACCGAGCGGACAGTCCTCGCTGGTGCTTGCCTGGCGTGGCCCGCCCGGCGCCTTCAGCATGGTACCGTTTTTTGAGGTCTATACAGATCTCGGGCGCCAGCAACGCCAGCGTCCGGCCAATGAGTTCAAAGGCAAGATAGTCATCATCGGCACGACCGCGCCCGGACTCTACGACACCCTGGCTACGCCGGTGGGCAGCAAATTTCCCGGCGTCGAGGTCCTGGCAACCGCCCTGGACAATCTCAAGCACGGTGATGGCATACGCGTGTGGCCACTGTGGACCGACTTGTTGTTGACCGCCGCGGTGCTCTTCGTCTTGGCATTGAGTTTCCGTGCCGGCGTGGGCCTGATTCCAGCCGGCGTGGGCCTGATCCTCGTCTCTGCGTCCCTGCTTGCCGGCGCCTGGCTCGCGACGGTTGCTTGGCAACGCCATATTCCGGTTGTCGCGAGCGTGATCTTTGGCTGGCTTTACTACTTGCCCGTGGCGATCCATGCCTATTTGCGCGAGCGTGGTCAGCGCCGCCGGGTGACACAGATATTCAGCCGCTTTCTGGACCCACGGGTGGTGGCGGAGCTCGTCGAGCAGGGGGAAACGACAGCGACCTTGTCCGGCCAGAAACGCGAGGTAACGGTGCTATTCTCGGATATACGCGCGTTCACGACTTTGGCGGAAACGCAGCCGCCGCAGGCGATTGTCGACCTGTTAAACCTTTACTTCGCTCGTCAGGTCGAGGTCATCTACCGCCATCAGGGAACGCTAGATAAGTACATCGGCGATGGCATCATGGCGTTCTGGGGGGCACCGGCAGACCAGCCCGAGCACGCTGCGATGGCGGTGACAGCGGCGCGGGAGATGGTCGAAGCCCTGGAGGCGTTCCGCCAGGAGCTTGGCGCAGCCGGGGAGGGTTTTGATATCGGCATCGGCATACACACGGGGGAGGCGGTGGTCGGTTTCATCGGCTCCCCCGAGCATCGGCAGGATTACACGGTCATCGGCGACACGGTGAACACGGCCAGCCGCATTGAAGGCAAGACCCGCGGTCGTTGCCGCGTGTTGGTATCGACGACGACACGCCAAGCGTGCGGTTCGCTGTTTGAGTTCCGCGATCGCGGCCGTACAAAGCTAAAGGGAAGGACAAAGGGGGTACGTCTCTATGAACCGCTTTGGTCCTAGGCGAGGCATCGCTACACAGGCCGCGCTCGTGCTGGCGATGGGCTTGCAGGCATTTGCACCGATGGCACAGGGAGCCCAATCCGGTATTACCCGCAGCAATGCCGCTCTGCGCGCTGCGCCTTACAACGACGCCCACCTTGTCATCACGCTGGTCAAGGACACGCAACTGCGCATACTCAGCCGTCGCGGCGCATGGCTGAACGTTAAGGTGGACGCCTACGGCGAGGGGTGGGTCAAGCTCCATTTGGTGCGCATCGGCGACGATGCGGCGCGTGAGCGCTCGAGTTTCAGCGGCATCGCGGCGTTATGGCGCTCGTGGACCGGGCGCGGTGGCTCCAGTGGGCTGGTGGCCACGACCGGGATACGCGGCCTCGAGGATCAGGATCTGAGGAACGCCAAGCCGGATCCGCAGGCGGTGGTTGCCTTGGATATGTACGCGGCGACTGAGCAGGCGGCGCGCGCTCGCGCGGAGCAGGCTGGGCTAGTTGTACAGCAGGTGGATTACGATCCGAAGGTCTACAAAAAGAACAAGAGCAAAAAGAAGAAAAAGCGGAAGAAACGCGACAAATGAGTGAATGCCGATGAGTAAGCGTGGCTACCGAAACGCGATGTTGCTGATGGGCGCACTGCTCAGCGTCGGCTTCACCGGTGCCGGTCTCGCCCAATTCGACATAGGCAAACTCGTCAAGGCGATCGTGCCCGTTTCCGACGAGGCTGAGATCGACATCGGCAAGGGCATCGCCGGCAACCTTCTGGGGGTGGCAGCGCCCGTCAATGACCCCGCGCTGCAGGCCTATGTCAATAAGATAGGCAGATGGCTCAGCCTGCAGAGCGACAAGCCGGACATGCCCTGGCGCTTTGCAGTGCTCGACACCGATAGTGTCAACGCCTTCGCGGTGCCTGGGGGCTACGTATTTGTCACACGAGGTCTGTTGTTACTGATGCGCGATGAGTCCGAGCTAGCCGGCGTGCTGGCACACGAGATCAGCCATGTGACCGAGCGCCACGCCTTGAAGACCATGCGCAAGGGTGAGCTAGCGGCCCTCGGCGGTGACGTCCTCGGTGCCTACGCTGCCAGCCAGGGCGCGGGTGAGCTTAACCAGGTGATCAATGTCGGCACGGAGGTCTACGCCCGCGGACTCGACAAAAAGGATGAGTTTGCCGCCGACTACTATGGCGCCGTTATCGCCGCACGCGGCGGTTACGACCCCTATGGCCTGCTGGCGGTGTTGCAGACGCTGTCCTCAATCAATCCGCAGGATGACGCCGTGGCTTTGATGTTCAAGACGCACCCGGACCCGAGCACGCGCATAGAGCGGTTGTTACCCGTGCTCGAGTCGCAACTTGATCAGTACGCCGACCAGCCGAACAACGCGGACCGTTTTGCCGAGATCATGCGCGCGCACGTAAGACATTACGGACAAACGGGTAAATAGGACGAGGCAGGGACGGTTCGGGGCTAGATGGCGGCGTCGCTACCTCGCCGCCCGTAATGGGCTAAGATTTGTGTATTTCTGTTATATATTTCCCACTTAGTGTAATTTGTTGGCAGTATCTATGTGTATGGCCTTTATATCAAGATAATTTTACATATTATAGTCTCGATAATGTTCAGATGGAGAAAGATGATCATATCTTGCCCATAAATGATTATCGGTGGGGTAATGGAGCCATAGCGCCCCATTTTCTAGGAGTCTTGTGGGGTTTATGCCAGTAGGCTCCGAATGAGATAGGCTCCTACCGACCGACGCTCGCTTGCGAACGGGATAGGCGAGTGGGGCGCCCGCGGACATCAAGCGGCACAGCTGGCGGCGTGGCGTGCGATGGCATCACAACGGGCGCCTTGCGCTGCTCGCTGACGCGTATGCGCGTGTTAAATTAAATTTAGGCTTGCTACACTGCGCGGCTTAAATTGACCAGCTTTCATACGAAAACACGACTGGAGCTCCTTGCCCATGGCACAAAGCTATCTATTCACTTCTGAATCGGTTTCCGAAGGTCACCCAGACAAGGTGGCCGATCAGATCTCTGATGCGATTCTCGACGCCATCATTAAGCAAGATCCGCGTGCCCGGGTGGCCTGTGAGACCATGGTCAACACCGGCATGGCCATCATCTCCGGCGAGATCACGACCCAGGCCTGGGTCGACATGCCGGAGATTGTGCGCGGCACGATCAAGCGCATCGGCTACGAATCATCGATGGGCTTTGACTGGGAATCATGCGCCGTGCTTAGCGCAATCGACAAGCAGTCTGCCGATATCGCACAGGGCGTGGACCGCCAGGACGAGCTTGAGCAGGGTGCCGGCGATCAAGGCATGATGTTCGGCTATGCCACGAACGAGACGGAGGAGCTGATGCCGATGCCGATCAGTCTGGCCCACCGCCTCATGCGACGCCAAGCCGAGGTGCGCCGCAGTGGCCGCCTGCCATGGCTGCGCCCCGACGCCAAGTCGCAGGTCACGGTGCGCTACGAGGACGGCAAGGCCACTGGCATCGATGCGGTCGTATTATCGACCCAGCATTCGCCGGAGATCGAGTACAAACGCTTGAAAGAGGCCGTAATCGAGGAAATCATCAAACCCGTGCTGCCGCCGGCCTGGTTAAACGAGAGCACCAAGTATCATGTGAATCCAACCGGGCGATTCGTTATCGGAGGCCCGGTCGGGGATTGCGGCCTGACTGGACGCAAAATCATTGTCGACACCTATGGCGGCATGGCACGCCACGGTGGCGGCGCCTTCTCCGGCAAAGACCCGAGCAAGGTCGATCGTTCCGCCGCCTATGCTGGACGCTATGTGGCGAAAAACATCGTTGCTGCCGGTCTGGCCGAGCGCTGCGAAATTCAGGTCGCCTACGCCATCGGCATCGCCCAGCCCATATCCATACACGTGGAGACCTTTGGCACCGGTCGCCTGTCCGATGAAAAAATCGCCGAGTTGGTGCGCCAGCACTTTGATTTGCGCCCGCGCGCCATTATTAAACAATTGGATCTCTTGCGCCCGATCTATCTGCCGACAGCCGCATACGGACACTTCGGACGCAGCGAGCCTACATTCACCTGGGAGCGCACCGACAAGGCGGCGGTGCTGCGCGAGGCACTTGGCCCGCGCGCCATCAAGAGCGCGTAAACCACATTGACCACGGAGTGAACGGGATTTGACTATGAGCAGACCGCTGCAACAACTGAAGCCGGACTACCAGATCACAGATATCTCGCTCGCCGACTGGGGGCGCAAGGAGATTTCCATCGCCGAAACCGAAATGCCCGGGCTGATGGCGCTGCGCGAAGAGTACGCCGGCCAGAAACCCCTGGAGGGGGCGCGCATCGCCGGCTGCCTGCATATGACCATCCAGACGGCGGTGCTCATCGAGACCCTGGTGGAGCTGGGCGCCGAGGTGCGCTGGTCCTCTTGCAACATCTTTTCGACCCAGGATCATGCCGCCGCCGCCATCGCCGCCCGGGGCGTACCTGTGTTCGCCAAAAAGGGCGAGTCGCTCGAGGAGTATTGGGAGTACGTGCACCGGATCTTCCAGTGGGCCGACGGCGGTACCGCCAACATGATTCTCGATGACGGCGGCGATGCGACCTTACTGCTCACGCTCGGGAGCACAGCCGAGCGTGACGCCTCGGTCCTGAATAACCCCGGCAGCGAGGAAGAAACTGCCTTGTTTGCCTCCATCCGTCAACGTATGGCAGCGCAGCCGGGCTGGTATAGCAAAGCGGCTGGCAACATCCGCGGTGTGACGGAGGAGACCACGACCGGGGTCAAGCGCCTATACGAGATGATGGAACAGGGCGAGCTTCCCTGGCCGGCGTTCAACGTCAACGACTCCGTAACGAAATCAAAATTCGACAACTTGTACGGCTGTCGCGAGTCACTGGTCGATGGCATCAAGCGCGCCACCGATGTGATGATCGCCGGCAAGATCGCCGTCGTCTGCGGCTACGGCGATGTCGGCAAGGGCTGTGTGCAGTCTCTGCGCGGTCTGGGTGCTACGGTGTGGATTACCGAAATCGATCCGATTTGCGCGCTGCAGGCAGCGATGGAAGGCTACCGCGTGGTCACCATGGAAGAGGCGGCGGCGCTGGGCGACATCTTTATCACCGCGACCGGTAACGCCGGAGTCGTCACGGAAGAGCATATGCGGGCAATGAAGGATGAGGCGATCGTGTGCAATATTGGCCATTTTGACGCCGAGATCGATATCGCCAGCTTGCGCCAGTACAAGTGGGAAAACATCAAGCCGCAAGTCGATCACGTAATCTTCCCCGACGGCAAAAGGATTATTGTGCTCGCCGAAGGCCGCTTGGTGAACCTGGGCTGCGCGACGGGTCACCCGAGCTTCGTGATGTCGGCTTCCTTCACCAATCAGGTGATGGCGCAACTTGAGCTCTGGAACAATCCGGACAAGTACGAGCGCCGCGTGTACGTGCTGCCGAAGCACCTGGACGAGAAGGTCGCGCGACTGCATCTGAAGAAGATCGGCGCGCAGCTGACGCGCCTAACGCAGGCGCAGGCCGACTACATCAACGTGCCGATCGACGGTCCTTACAAGCCCGAATATTATCGCTACTAACCGCAACGGCGCGAGGCATGCTAGAGCTCGGCTGGCCGGCGGCCGCGAGCTGCTAGCTGAACTTACCTTTTGCACCAATCACCCGTCCGTACCACGGTGGCGTCAGGTGGCTGCCGGCGATACAGGTAAATCCATGCCCGCCCAAACGGCGTGGCGATCAAGGTCCGTACATATTCGTGCGGATGCTCTTCGAAGCGATCCAGCGTAGCGAGCAGCCTTGCGCTTACCGCCACTACATCACCGACGATGCCGGTTCGACCGCCCTCGATGACCCCCGGGTAGGGCCCCAAGTCGAACATGGTGTACCGCGGCTCAGTTCGGTGGCGGCCGAGGTGCTGCGCGCCGGCCAGCATGTGATGATGCGTTTCACCCGGCCGCAGCGAACCATATACGAATACGAGATGTCTCAAAGCCGGTGGTTCCGTCCTCGATGCCCGTGCCTGCACTTAAAGTCAGCATAAACGTTTTCGTGCCATCGCGACCAGCGGCGAGACAGGAAACTGTTTGCTAATGGCTACCTACGCAATCGGCGACGTCCAGGGCTGTGTTGGCGCCCTGCAGGCGCTCTTACAGGCGATCGCCTTTCGACCGGGGCGGGACACCCTGTGGTTCACGGGTGATCTCGTGAACCGCGGCCCAAAGTCGGCCGAGGTATTGCGCCTGGTCATGGATCTCGGCACCAGCGCGGTATCGGTGCTCGGCAACCACGATTTGCACCTGTTAGCGGTTGCGTGCGCCGCGAGACCCGCTTCGGCTAGCGACACCTTTGCAGATGTGCTGCAGGCCCCCGACCGCGATCGCCTGCTGGGATGGCTGCGCCGGCGCCCATTGCTTCATCACGACGAGCGCCTCGGCTTCGCCCTGGTGCATGCCGGGATGCTGCCGCAATGGGATGTCGCCAGCGCCGCTCGCCTGGCCCGCGAGGTCGAGGCGGAGTTGCGAGGCGCGCGCGTTGTGGAGTTTCTGGGCCAAATGTACGGCGACACGCCTGATCGCTGGGATACGCGTTTGCAGGGATACGAGCGTCTGCGTGTCATCGTGAATGCCCTGACCCGTCTGCGTTACTGTGACGCCGACGGCTGCATGGATCTGGGGCCGGTCGTCGCACCCGGATCGCAGCCGCCGCATCTGAAACCTTGGTTTCAGGCGCGCCTGCCGCGCCCGCTCGAGGCAACGATCGTGTTCGGCCATTGGTCTGCGCTGGGGATATGGAATCAGGACGGGGTGATCGGTATCGACAGCGGCTGCTTGTGGGGCGGATCGCTCACCGCTGTGCGTCTCGACATCAAACCGCCCGCCTTTACCAGCGTGCGCTGCCAGCGACAGCTGGAACCGGACTGGACATAGCTGGCGTGCATCGCTCTGGGCTTTGGGGCACAATGCGCCGAGCCGCAGCAAGAAACCTAAGGCCCGTGGACCGCACGAAGTACCGCATCGATATTTCCGTAAAGACCGCGTATCTGCCCGATCAATCGGCGCCAGATGCCGATCGCTATGCCTTCGCTTACACCATCACGATCGCCAACGCCGGCACCGTTCCGGCGCGCTTGTTGACGCGCCACTGGATCATTACCGATGCCAACAACCAGGTGCGCGAGGTGCGCGGTGAAGGCGTGGTGGGTGAGCAACCTTATCTCGAACCGGGCACGAGGTTCGAGTACACCAGCGGCGCAATTATCGAAACACCCGTAGGCACGATGCGGGGGAGCTATCAGATGGTCGCCGCTGACGGTGCCGCGTTCGACGCTGAGATTCCGCAGTTCACCCTCAGCATACCGCGGGTTCTTCATTAGGCGCAGCGGCTGCGGCGCAAATTGACTGCCAGAACGCTTAACTCACGCCGGTCAATGTAAGGGACCGCTGGAGACGCGCGCGCGGGCGCGGGGTCTATTCTTCTGCTCAGACGTCCAGGTTGGCGACGCTCAGCGCATTCTGCTCGATGAATTCCCGCCGCGGCTCTACCTGATCACCCATGAGTGTCGTAAACACCTCATCAGCCGCAACGCCATCCTCGATAGCGACCTTCAACAGTCGGCGCGTCGCCGGATCCATGGTGGTCTCCCATAGCTGCTCGGGATTCATCTCGCCCAACCCCTTGTAGCGTTGAATCGCATGGCCGCGACGCGCTTCAGCGAGCAACCACTGTAGTGCTTCGCCAAAACCATTCAGGGTCTCCTTGCTGTCACCGCGACGCACGATCACGGACTGCACCAAGCCACCGAGTTGCTCGCCGAGCGCACGCATGCTGCGATACTCGCCAGAGGCAACGAACTCAGCGTCGATGCGGCAGTGCTTGATGGAGCCGTGCTCGCTGCGCGCTATCAAAATCTCATGCATTGCCGTGCGTGAATCGGTGCCAAAGCTCACGTCGTAGCGGCTGCCGCCGTTTTGGTCCTCGAGCAGTTGTTTTTGGAGCTGCACGACGAATGCCTCGGTTTTCTTGGCGTCCCGCAAGATGCTTGTATCGAGCGTCGGCATCGCGATCAGCTTTTGAAGGACGCCGTCGTCGTAGCGGCGCGACAAGCGTTTGATAGTTTGCTGCACAGCCAAGTAATTACGGCATAGGGCCGCCAGGGCGGCGCCCTCCACGGTCGCCGCCCGAGGCGAAGCGCGCACCGATGCGCCGTCGAGCGCGTGCTTCAGCAGGTATTCCTCCAGCTCGCTCTCGTCCTTGAGATATTGCTCCTGTTTGCCGCGTCGCAACTTGTACAGCGGCGGTTGAGCGATGTAGATGTGGCCGCGCTCAAGCAAGGCCGGCATCTGTCGATAAAAGAAGGTCAACAGCAGGGTGCGGATATGCGAGCCGTCCACGTCCGCATCCGTCATGATGATCACGCGGTGATAACGTAACTTATTGATATTGAAATCATCTTTTCCTATGCCGGTGCCGAGGGCCGTGATTAGGGTGGCGACTTCCGCCGAAGAGAGCACCTTGTCGAAGCGAGCGCGCTCGACGTTGAGGATCTTGCCTTTGAGCGGCAACACGGCCTGAAAGCGGCGATCACGCGCCTGCTTGGCCGAGCCGCCGGCTGAGTCGCCCTCTACGAGATACAGCTCGCTGATACTGGGATCGCGCTCCTGGCAGTCGGCGAGCTTACCCGGTAGCCCGCCGACATCGAGCGCGCCTTTGCGCCGAGTCATGTCACGCGCCTTGCGCGCAGCTTCGCGGGCACGCGCAGCTTCGATGATCTTGTCAACGATCGCCCGTGCATCAGCGGGGTTCTCCTGCAAGAACTCGCCGAGTTTTTCGCTTACGATCGACTCGACGACGCCCTTCACCTCCGAGGAGACAAGCTTGTCCTTCGTCTGGGAGGAGAATTTGGGATCCGGCACCTTCACCGACAGCACCGCGGTCAGTCCTTCGCGGGCGTCGTCACCCGTGGTGGTGATACGCGCTTTCTTTGCGAGCCCACTCGAATCCAGATACTGGTTGAGAGTGCGTGTCATGGCCGCCCGCAACCCCGCCAAGTGGGTGCCGCCATCGGCTTGGGGAATATTATTGGTGTAGCAGAAGATATTTTCCTGATAGGAGTCGTTCCACTGCATGCACAACTCGAGCCCCACCTTGGAGCGCTCGGCGCGGATGTAGATAGGTTTGCGGTGCAGCGGGGTCTTGTTGCGGTTGAGGTGCTCAACAAAGGCGGCGATCCCGCCGCGATATTCAAACACGTCTTCCTTGCCGGTACGCTCGTCAAACAAGACGATACGGACACCCGAATTGAGGAAAGACAGCTCCCGCAAGCGTTTGGCAAGGACGTCGTAATGAAAGGTCCTGTCGCTGAAGGTTTTGCCGCTCGGCTTAAAACGCACCTCGGTCCCCGTCACCGAACTCTTACCAATGGCCTTGATCGCGGCGAGTGGTCGGCCCAGCCGGTATTTCTGCTGATACAGCAGCCCATCGCGACGCACCTTAAGATCCAGCGTCTCAGACAGCGCGTTGACCACGGATACGCCTACACCATGCAGCCCGCCAGAAACCTTGTATGCGTTGTGGTCAAACTTTCCCCCGGCATGCAGCACGGTCATAATCACCTCAGCCGCCGATCGGCCCTCCTCTGGGATCACCTCGGTCGGTATCCCACGGCCGTTATCACGTACAGTGACGGATTCGTCGGCATGAACGGTCACCTCAACTTCGGTGCAGAAGCCCGCCAGCGCCTCGTCGATAGCGTTATCGACCACCTCGAAGACCATGCGGTGAAGGCCGGTACCGTCATCGGTGTCGCCGATGTACATGCCAGGGCGCTTGCGTACCGCATCCAGGCCCTTGAGGACTTGGATGCTGCGCGAATCGTAGGTACTGCCTCGCTGGTTAGCCGCCTTTTTTGCCATTTTTCCTCAAAAAATCGTCGAAATAGCCGTTATCGACTAAAACAATTTTAACATCTGGCGCGCGTTCTCGCCTTAGGCACGGGCAGCCCCAATTGGGCGGCGCACCTTCAAGTCGTGCCACCCGCCGTGATCTGGCCTTGTTCCACGTGGAACACCCGTTGTCCGGCAGCCGTGTCGAGCTCGCCGCCGTCCGCGTCGGTCGTCGTAATGAAGGTCTGGGCACCCAACTCAGCGACACGTGCTAGCAGACACCGCCGCCGCTCGCCGTCGAGCTGGTTAAGCACGTCGTCAAGCATTAACAGGCAGCGGCGCCCCGTTTGACGCATGAACAGCTCCACCTGCGCCAGCCGCATGGCCAACACAACGAGGATCTGCTGGCCCTGCGAGGCACATTCCCGAAGCGGGGCGCCGCCCAGCATCACCTTTAAGTCAGCGCGGTGAGAACCCATCCGCGTATAACCGTCGGCGCGGTCGCGCTCACGGTTGTGGCGCAGCACCTCAGCCAGTGCGGCATCCGCTGGCCATCCTCGCTGTGTCGACATCGAGAGACTCAAGTTAGGCAGCAGCAGGCCCGCATAGTCAGACGTGCACCGGCGCCATTGCTGTATATAAGCGGCGCGTAGCCCCTCCATCTCCTCGCCGGTCTCGGCGAGAGTTTGCTCCCAAGGGTCGAGGCAGCTTAGGGCCGCACCACCCCGCAGTGTGGCGTTGCGTTGCCGCAGCGCGCGCTGGTATCGCGTCCAGAGCTCATAAAACCGTGGTTCCACGTGGAACAGCCCCCAGTCCAGAACGCCACGCCGGAATCTCGCACTGTGCATGAACAAATAGCGGCTATCCGGCAAAACCGCCTGCAGCGGCAGCACCCGCGCGAGCGCGCTGGCCCCCGTGCAAGTGCTTCCATTGACACGAATGCGCCTCTGATCGTGGCCACGCTCGACGCCGAGCGAAACGACCTCCCCCTGCTCTGTACGCCAGCGGCCATGGACTATCAGGTGTGTCTCGCCTCGCCGCACAGGGTAGGCCGCCAAGCCCGTGCGAAATGACCTGCCCATACCAAGCATGTGGATGGCTTCGAGCAGGCTGGTCTTGCCACTGCCGTTGGGTCCAATGAGGATGTTCAACCCGGGGTCGGGCTCCATCGCCACATGCTGCACAATACGGAGGTTATGGACCTCGAGCAGGGTTAGCGACATGCCGGGGATCTCGTCGGGCAGCCTTACAAGCGCATCGGCATGA
>JABAOH010009066.1_pt1 | contig 17452 bp, 18 predicted proteins | sample 7062181 | NCBI WGS metagenome assembly JABAOH01 (sample SAMN14538630, study PRJNA623070) | marine sediment metagenome | biome: marine biome [ENVO:00000428]; feature: marine pelagic biome [ENVO:01000023]; material: deep marine sediment [ENVO:00002113]; isolation source: pool of 5 deep marine... | reverse complement strand
ACGCTCTCTGTCTGCCGCCTTTTCGGGTGAACATACGAATGGATATCAAGACCATAGCGGCCAATGCCACGATAACAATCATCAGGGCCACTGCCTTTTCGATTCTCACCGAGGCAAGATTGAGATAGATGCTCACAGGGATCGTCTCTGTTTTGCCTTTCACGGCTCCCGCAATCGTCACGCTGGCGCCGAAATCTCCAACAGCCCTGGCCCAAGAGAGAATGAAGGCCCCTATCAGCCCACCCCGCGACATCGCAAGCGTGACTCTTGAGAAAGCCTTCCACTGGCTACAGCCCAGAAACCTTGCCACCTGTTCAAGACGGACATCAATCGATTCGAAACTCGCCTTAAGAACCCGAACAGATAGGGCAAAAGCGAGAAAGAACTGAGCGAGGATGATTCCAGGAACCTCGAATACAAACTGAATCATGTGCGTCTCGATCCACTGGCCTGGTTGCGACCGAAAAAAAAGAAGGAGTGCTGTTCCGAGGGCAACGGGCGATAAGATCACAGGAACGTCGAGGATACCATCGATGATATTCTTGGCCCATGTTTGGTATCTTGCCAGGAAATAAGCCGAAGGTATGGCGAGAATCAGACCAAGGATAGCAGCGACAGAGGCCGTGAATAGGCTAAGCAGAATTGCCGATTGGACGTCCCTCTCAAGGAGCGCCTGCAAAGGTCTTATGGGACTCGCATAAAAAAACTGGGAAGCCACGATCACCAACACCAGGGTGACGGCGAGCCCCGTACAGACAAATAGGACAAAAGGAAACCAGTTCCTTATTTCCAGGCTTCTGGCAGCTCCCATGTTCCTCCTAACGCCGCTCCAGGAAGGGCAAAACCTCGCGCTTCCTGTTCTGTGACAAGGTAGTTCCACCTTCTGTATATGGCTCTGCCCTCATCGCTTATCAAGAAGTCGATGAACAACTGAGCCTCCTCTCTCTTCTTGGAGAGGGAACTGACGGCAATGGGTATGTATGCAATCCGAGGAACTTGCTCGGACCGAAGAAGAATCGTCTCGATTTCTTCTGGATTCCAATACGTGAATACCCGCAAACCGAGAATCGCATCAACCAACTTCAAGGAGATCAGTTGGACTGTCTTCGCGATAGAAGGGGTATGGACCTTGATGTTTTTTCTCACTCTTTCGGACAACCCGCTCTTCTCAAGGATCTCGGCCCACAAGAGACCCGTAGAAACCGTGTCGGGTCTCGCCATGCCGATTTTCAACCCTGGTCTCGCAAGGTCTTCCAAAGAGTAGATGCCTTTAGGATTTCCTACGAGAACATTGACGGCCGGGATGAGGTAAACAACGATTCTCTCTGTCTCTTCTAGAACAAGGTTCTCATTTTTCGCAAGTTCCATGAAATCGGAAGATCCCGGAAAATAGAGATCTCCCCTTCCAGAAAGCTTCATTACGGAGAGCATCTTGCCAGAACCCCCGAAATGGAGGTTGCTTCTCATCCCCGTCAACTCCTCGAAGCGGCTCGCTGCCTCATCGGTGGCGGGCTGAGATGCTGAACCCACAAAGACTTCTAATGTCTCTGTTNNTTCCAATCCCCATGAGGAGAATCCTTCCCTATCATTCCTCTCAGGCGTTGTTTCCCGATGTCTCCAAGAATTTGAGACAGTCTTCGAGCCAGGAGAGGATGGAACGAATTTGACAGGTCCTGAAGTCGGAAAGGAGTCGGTTGAACTCCGATCTCTCTGCGGTCGGTAAATGAGTAGATTCCAAAATCTTTTGGCAAACAACCTTCTGTCCCTCGACCAGTCGCTCCCCTCCCGAGAGATTAAGATCTTTCAGGAAATAGAGCTTCGCAATGAACTCGACCCTCAGGTCTCTAATGTTGCTGACGGGTTTTGAGATCCAGTCTTCGAAGAGGCTCGTTCCCTTTTTCGTGATCGAGAAAACCCTCCTGGCCGGTCTGTTTGTTTGCATCTCGATCACTGACGAAACATGACCATCAGATTCGAGCTTTTTGAGCATCCCATAGGTATTACTCATTCCGACATACCAGACCCCTTTCAGCCCTGAAGAGAGGAATTTGTGCACGTCGTAGCCGTGCATCGGTCGTTTCATCAAAGCCCCCAGGATGACACATTCAGAAGGAAACTTCATGACGTCACTTCATGGTGGTAATTCAGAAAGTGAATACTCAATTGCTGAGTAAAAATCAAGCCTAAAATCTGTGGCGTTTCCTGAGTTTTCAAACCAAGAAGTTTCTAACCTTCTGATGGTTTGCGACAATTTTGAATCTTTTGATGGGACCCTCATATCCCTTCGTTCCCCCGCTCTTGCGTTGACCCTCTGTCCGCCGTTGGCCCCTCCGATGGCGACGGGCTGTTGTCCGAATCCCTTTTCTCGACTTTTGTCTGGTGAAAGTGGAAAAGGAGCGCTCTTCGCTGCTCCGAAATCTTTTCCCGACAATTCTAAAGCGCGGCTCCACTGCAAATCCAAACCCTATTCCCACTCGCAAATAACTGATTCTCTCGCCCGCTCTCCCTCGCAGATTGGCGCGGGGAATCGCTCGAGCCCACAGAGTTCGCAGAGCAAAAAACCCAATGCATCAGATGCCTGCCCCAATTTTTTGAGAGGAAAAATTGGGGCAATTGCTCTGCTCTGGATTAGCCTCTCACCCATCCAGACCAGCTTTTCTCAGAGGCTCTGTGCACTCTGTGAAAGACCAGAAAGCTCGAAATCGTTGCTTTTAAACTGAGGAAACTCCAGCAAAATCTGACAAACTTCACCCTTTCTGAGACCGTCATTTTTGGATCGCAAACGCCTTGTATGCTCTCCCGAAAAGGGATAAGATGCGTTCATGGCGGGTCCTCCTTTTCAGCCTAAGTCTCTCGTCGCTGATAGCTCCTCGCTCATCTACCTCGCAAAATCATCCATTATTCGGCCATTTCTCCAGGCTTTTGATGTCACGATCCCTCCACTGGTCCTTCGGGAATGTGTCCAAGATGGGTATCCTGGCTCCAATGAGATTGAGCGACTTCGAAAGGAAGGACGGCTTTCCGTTCATCCAACAGGAGAGTCGGTCCGGGCTTTAACGATCCTCAGAGGGGGAGAAAGGGAGGTCATCACCCTTTTTTACGAGCTCAGGCCGGATGGGATTCTGATTGATGACGGCGCCGGCGTGAAGGCTTGCCGGAGACGCGGAATCCCCTTCATAAGCGCTCTTCTCATCCCTTCTCTACTTCTACTCAAGAAGGCCATAGGGGTAAAGGAGGCAGAGGAGTCGCTGGAAAGAGTCGTTGAAGTCGGCCGTTACTCGCAGCGCGTCGTTTTTGTTGCCCGCATCGTTCTCTCAGAGGCATGCGGCTTGCAAACCCAAAGTTAGAGCCCTGAAAATAGCCTAGGTAGGGTGAACTCCATGCCTAAACGCCCCGGGGCCTTTTCGATGACCGGCTGGAATCGAAAGATCTCGATTCTTTGCCTTCTCCTCCTCACGTTTGTGGGTACGGGTTCAGCGGGCCTTAAAGAGACGCATTCTCGTCTCTTCAGGGAGGCTCATATNNNCAAATCGTATTCCTCAATATCTGGGCCACGTGGTGCGGGCCATGCCGAGCAGAGATGCCGTCCATCGAAAAGCTTCATCAACATTTCAAGGACGAGGATCTCACTATTCTAACCGTTTCAGTCGATATGGCTGACATTGCGGTTGTGAAGGCTTTTCTCGAGAAGCGCGGATATACTTTCACGGTTCTTCATGATCCTCACGGAAACATCATGGAATGGTTCCATGTACGGCTCATCCCTGTGACGTATCTCATCGACAGGTCCGGAAATATCATCGCAAAGGCCGTTGGTCCGAGAGACTGGAGCCAGGATGCTATGATACGGCTTTTTCAATTACTCCTGAAGGAATCCGACGAAAACCCGTAGCTTTTCCCCTCTTCTCCTGCCTATAACATCTCTTTCCCGAGTACGTAACCGAAGTTTCCTCAAAGTTTGACCATGTAACTTCGCAAGCAACTGAAACAAGGCAAGTTCGCGTATGGCGAAGGGCCCTGAAAGCGTGGGAAAAAGGATTGATCAGAGATCAAACAGCCAGCCAGATCACCGGAATTTCAACTCTTGGAGACGTTTTGCCGCCTCTTTCAGTCTTTCTTCATNNCCTCTGTGAGAAGGAGCGTCGTAAATTCAGTCGATGTATACCCGCTGGGAACCTCAATCCAGAGATAAAACGTCGCCTTGGGCTTCTCTAACTCGAGGCCAGCATCGCGGAGGGCTTCCACCATCAGGTCGCGTCGGCGTTGATAGATGTCAAGAATCTTTCTGCGATCCTCCTCGCCGGATTCCAGGGCCTCGACCCCTGCACGCTGAATCGCTTCGAAAACCCCGGAATCGACGTTGGTCTTGATCTTTCCCAGTCCGTCGATGACTTGGGCATTCCCCACGACAAACCCGAGACGCCATCCCGTCATGTTGCAGGTCTTCGAAAGAGAATGGAACTCGACTCCGACGTCCTTCGCTCCCTCCACTTCCAGAAAACTCACAGGCCTATAACCTTCATATGCGATCTCTGTATAGGCAGCGTCGTGGCAGACGATGATTTCGTTCTCCAATGCAAACTCGACGACCTTTTCAAAAAACTCGCGGTTTGCCACAGCTGCTGTGGGATTGTTCGGATAATTGATAAAAAGGAGTTTGGCCTTTTGACAAATGTCTGGCGGGATTGTTGAAAACTGGGGCAGGAATGCGTTCTCTTTCAGCAAGGGCAGGAAATAGGGAACACCCCCTGCGAAAAGTGTGGCGACTTGATAAACAGGATAACCGGGGCTGGGTACCAGTCCTACGTCGCCGGGATCGATAAAAGCCAGCGGAATATGCGCGATACCCTCCTTGGAACCGATGAGGGTCAGCACTTCGCTCGTCGGATCGAGATCCACATCAAACCGTCGACGGTACCACTGGGCGACTGCTTCTCTGAATTCTGGCATACCCCGATACGAGGGGTACCGATGCGTCGAAGGGTCCCCGATTGATCCTCTCATCGTTTCGACGATACCGGGAGGTGTTGGCAAATCGGGGTCCCCGATCCCGAGGTCGATAACATCAACCCCCTTTCGTAACATCTCTTCTTTTTTCCGATCAAGCTCAGCAAAAAGATAAGGCGGAAGCTCCTCGATTCTTTCAGCCTTGGCTATTGAAAAGGTCTTTTTCACCGGGTATCCCCCTACTTTTGTTTCTTTGAGAACATCGAAGTATACCAAAAAATTGGATCGAGGCAACCGACAGGTTCGAGGAGTTTCCTGAGTTTTCAAAGCAAGGAATTTCCAACCTTCTGATGTTTAGAGTATTTCACCAGAAAGTGGGGAAGGAAGCTCTGAACCAAAAGTCGGTGTTCGTAGTCCGTTGTCCGTGGTTCGTCGTATAAGGACTAAGATTTGCACTTCCACGGCTATTCGAGTAACGGGCCCAGGGAATTTGATTTTCAATCCAATGACGTGAATTGATCGTTACAACTGACTACTGACAACCGACAACTGACAGCACCCAGAAAAGCTTTTGAGCAGCGAAGAGCGCTCCTTTTCCACTTTCATCAGACAAAAGTCGAGAAAAGGGATTTGGGCAACAGCCCGTCCCCACCTGACTCGCCAACGGCGGGAAGAGGGTCAACGCGAGAGCAAGGGAGCGAAGGGATATGAGGGCCCCATCAAAAGATTCAAAATGTCGTGAAACACCAGAAGGTTACAAATTCCTTGCTTTGAGAACTCAGAAAACTCGAAAAAGTTCTGCGGGTGTTTACTCAGTTTTGTGGACCCTTACAGCCCTGAGAGACCTTGGCTGAAAAAGGCAGGATGGACAGGGTTCGGGCCTGCCTGCCAGATCAGATGGCGCACAGGCTCTATGGCTCGAACGATTCGACCCTTTTTCTAGGATGCTTTCTCAAAGTCGATGAGAGAATGGCCGTAACGATGCTGGGAGAAATCGGCTCCCGTTTTTTCAAAGTAGCGGGCCCAAAATCTCTCTACAGATCGAAATTTATCGGGATCCGCACCACTGGCCCCGGCTACATAGACCTTCACATCCTTGAGATTCGGAATCAGGTCATGCTGCCGTCGATATCGGATAATACGGTTGATATAGTCATTGGTTACACTAATCTTTTCAAAGTTATATTCTTGAGAATCTTGAATCATATCTGACAGGATGACCAGAACCTTTCTGCGCTTCTCATTATGGAAGATCGTATCGGCAATGTTCAGAGAGTTCAAGATCTCGGTCCGCGGGGTTCCTCGCTTCTCAGAGAGAAGCAGGTCGACCTCTTCACGGATTTTCTCTTTCGTCTGAGTCAGCTTTCTTTCAAACTGAATCCGATTAAGCCAGATCGATTTCTTTGGAATCTCCACATCCACTGCGGGCTTGAAGTCAATATAGGAACGGCCGGTGATGGTTCCAACCAGAATTCGGTCACCCTGGCGNNACCTCAGAGGGATTTGCCTGACAGCCTGTTCGGAGAATGCCAAGGCTCAGAATATTCAGTAGATATTTTGTTGACAAAAGAAAAAGTTTTGAGTTAAAAAGAAAAAGGTTTCTTACTGGCTGAGCCATTTCTGAAAGGAAAGGGGGTGATCGTGAGATATAGGTGTGGTAAGGAAATGTAAATAAAGAAGGGAGGGTTATCATGAAAAGGATTTTTGCACTGATGATTGTATGTGTTTTTGCATTTGCGCTGGCCTCAGGGGCCTTTGCGCAAGAGCTGAGGGTGGGCACGCTTCTTTCCCAGACCGGCCCATTGAAGGAATTTGGTCCCAATCTCAAAAACGGAACTGAACTCGCTGCAAAACAGCTGAAGGCGGCAGGGTTAGACATCAGGTTGTTCCATGAAGACAGCGAAACCTCTGCCATTCCAGCCACGAATGCGGCGAAAAAACTGGTCGAGGTGGACCGAGTCGTTGCCATCGTCGGTGCCCTCGCAAGTGGTGTCACCGTACCAGTGGCCGAGTCGGTGACGATCCCGAGCGGGGTCATCCAAATCTCGCCAGCTTCCACTTCGCCCCTTATCACGGTACTACCGGCCGACCAGGGTAAAGATTTTCTCTTCCGGACCTGCCCATCGGATGCCCTTCAGGGAGTGATCGCAGGTAAGCTGGCTGCAGGCTTCAGCAATAGGGCCGCAGTCCTTTATGTTAACAACCCTTACGGCCAGGGCCTTGCGGAGCAGTTCAAAAAGTCTTATGAGAAAAGACGGGGCAGAATCACTTCCATGGTACCCCATGACGAAAAGGCTGCCGAGTCCTATACGGCGGAATTGAAAAAGCTCCTCAAGGGGAATCCCGATATTATCTGTGCCTTCAGCTACCCGGCGCATGCCCAGGTCTATATCAAGGAGGCCATCGAATTCTTCAAATTCCGGAACTTCCTCTACTGTGATGGCACCAAATCCTTTGACATCATAAAGGCTGTCGGAGAGAAAAACGTTGAAGGAAGATGGGGGACCGCTCCCGGCGCGTCTCTGACGAACTCCTTCATCGTCTTTAACGCTGACTATCGGGACGAATACGGGTCACTGCCGCCTCTCCCGTTTATCTCCAATGCCTATGACGCCACGGCGGTGATCGGTCTTGCCGCTTATGCCGCCAAGTCAAAGGGTCTTCCAATGACGGCTACGAATGTCCGGGACAAGCTCCGTTTTGTCGCCAACCCGCCAGGAGAGGTCATCATCCCCGGAGAATTCAAAAAGGCCTTTGAACTCCTCGATCAGGGAAAGCAGATCAACTACGAGGGGGCTGCCGGATCGGTTGATTTCGACGACGTCGGTGATGTTATTACGCCGATTGAGATCTGGAGATTTCGGAAAGGGAATATGGTTACCATCAGTATAGAAGTTGACATCCCGCCCATATAAAGTGCCCTATCTGTCAGATCAAGAGGGGGATCCTGTCACGGCAGGATCCCCTTTTTTCTCTTAAAGCCGCAAGAGGACAGCATCACCTCAATCCATCATCTTCGATACCCTCTTCTCCTCTCCCATGAGACCCTGCGGTCGGTAGATGAGGATGACCTCCAGGAGGATCATGATGATCAAAAAGCGAATATAAGGAGCCCTCGCCTTCAGTGCGTACGGAAGAAAATCGGTCAGGAACTTTGCCAGAGTCCAGATGAACCAAACGACAAAGGCACCGACGACTGCCCCCTTGTTGTTGCCGCTTCCGCCTGCCATCAGCATGACCCAGATGATAAACGTCCCATAAAGAGGGGTGAACACATCCGGGGAGATCGCTTTGGTATAGTGGGCATAAAGCGCCCCCCCCACCCCCATGATCATCGACCCGAAGATGAGGGATTGCATCTTAAAGGAGAAGATGTCTTTCCCGCTCATCGCAGAAGAGTACTCATCCTCTCGAATGGCCCGGAGCACCCGCCCCCAGGGTGATCGGATTACCCGCTCTATGGCGATGTAAATGACGACCATGACGACCGACACGATGACCAGATAGATGTAATTGTAATGTCTCGGCTCGACCAACCAGTGAAGGGGCTGAGGAAGCCCCATCAATCCCCTAGGACCGTTTGCCAACCAGTGTTCGTTGTTGAAAACAAGCCGAAGGGTCTCCGCAATGCCAATCGTGGCAATGGCCAGATAATCTTCCCGTAGCCGAAGCGTAGGGTATCCGATGAGATAGGCGATAATCCCGCACACCAAGGCAGCCCCCAAGAGGCCGATGACAAAGGGAAGATTGAAGCCGAAAAGCTGCTTCACATACTGGGCATAGAGTCCTGTTGGCATTGGGGTCGTAATCATGGCTGAGACATACGCCCCAACGCAGAAAAAGCCAGCAATTCCAAAATTGACGAGGCCGGTGTACCCGCACTGGATATTCAAGCCTAAGGCAAATACGGCAAAAATCCCAGCCATAATGGCCAGGGAAACCAGATAGGCGATGATCCCTCCGATCTCCATCAGGAACGTCCTCCTCCGAATATCCCCTGAGGTCTGATCAAGAGGATTAAGATCATGACGATAAAGGCAACTGCGGGTTTATAGGTCGGTAACAGATAGGCGGTGGACACCTGCTGGGCAATCCCCATGACCAAGCCCCCCACAAGGGCCCCATACACATTGCCGATCCCTCCCAGAATGGTGGCTGCAAACATGGGCAAGAGAAGGTTAAACCCCATGCCCCCGTGCAATTGGACGTCGATCCCGTAGAGTATACCACCGGCTCCGGCGAGAGCTCCTCCAATACCCCACGTCCATATGATCACCCTTTCAGTGTCAATCCCACTGACTCGGGCAAGCTCCATGTTATCAGCCGTGGCGCGCATGGCCTTTCCCATCTTGCTCCGCTGAAGAAAGAGGTAGAGAAGGATCACCAAGGAGAAAACCACCAATAGCAGAAGGATCTGATCGGGTCTGATCTTGACCCCGAGGGGAAGTAAAATAGCCGGACGCATCACTCCGGGACGGTAGAACCGGTAATCCGCTCCCCAAAGGATAAGGACGATCATTCGAACGATAAAGGCGGCCCCTAGGGCCGACATGGCCATGATGACTGGATGGCTCCGTTTTGCGCGGAGGGGCCGATACAAGATACGATCGAGGAGGATAGAAACGCCGGCCACACAGAGCATGGCAATGGGAAAAGCAAGAGCCATTCTCCACCCAAACGAAAGAGAGCCAAAAGTCGTATCAGGAATGCCAAGCCAGGCAGAAAGACCGGTGACCAAAAATAGCGCGACATAAGCCCCGGCCGTCATCAGATCACCGTGCGCGAAGTTGGCAAATCTCACGATCCCGTATACCAGAGTCAGGCCGATGGATCCCAACGCAATGATGGCCCCGAGGACAATCCCGTATACGATCAGTTCGACCACCTTTTACCCCCCTAGGTAGAGCTTGCCAACCTCTTTGTTCTCCAGTATGGCCTTCCCCGTATCCTCGAAGACCTTTCGCCCCATGGCCAGGACATACCCACGGTCGGAAATCTTCAGGGTCTCCCGGGCATTCTGTTCCACCACCATGATGGCAACGCCCGTCTTATTGATATCGATAATCTTCTCGAAAATCATTCCGACGAGAATCGGGGCCAGACTGGCCGAGGGTTCGTCTAACAGAAGAACCCTGGGATCGAGCATCAATGCCCTCCCCATGGCAATCATCTGTCGCTGGCCTCCGGAGAGTTTCCCCACCTTATCGTTCTTCCGTTCCTGGAGAAGGGGAAACAATTCGTATACCTCTTCAAGCTTATCTCCGTAGTCATCCGTCCTGATAAAGGCACCCATCTCGAGATTTTCTTGAATTGTCAGTGAGGGGAACACATTGTCCACCTGCGGGACATAGCTCATCCCCTTCCGGACGATCCGATCCGGACTGAGCCCGGTCACCTCTGCACCAATTAATTCAACCACGCCACCCCTGGGCCTCAAAAGGCCAAAAATAGTCTTCAGAAGCGTAGACTTACCCGCTCCATTTGGTCCAATAATGGAGACGATTTCCTTCTCCTTTAATTCTATTGAAACGTCATGGAGGATATCGGTCTCACCGTAGCCGGAAACAAGATTCTTTGTCTCCAAAACCTTCATCGATATTGGCCTCCCAGATATGCCTCCAAGACCTCTTCATTGGATCGAATCTCATCGGGAGTTCCCTCGGCCAGCTTCTTTCCCTCACTCATCACAATAACAGGATTACAGAGATTCATGACCAGATCCATGTCATGCTCGATGATGAGAAAGGTAATTCCTTTCTCTGCACAGAGCTCTCTGATATTGTCGGCCAGTTTCCTCATCAGCGTCCGATTCACGCCGGCTCCGGGCTCATCAAGAAGGATCAACTCCGGATCCGCCATCATCGTCTTGGCCAGTTCGAGGAGTTTCTTCTGACCACCTGAAAGGTTACCTGCATACTCGTCTTTCAGTTCTATTAACTCCACAAATTCCAAGACATCTAGGGCCTTATCTCTTATTCTACGCTCCTGCTTTTTGACGATTCCCGGCCGAAACCAGTTATTCCAGATTCTTTCCCCACCTTGGTCATCTGGGACCAGCATCAAGTTTTCGAGAACCGTCATCTGACCGAACTCCCGGGTGATCTGGAAGGTGCGACAGATCTTTTTTCGAAAAACCTTGTGGGGCGGAAGTCCAGTGATCCGTTCACCTTTGAAAAGAATCTCTCCGCCATCGGGTTTATGGAACCCTGTCAAGACATTGAACAGGGTCGTCTTACCCGCTCCATTCGGTCCGATCAGACCGCTAATCGCTTCCTTGCCGACCTCAAGGCTGCAGTTGTCAATCGCCTTGAGGCCCCCAAAGTTCTTCTGCAAGGATTTTACTTCCAACATTCGATTCTCGTCGATGGTTATACCCCTTTTCCGAGTTAAAGCTGTGCAATTAAATAATTTATCGTCTTTTTTGTCAACAGGTTTATGCGTGGAGTTTCCTGAGTTTTCAAAGCGAGAAGTTTGTAACCTTATGATGTTTCATGACAATTTTGAATCTTTTGATTGGACACTCATATCCCTTCGTTTTCTCGCTCTCGCGGTGGCGTTCCTATTCTCGAACGTACCTCCTCATTCGCAAAACCTTTCTAACGACCTCGTCTGGATCTTTTCCAATGACCCTCACCATGGGTTCCTTACCTACATCTCCTCTATCAAAAATCACATCTGGAATTTCACCCTCCCTCAAAGCAACCTCGGTCCCCCATTCCAGGGAAGATCCCTCTCTCTCCTTGACATTCGTGGGTTCCTGAGCCCGGTCGAAACTCTTCACCCGCAGGCCGGCATGTTCACAGGCGGTAACGATCTTTTCTGAGAAGCGGATGTTCATCACCGCCCGGAATTCTGGATTATGCCTCATGAGAGTGATTATGATTTTCGCAACATGACGGGATGCTCCAAAACAAGGCGCCGTGATCGTTACAACGGAATCTCCCAACCTCGTGATTCGTCCTGGAAAGGCGGCCACGTCCTCGCTGGTTTCTGCATAGGGCAGAGCGTAGCCCAAGTTGGACTGGACCTCAGGTATCAGATCGCCAATCGCCTTTTCTCTTAACGTGTCAAAAGCCGTCTTCAAGCGTTCAAGAACACGATAACGCTCGGTTTCCCGAGCAATCAGTGCGTATGGATTCGTTGGACCGTGTCCTTTGCCCAGAGCGAGGGAAAATCTGATCGCAGTTGTCATAAAGGATTTCGCCCGACTGACAGCTTCATGAACAGACTTCCCCTTAGCCAGCTCTGTGGCAATCGCAGAAGCAAACGTGCAACCCGTCCCGTGGGTGTTTTCGGTCTCGATCCTCGGGATTTGGTATTCGCGGAAATTTTTCCCGTCAAAGAGAATATCGATGCTCTCCCTCTCGAGGTGCCCCCCCTTGATCACCACGTTTCGGGCACCCATTTCGTGGATTTTCATGGCCGCCTCCCTCATTGACTCCCGGTTGTGGACCTCAAACCCGACAAGCACCGTCGCTTCATGGAGGTTTGGGGTCACGACAAGGGCAAGGGGAATCAATTGCTCCTCTAAGGTCCTTCGGGCCTCGTCCCTGAGTAAGGGATCTCCGCTTTTTGCGACCATCACCGGATCAATAACGACCCGCCTCAGACGATACTGTTTGATCTTCCTCGCTACAAGGGCCACAATTTCAGAACTGGAGAGCATTCCAGTCTTGACAGCGTCCACGCCGATGTCAGAGATTACCGAATCGATCTGCTTTTCGATAAAGTCGAGGGGCAACTCGAAAATAGCCTGGACCCCCACGGTATTCTGGGCTGTTAGAGCGGTGATGACACTCATTCCGTATCCACCCAGGACCGTGATCGCCTTCAAATCCGCCTGAATTCCCGCTCCTCCCCCAGGATCGGAACCGGCTATGGCCAAAATCCTTTTCATTTGTAGGCCTCCTGATGTTGTTGGCCTTTTGTAGCAAAGGTGAAGTGATATAACCACGGAGACACGGAGAACACCGAGGAAAAGATATTTTTCATTGGACGGGGATACCGCCCAATGAAGAGATGTCCCCGCCTTCGGCGGAAGGCCTAGTTCTATCAAGGAAGTGCTTTACGTTCCAGCTACTTCTGTTGCTTGGCGACTGGGGGCGTCCGAAAGGCTGACCCTTTTTGCCCGATCCACATGTCCAGATCGGGCAAAAAAGTATGCCTCCTCCCTGTCCTCCGCGTCTCTGTGGTAAATCCATTGTTTCAATGTCCACCAAAAACCAGGTATAGCGAGATCAGAAAAAATAAGCCGTAATTCCATATTTCAGAATTACGGCTTTTCAACCATCTATGGCCGCCTTCCCTTCGCCGGAATTACCCGGACAGGTTCAAGGGGTCATTCACTATCCGAGAGCTTTGGCTCTCAGCAAATTGCGAATTTCTCAGCCTTTCGGCTCCCCCAGCGAATCTTCTTGAGTACTTCTATCCCAAATCCACAGGCCTGTCAAGTAAGCCTCCCTCTCCCTTCCCTTCAGAGGAACAAATGACAACGCGTTAGTAAGCATGTTATTCCTTGGCGATAAGAAAAGTACCAATAATGCCACAAATTACCCAGACCAATATTCCTTCATGTGAGTAACACCCCGAAACGATCATCTCCCCGGTGTTCGTGAGTGATACTCCCAGTAGAATACCTCCTAGCATTCCAATACGTCTAAAGAATGGCCTACTTGTACTGTACAGAAGATAACCGTTTGCATGTTCAACATCCGCTGCGGAGACGGTGTCTGCCTGGTGACGTTTGGAGACCCTAACCGACTCTGACACTAATTGATGGATATGCTCCTTAACCTTCTTCTTTAACAAGGAGGAGGCCGGCAAAGAAAACCGAGGATATTCAACTTCTTCCAGTCGAGCATCGGTTTCCTGGATGATATTTTGTGAAATATCTTTGCTGGCAGGTTGACTACGCATCAAATTCCCCCATCTTTCCCCCAGAATCAAACGGACTCGGTTTTCTCCGTATGCAACCCTATTAGGATTTCCACGTTGTCCAATAATTCATCCATGTCAAATGGCTTCTTTATGAATTTCGCGTTCTGCGGTTCGTATATTAAACATCCTGACAAGATGAGAAACTTCAAATTACAAGTGTTTCGTTCCCTTGTCAGGATTTGGTGAACTTTTTTCCCTTCAATGTTGGGAAGAACGAGATCTAGTATTATAAGGTCAGGTTTAATTCTTCTGGCACGTTCGATTCCTGTGAGACCGTCCTTAGCGTTGTATATTCTCAGCTCATTTTCAGGAAAACGAGCCGTGAGCTGCTCTTCCAAAAGATTCACTAAAAGATCATCGTCTTCGATGATTAGTATTTTCTTCGTATTTCCAGAACCAGCAAATTGTTCTTCGGAGTATTCTATTTCTCTAAGTTTCCTAACTATCTTTTCAATTTCTCTAAGCGACTTACCCTCTTGTTTGTATGATTTGATCAGATTCTTGGTTCTAAATATTTCTTCCTCGTTGTATAGATCCTTTCTCCCGTCCCTCTTAATGGGCTCAATCAAGCCAAGTGCCTTATATTTCCTCACGGCCTCAATGGATAGACCGAATATCCTAGTCACCTCGTGAATGTCTATCAATTCGGCTCTAATCATATCTTTCATCCGTTGGCCCTCCTTTATTGGAAACTCAGACTCTGTTGCCGAGTAGGCCGTGACTGGAGGAGTAGGTTCGTTGTATTCAGGCCCAGTTGTGGTTTCAGACGAAGGAATTATTTATCTCGGTTTTTTCTCCTAATTCTCAAATCAATATCACTACTGAGAATCAAGCGAGCGACAACCCAGATTATTAACGCCAAGATTATGAACCAAGGGTTCGGAGTCTCCTGAAGAATATTAATGAAATTTCCAAAATCGATCATAGCTGTTGTCCTCTAATGTTGTTCTTTTGTTGCATCGACAAAATCCTTTAACCACCTCGAAGTTTCTATATTTGAGAAAGTCCGCTTTGTTTAATATGTTGTACATGATACATAGCGAACTGTACGCGAACGAGTCGCAGTCTTGGGCAAAACTAAGATTGCAAAAGAGGATTCCGTATTACGCACTTCGCCGCTCCAAATACATCCCGCCAAAAAGGAAAACAATGGAAAGGGCAAGGGGGATTTGAAATATCTCTTTTCCCCCGGAAAGGGCCTTTTGGCCCACCACTCCGGGGTCCTTCAAAACGTCCTGTATTTCTCGCTCTGCACCTAGGGGGATATACTTCCCCCCTGTAGCCTGGGATATTTCTCTCAGGATTTCTTCGTTGAGTTGCGTAGTCACTTCCTTTCCATCGATCTTAAACCATTCCTTAAACCGACCGTTTTCGTATACGGGAATCCTGGCGCCTTCTATGGTGCCAATTGCCACCGAGACGACCGTGATATCTTTGGCGCTGACGTCTGTGAGGATTCCTTCCAGCTTTTCTGGGCGAACATGGCCGCCGTCAGAGAACAAGAGGATGAGTTTCCTCTTGTCATTGTTCTCAAAGAGATCGGCGGCCTCTTGCAAGGCCTTCCCGATACTCGAGCCCTGCGAAGGAGCCGAATCGACACCGATCCAGTTCTTCAGCACAAATCTCAAGGCCTGGAAATCTTCGGTGAGCTCTGCTTGAGGGAAACTCGCACCGGCAAAAGTCACAATGCCAAGCCTGTTTCCGGCTAGCTCCGACATGCACCCGAGAAGTGCATCTTTTGCCAGGTCAACCCGAGAGATCTCTGGGCCGGAATCTTCGGCTGCCATGCTCTTGGACACATCCAGAATAGCGACCACGTCGAGGGTCCCTTTCATGATCTTTTTGAAATTTCCCAAGAGGATGGGCCGTGCAACGGCTACAATCATTAACGTAAAGCAGAGAATTGTTGGAAGTCCTCTCAAGAAAATCTTCCGGTTGAGAGAAAACCGGGAAAACTGCTTGAGCAGGTCCACCCGGCCAAATTCATTCAGAATGGTCTCCCGTCGGCGTAGTCCCCATACGATAGCTACGAGGACCAGAGGAACGGCCACAGTAGCCCAAAATGCCTTGGGATTGAGAAACTCGATCGACATAACTCTCCTAGATATCTGGTTGATCGGCGCCTTGGCGACCCTTCTGGTTTTTGTCCCCTTCGTCGTCTCCCGGCTGCTGGTTGAGAGAGGCCTTGCCGCTTTCATCAGGAAACGCCATGGGATAGAAAACGTAGAGTCTCTCGAGGTTATATTTGCATTCCCAATCATTCGGGTCGAGTCGAAGGGACTCTCGATACATTTCGGCTGCTTTTTTTGGCAGTTCGAGCTTTACCAATATGTTTCCGAGGTTATAATAGGCGCGCTGCTTCAGAGAGGGATTCCCGCTCTTGCGAATGACGTTGAAGAAATGTTCGCTTGCTTTTTTCAGATTGTCGGCCCGATAGGCCCTAACTCCCATATTGTAAAGAATCAGATCCTCCGACCCGAAGAGGCTATCTCTTGCCTTCTCCAGCTTCTGTTCGTCCAATCGATTCGTCTCTATAGCTTTGACCGCTTCCCCAATTAAGTCCGAATACCAGTATTTTTGGTAGATGCCATAGGCTACACATAGGCCTCCTAAGATCATTAAGTAAAGCCGGATTGGCCGGATATATCTGAGAACCCTCATGATAGACCTCCTAACACAGTTCGATGAATAGGGTATTGCGCAACAGAGTCAGGATAAACATAAGACACAAGGCTATGAGGACAGGTATGGGATAAAGTTCCTGAACTTCTCCTTGGACCTCAATTTCAACGATGCTTGGTTCGAGACGGTCAATGGCTTCGAAGGCGGCAGTCAGCTCGCCTGGCGATCCAGCGTCAATGAATCGTCCCCCGACTCGCTCCACGATCTCGAGAATGTCACTGTTCTCTTGTCTCAAACTGATTCCGACGAGATAGAGATGAACGTCCATCCTTCTCAACTCTTCAATGATCGTTGCCTTCCTTCGGTCATCAATTCTCGCCTCCCCGTCCGAGAGAAAAACCAGAATGCGATTCGTCGATTGTCCCATCTCCCGGAAGTGCTCCACAGTTCTCACAAAGGGTTCTGCCAAATTCGTTCCGCCGTAGAAGGTCATCCCGAGGCGGCTTACCTTTTTGGAGATCAACTCCAAGTCCTTTGTCAGAGGCCAGCTTCCAAAGGTTTCATCTCCGAAGACCAGAAGGCCGATTCTGTCGTTTTCCCGTTTCTGAATGAATTCGAGAGCTGCCTCCTTTGCCACTTCGATCTTCCGTGGCCCGCCCGTCCAATTAAAGGTGTTTTCCATACTGTAAGAAAGATCCATGACGAGGATGATGTCCCGGGCGAGAAATCTCTCTTGTTTGAGGGCCTTTTGCCACTGCGGCCGAGCGAGTCCGAGCATCAAAAGGGCTATGATTATGGCGGATAGAAAGGGTGCCAGATTTTTCCAAAGTCTCGATCCTCCGTCGGCTTCCAGCAGAGACAGGTGTGAGTATCCAAGAAAAGCAATTTTTCTCTTGAAAAAGAGAGGTAGGAAAATGACTCCGATAAAAATAAGGAAAGGGTTAGC
>JABAOH010065639.1_pt1 | contig 17453 bp, 18 predicted proteins | sample 7062181 | NCBI WGS metagenome assembly JABAOH01 (sample SAMN14538630, study PRJNA623070) | marine sediment metagenome | biome: marine biome [ENVO:00000428]; feature: marine pelagic biome [ENVO:01000023]; material: deep marine sediment [ENVO:00002113]; isolation source: pool of 5 deep marine... | reverse complement strand
CGGCCCGAGGCGCCGCCGCGGGCGCAGGCCCGCGGCCGTCCGTCCCGCGCGCACGCGCTCGGCGCGCAGCACGCGGCGCCCTCGCCGCCGGTGCTGCGCCGCACCGGCTGAAGCCCCGGCGGCGACAAACCGATCTGCGCCACCGTCGCATGGCGGCGACGGGAATTTCCTGAGGATCGCGAGAGCGGGCGCGCGCGCGTCTCAGCGCGTGACCAGGAAGGGCATTCTCGCCCGCGATGCGCCGACGGGCGTCGAGAAGTCGACCAGCGAGGCGTCGGTGATGACATTCAAACGCGGTTCGGCCCGACGACGCCGAAACACGTAAACGTTCTCCTGCAGCCCGTTCTGCAGCAAGAACATGTGCTGCATCTCGAAGCTCGGCATCATGCTCTCCAGCACCTTCGGCGCGTATCGAGGCGAGTTGCGCATGTACGTGACGTCACTGTCGTAACGCATGCGGCCGTCGCCGGTGAGCGTCATGCGGGCGGGCACGTCGGGCATGTGTGCCTGCACGACGGTGACGAAGTAGAGCAGGGTGCCGCGGGTGCAGAATTCATTGAGGCGCGACATCAGCCGGATGATGGTGTCGCGATTGAAGTAGTTGAAGTAATTCCAGGCCAGGATCAGGTTGTAAGGGCCGTCCGGCTCGGTCAGCAGTTCCTCGAACGCGAAGCGTTCGGCGGCGAGATGGTGACAATCCGCAGCAAGCTCGATATCCCGCGAGCGGGCGAAGCGCGGCAGGTCGACGATGCGCAGGCGGGCGTGAAACTGGCTGAAGTAGTCGACGATGGACTGCGTCGGCGGCCCGAGGTCGAGAACCCGCACCTGCCGCGAACGACCGGCGAGGTGCTCGTGCAGCGCCTTGAAGCTGCGCGACTCGAACTCGCGCGCGTCCGCGCTCGCTGGCCGCAGTTTCATCGGTGCCCGACCGCGCCCCGTGTCAGCTCACCGACTTGGTGTCGCCGACGGACTTGATGTCGGCCACTCCCGCGGGGCGTGCCTCGGGCTTCTTCGCTTCCGGCTTTACCGCCCCTGCGCCGGCGGGGGCCTGCGCCGCCGCGGAGGCACCCATGTCGATGGAGCCCGTGAACTTGCAGCCGTCCTCCAGCACCACGCGCGCCGCCGAGATGTTGCCGTGCACGCTGCCGGTGCGTTTCACGGTGACCAGTTCCTTGCCCTGCAAGTCGCCCTGAACGGAGCCCTCGATGGTGATTTTCTTGGCGCTGATATTGGCCTTGACATGGCCGTCCTCGCCCAGCACCACGTCGTTCTTGGGCAGGGTCACGGTGCCTTCGATACGACCGCGGATGACCAGGTCCTCGTTGCCGGTGACCTCTCCGCGTATGGTGATCGACGGGCCGATGGTGCCGAGATCGGCCGACGGCGCCCGCGGGGCCTGGGGCGCGCGCGGGGCCGCGGGAGACACCTCGGCCGGCGACGACGGCTCCAGGGAAGGCTCGTTGGTGTCGCTTTTCTTCCACATGATCAGGATCCTCGGTGATTCGGTGCAATGGCGGGGCGCGAGAAAACACCGCCCCTGTCTTTTCTAGTGCAACCCCCGCATGCGAACAAGCCGCGTGCGGGCCGATTCCGATAAGTGGCCGACCTGCCGTGACAAGGCTCACTGGAAGCGACGCAACAACGCAGCGGCATCGGCGACTTATATAAAGTTAAGTCTTAGAAACCCATTGTAGAGTGCTGTGAATAATGGCTTTCCGTGAGGTTGCGCCGGCGCGAAGAGGGGACGCGTCACGGAACACCCGGCAAGCTCTGCAGGCAGAGACGCAATTTAACATAATATACATTATGCGAAGTACTTGGTGCTGCCCGGGTTCATTCTATCCGACCCACCCCGGCGAATGCACCTTCGCTGCGAAAAATGCGCGTCCCGGCCTCGGGGGCTTGTTTCCCGTCACGCCGCGGCGGCACGGGCATGGCGAAAAAGGCGGAAGAAATTGGCCGTCGTCGCTTCGGCCACCGCCTCGAGCGTGGCGCCGCGCAGCGCCGCAATGCCTGCGGCCACATGACGCACATAGGCCGGCTGGTTGGTCTTGCCGCGGAACGGCACGGGCGCGAGGTACGGGGCGTCCGTCTCCACCAGGATGCGCTCGAGCGGCACGCGCCGCGCCACGTCCTGCAGGGCCTGCGCGCTCTTGAAGGTGACGATGCCCGAGAACGAGATGTAGAAACCGAGATCGAGGCAGGCGCGGGCCATCTCCCAGTCTCCCGTGAAGCAGTGCATCACGCCACCGACCGCTGCGGCGTCGTGCTGGCGCATGATGTCGACGGTGTCCCGGGGCGCGTCGCGTGAGTGGATCACCAGGGGTTTGTGCAGCGCGTTCGCCGCTTCGATGTGGCGCGCGAAGCGCGCCCGCTGCCAGTCGAGATCGCCGCCGCTGCGGTAGTAGTCGAGCCCGGTCTCCCCCACGGCCACCACCCGTTCATCGCTGCCCAGGGCCAGCAGCCGCTCGACCGCCGGATCCTCGCCCTCGGCCTCGTTCGGATGCACGCCTACGGTGGCGAAGACATGCGGGTGGGCGTGGGCCAGCGACCGTACGCGCGGAAAATCCTCAAGATTGACGGCGACGCAGAGCAGATATGCCACCTCGGCACGGCGCGCCTCCTCGAGCACGTGGCCGAGCTGCTCGGCCAGCGGCGGGAAGTCGATGTGGCAGTGGGAATCGACCAGCTCCATGGCCCGGTATTGTAACGGCTGCGCGCCTCGACAACGCCGGCAACGCAGCGCCCGGGCGAGCGATCGCGCCGCGCAGGCGGCGCGGCGGGACTACATCGTGTGCGTCGGGCGCTTCGACTCCGATGCGCCTCCGAGCAGCGTCTCGATGCGCTCCTGCGCGGCGCCCGCATCCTTCTCGCTGAACTGGACGCCCACTCCGGCCGTCCGCGCGCCTTGCGCTCCCTTGGGCGTAATCCAGGCCACCGTGCCGGCAACGGGCAATTTTTCAGGAAAATCCAGCAGGGTGAGGAGCATGAACACCTCCTCGCCGATCTGGTAGGTCCTGTCCGAGGGCACGAACAGGCCGCCGCCCTTCAAAAACGGCATATAGGCGGCAAAGAGCGCGCTGCGGTCCTTGATGTTGAGCGACAGCACCGTGGGCCTCACTTCGGAGGTGCTTTGCAGGCGCTCAAGCGCCGCCTGCTCCGCTGGCTTCATCTCAATCACTGACATTGGCGGTTCCCGGTCAATCCCACGAGCTCGATGAGCAGATCTTCGAGCAACAATGTTTCCTCGAGGACGCCCGTGAGCTCGCGGCGTCCCTGGCCGACCCGTTCGTAGACACGACAGGTCTTCTTCAAGTTTATGCGATCCGCGTGGGTTCGCAACCGCTCGACCCAATCCGGGTTGTTGAGCCTTGCGGCCCCGGCGCCGGCGTGCAGCCTCACCAGATCCGCCAGCAGGCCCTGAAGCCACAGCAGCGCGCGCGGTGCCCCGTCTGCCTTCCACCGCGACGCGACGGCAATAACGTCGCCGCCTCCCGCCAACAGCGTCTCCACGTCCTTCAGATAGAGGTCGCGGGCGGCGACGAAACCCTGCTGCGCCCATTCCAACGCGGTCAGCGGCGCCCCGCCGGCGAGCGAGAGCAGAAGCCCCGCATCGCCCGGCGCCGGCAGATCCTGACCCGCGAGCCAGGCCAGGGCCTCATCGGTCGGCGGCACGGAAAAATCCACACGCACGCAACGGCTGCGCACCGTCGCCGGCAGCCGCATCGTCCGGGCCGTCACCAGCGCGAAGACGGTGTTTGCCGGCGGCTCCTCGAGGACCTTGAGCAGTGCATTGGCGGCGTTGAGGTTCATCGCGTCCGCCGGGGTCAACACCACCACCCGCTCCTCGGCGAGGTGGGCATGCGTGCCGAGAGCGTCGATGAGCCGGCGAATCGCGTCCACGCCGATGCCGAGCCCCGGCTTGCGCTTGCCGCTTGCCGCCTCCTCGCTGACGTAGCGCAGTGCGTAGCGCATCATCAGCCCGTCGCCGGCGAGGGCAAGGCGCTCGGGCGCGAGCACATGCATGTCCGGATGGGTGCCCGCGGCAAAGAGCGAGCAGCCTCGGCAGCGTCCGCACGCGGCGCTGTCGTCGCGGGCGGCGCAAAGCCGCCACCGCGCCAGGCGCTGCGCAAAAGCAAGCTTGCCGAGGCCCGCCACGCCGCACAGCATCAACGCGTGTGGCAGACGCCGCGCCGTCGCCAGGCGCCGCCACGGCCCGTCGTTCCAGGGATGCGTCTCAGCGCTCATGGGCGACGCGCCGCAGAAACCGCTCGATCTCATCCCTGATCTGCTCCTGCACCGCCTGCAGGGACGGCTCGGCGTCGATCAGCCGTATCCGCTCGGGACTGCGCCGTGCCCGGGCCAGGTAGGTCTCGCGCACCGCGCGCTTGAACTCGAGATCCTGAATCTCGAACCGATCCGTGCCCGTGCGCCCTCCGGCACGCGCCAGGCCGACCCCGACGGGAACGTCGAGCAGCAGGGTCAGGTCGGGACGCAGCGCCCCCTGGACCCAGCGCTGCAGCGTGTCGATCCTGGCCCTGGCCAGACCGCGCCCGCCGCCCTGGTAGGCGTAGGTGGCGTCGGTGAATCGGTCGCACACGACCCACTGTCCTCGCTGCAGCGCCGGCTCGATGATCTGCTCGATGTGCTGCGCACGCGCGGCGAAGACCAAAAGCGTTTCGGCCGCCACCCCCATGGCGAGATCGCCCCGCTCGAGCAGCACGCCCCGCAACGCTTCTCCCAACGCCGTCCCGCCCGGCTCGCGCGTGCGCACGACGTCGACGCCTGAGGCCTCCAGCAGGCCCGCGACGAACCCCAGCTGCGTGCTCTTGCCCGCCCCGTCGACGCCCTCCAGCGTGATGAAACGACCGCGCGCCGTCATCGTCCGCTTCAGTCGCTCGACTGAGCGCCGCTCGCGCCCGAGACGCCCGCGGGCCGGATCTGATACCGGTAGACCGCCCGGTTGTGCTGCTCGAGCGTTTCCGAGAACTCGTGGCTACCGTCGCCGCGGGCGACAAAGTAAAGCGCGTCGGTGGAGGCCGGGCGCAACGCGGCGCGGATGGACGCGGTGCCGGGAAGGGCAATGGGCGTCGGCGGCAGCCCGGAGCGGGTGTAGGTGTTGTAAGGCGTGTCGGCACGCAGATGCTTGCGGGTAAGGTTGCCCGTGAACGCCTCTCCCAGCCCGTAGATCACCGTCGGATCGGTCTGCAAGCGAATGCCGCGCTGCAGCCGGTTGACGAACACGCCGGCGACGAGTTCCCGCTCCGATGCGACCGCCGTCTCCTTCTCCACGATGGACGCCAGAATGAGCGCCTCATAGGGCGTGCTCAACGGGGTCGCCGGATCGCGGCGTTCCCATTCCGCGGCAAGCACCGCGCGCATACGCTCGTACGCCCTTGCGAGAATTTCGAGGTCCGTCTGATCGGCAGTATAGGTATACGTATCGGGAAAAAATTGACCTTCGGGATGCTCCCCAGGACGCCCCAGCGCGTCCATGACGGCCTGTGCAGACTGCCCATCGAGTGTCACGTTGAGTTTCGGGGCCGCCGCCAGCCGCGCCAGCAGTTCGCGGAACGTCCATCCCTCCACGACGGTGACGCGATAGGCCACAACGTCCCCGCGGACGATGCGCTCGAGGATGTCACGCACGTTCCTCACGTCGTCAAGGCGGTACTCCCCTGCCTTGATGCGACGGGCGTCGCCACGCAGCCTCGCCCAAGCCACCAGTGAGTGGATTTCCGGAATGAGGCCTTCACTCTCGAGGGTGCGCGCAAAGCGTGTCAGCGAATCACCCGCCGCAATGCGATACAGCTCCGCGCCCGGCTCGATGGGTCGGTGGAGGTACCACATGAAGTAACCGCCGAGTGCGGCCACGACGAATACGACGAACCCCGCCGCCACGTCGACGAAAAAACGCCGGGGCGCGGGCGTCGGGGCGGCACTGCCCGCGCCCGTCCCGCCGCCGACGCGTTCGTCCTCGGGTAAGGGGGTCGGTTGGCTCACGCGCACGGCTCGCCGGTGATCGCGCGAGTGGCGCGGCCGGGTGCAGACATTCAGTGGTACCGTCGCAGCGCCAGCGTGCCGTTGGTGCCCCCGAAGCCGAAGGAGTTCGTGAGCGCCACCTCGATGCCCATGTCGCGCGCGGTGTGCGGCACGTAGTCGAGATCGCACTCCGGGTCCGGGTCGTCGAGATTGATCGTCGCTGGGACCACGCCCTGATGGATGCTCAACACCGTGGCCACGGCTTCGACGCCGCCCGCCGCGCCCAGAAGGTGGCCGAACATCGACTTGTTCGAGCTCACCGCGAGGCGGCGGGCGTGATCGCCGAAGCTGCGCTTGATGGCCAGCGTCTCGGCAACGTCGCCGAGCGGCGTCGACGTGCCGTGCGCGTTGATGTAATCCACCTCCTCTGGGTTGACCCGCCCGTTGCGCATGGCGCTGTTCATGCAGCGCGAGGCGCCGTCGCCGCCGGGCGCCGGCATGGTCATGTGATGCGCATCACCGCTCATGCCGAAGCCCACAAGCTCGGCGTAGATGCGTGCGCCGCGGGCCTTTGCGTGCTCGAGATCTTCGAGCACCAGCACCCCGGCCCCCTCCCCCAGCACGAAGCCGTCGCGGCCCCGGTCCCAGGGGCGGCTCGCCCGCTCGGGCTCGTGGTTGCGCCGGCTGAGCGCGCGCGCGTTGCCGAAGCCCGCGACCGATGTGGGCGTGACCGCCGCTTCGGCGCCCCCCGCCACCATGACGTCGGCGTCGCCGTACTCGATGAGCCGGCTCGCCTCTCCGATCGCGTGGGTGCCGGTGGTGCAGGCGGTGACCACGGACAGGTTGGGCCCCTTCAGTCCGAACATGATCGAGAGGTTGCCCGCGACCATGTTGATGATGCTCATGGGTATGTAGAAGGGAGAGATGCGCCTGTGCCCTTTCGACAGCAGGAGCTCCGTCGTCTGCTCGATGGTTTCGACGCCGCCGATGCCGGCTCCGACGTAGACGCCGACGCGCTCGGCGTTCGCTTCGTTCACCTCAAGCCCGCTGTCGCGCAGCGCCTCGATGCCCGCGGCGAGACCGAGCTGGATGAAGCGGTCCATCTTCCTCGCCTCTTTCGCCGGAATGAATGCCGTGGCGTCGAAGCCCTTGACCTCGCCTGCGATCGACGAAGGATAAGCGGCTGCGTCGAACAGCGTGATCGGCGCGAGACCGCTGCGCCCCGCCAGCATCGCTTTCCACGTGGCCTCGACGCCGATGCCCAGAGGGGAGACGGCCCCCAGACCGGTAACCACGACCCGTCGCTTGTTCATGAACGCTCAGACATCAGGCCCGGAGGAGTCGCACAAATGAAAACGGCCGCCGACCGTGGCACGGTGGGCGGCCGAATCGAGTGCTTGCGCGGCCGCGATCAGCTGCTCGCATGCTCCTCGATGAATTCGATGGCTTGCTTGACCGTCGTGATCTTCTCCGCATCCTCGTCGGGGATCTCGATGTTGAACTCCTCTTCCAGCGCCATGACCAGCTCGACCGTGTCCAGAGAATCGGCCCCCAGATCGTCGACGAACGACGCCTCGGGCGTGACCTGCTCATCGCTGACGCCCAGCTGCTCGACGACGATTTTCTTCACCCGCTCTTCGACACTACTCATCGGTATTATTTCCTCCGTGTAGGTTGCGCGCGCCGTGTGGCTGGACCGCTTTGGGCGGCTGCATCGTGGGCGGTATGTTTACATCAATGAGCCGCTCAAGTCCAACCTGAGTTGGCCCCTTTTCGCGGGCCCGGGTTTCCCCTAGACAGACAGTGGAAAATTAATTCTAAATAACTGTTTTTACGAATTAATTCATAAACATCCCGCCGTTGACATGCAACGTCGTCCCGGTGACGTAGCCCGCCTGCTCGGAGGCCAGATAGACCACCGCATGAGCCACGTCCTCGGCGCTGCCGAGTCGTGCCAGCGGAATCGTGCCCAGAAGGCTCGCGCGCAGCTGTTCGCCGAGAGCGCGCGTCATGTCGGTGTCGATGAATCCGGGCGCGACGGCGTTGACGGTGATGTTGCGCCCGGCCACCTCCGCGGCAAGCGCGCGCGTGAAGCCGATCACGCCTGCTTTCGACGCGGCGTAGTTGGTCTGCCCGGCGTTGCCCGTCACGCCGACGACCGAGGTGATGTTGACCACCCTGCCCCGCCGCGCCCGGGTCATCGCCCGCAGGCATGCCTTCGTCACGCGGTAGACCGACTTGAGATTCGTGTCCATGATCTCGTCCCATTCGCTCTCGCGCATGCGCAGCAGCAGGTTGTCGCGGGTGATGCCGGCGTTGTTGACGAGAACCGTGACCGGCCCGAACTCGTCCTCGATCTCTTTCACCCGGGCGGCGACGGCCTCGCCGTCGGTGACGTCCAGGACCACGCCTCGCCCCGGAATCGTCTCCGCCTGCAGCGCTGTGCCGATGGCGTCGGCCCCTGCCGGGGTAGTGGCGGTGCCGATCACGGTGCCCCCGGCGCGGCCCAAGGCGAGCGCTACGGCGCGACCGATGCCCCGCGACGCGCCGGTGATGAGACAAAGCCTGTCGTTCGCGCTCATGGAATGCTCCTGAATCGTTGCCGGGACGATGCGTTCATCGCGCAACCGCGCCGGCGCAGCGGCATCAGAATGTCAGCAAGACCGCCCCCCAGGTGAAGCCGCCGCCGAACCCTTCCATGATGACACGCTGCCCGCGGTCTATGCGCCCGTCGCGCACCGCTTCATCCAACGCAAGCGGTATGGACGCGGCCGAAGTGTTGCCGTGCCGATCCACGGTGACGACAACCCTCTCCATCGACAGGCCGAGCTTGCGTGCCGTGGCGTTGATGATGCGAATGTTGGCCTGGTGAGGCACGAGCCAGTCGATCTCGTCCTTGCTCATGCCGTTGGCCGCGAGAGCCTCGCCGGCGACGTCACCCAGGGACTTCACCGCGACCTTGAACACCTCGCTGCCCTGCATCTGCGTGTAAGCCTCGCCGTTCAGTACCTGGCGATAGCTGGTGGACACGCCCGCGGGCACGCTCAGCAGATCCTTGTACTGACCGTCCGCGTGCAGGTGGGTCGAGTGAATGCCGGGCTCGCGCGATGCACCGAGCACGACGGCCCCGGCGCCGTCACCGAACAGAACGCAGGTCGCGCGGTCCCTCCAGTCGATGATGCGCGAGAAGGTCTCCGCTCCGACCACCAGCGCACAGGCGGCGCTGCCGGTGGTGATGAACTTGTTTGCAATGTCTATGGCGTAGACGAACCCGGCACACACGGCCTGGACGTCGAAGGCGGGACAGCCGTGGATGCCGAGCCGTTCCTGCAGCAGACAGGCCGTGCTCGGAAAGACCTGATCGGGCGTGGTCGTGGCGACCACGATCAGATCGATGTCCCGGACAGGCACCCCGGCGGCGGCGAGAGCGTCGCGGGCGGCGTTCTCGGCAAGATCGCAGGTCGTCTCCCCCTCTGCGGCAATGTGGCGCTGGTTGATGCCGGTGCGCGAGTGAATCCACTCGTGCGTGGTGTCCACCATCTGCTCCAGGTCGGCGTTCGTGAGCACCTTCTGCGGCAGATAGCCGCCCGTGCCGAGAATGCGCGCGTAGCTCATGGCCTATGCCGCGCTCGCCTCACCGAGCATCGGTGCGAGCTCGGCGCTGATGCGCTCGGGCACTCGATGCTCGACCACGGCCATCGCCTCCAGCACGGCATGCTCGAAAGCAAGCGCGTCAGCACCGCCGTGACTCTTGATCACGGTCCCGTGCAGCCCCAGCAGAGACGCGCCGTTGTAGCGCCGATGATCCACGCGCCGGCCGAGCGCGCTTATCATAGGCCGCGACAGCGCGCCGACCGCGCGGGTCCAAGGGCTGCGCTCGAACTCCTCTCGCAGGAAGCTCGTTATCATTTGCGCCAGGCCCTCGCTGGTTTTGAGCGCGACATTGCCGACGAAGCCGTCGCAGACGATCACGTCGGCGTCACCGGTGTAGATGGCGTCGCCCTCGACGTAACCGAGAAAGTTCACGCGACTGCGCCGCAACAGCTCGGCGGCGCGCCGGATGGTGTCGTTGCCCTTGATGTCCTCGACGCCGATATTGAGCAGGGCCACCTTCGGCTCGGCTATGCCGTCGACGTGCCTGACCATGATCGAACCCATGATGCCGAACTGCAACAGCAGGTGCGCCGGGCTGTCGACGTTCGCGCCCAGATCGAGCACGTGCACGCGGCCCGAGCACGTCGGCAGCGTGCTGACGATCGCCGGTCGGTCGATTCCGGGCAACGTCTTCAGCACGAAACGTGCCGTCGCCATGAGCGCGCCGGTGTTGCCGGCGCTGACACAGGCCTGTGCGCCGCCGCCGTGAACCAGGTTGATCGCCACGCGCATGGAGGAATCCTTCTTGCGCCGCAGAGCCTGGGCGGGAGCCTCGTCCATGCCCACGGTCTGCGAGGCGTGCTGTATGTGCAGACGCGCGGATTCCCCCGCCCCGTGCCGCGAAAGCTCGCGCGTCAGCGTCTCGGCCTCGCCGACCAGTATGAGCTCGATCCGGTGCTCGCGCTCGAGCGCCGACAGGGCGGCGGGAACGATCACGCTCGGACCGTGATCGCCCCCCATCGCATCCAGCGCAATGGTAATGCTCACGGCTAGCCCATCCTCGCGTGCCAGCTCACGTCAGGCTCGCGCGGCGTCCGTCCCCGCGCGGGGTGTGCCCCGACCGTATGCCCCGCATGCCGTGCGCGCCGGGTCGCGCCGCGGGCCTAACCGTCGCTCCGGCCGGGTCCTACTCCTCTTCCTCCCGCTCGGCGACCACCCGGCGGCCGCGGTAGTAGCCGTCGGGAGTGACGTGGTGCCGCCTGTGCAGTTCACCCGAAACGGGGTCGATCGACAGGCTCGGGCCCTTGAGGGCATCGTGGGCGCGGCGCGATCCGCGCTTGGACGGTGTCTTGCGATTTTGCTGTACAGCCATGCTGGAAACTCTCGTTCAGCGCGTTGAATGTGCTCTCTAGACGGCGCCGCCCGCAGAGGGTGCGCGGGGGGTGCGCCGCGCGGCGCGCGGCCCGCCGACGGCGCCGTCGGCCGGACCTCGGGGTTTCGGGTGCGCGCACTATATAGGGGCCCACAGGGTGTGTCAAAACGCCTCCGGGATTGTTGACAACGCGCCCGTTGCCTCTCCATGCTGCCCTCCCCGCCGGACGCGGACGCGGCCCACGCCCGGCATGCTTCGGCGGCGCGACGCCGTGCCGGGTTCAGGGGGTTTTCCGCCTTGGTATTCTTATATTTTTCATATAGTTATATTTTCTTCCTGAAAAACGAGTCGAAGGAGAATTGAAGCTTGTGGAGACGCCTGCTCTTATCCTGGCCTCGTCATCGCCCTACCGCAAGCAGCTCCTGGCGCAGCTCTTGCTGCCGTTTCGGGTCGATGCGCCGCAGATCGACGAGTCGCCGCGGCCCCTCGAGACGCCGATGCAGCTGGTCGCGCGCCTGGCGACGGCGAAGGCGCGCACGGTGAGCAGGCGTCACCCCGACGCCCTGATCATCGGCTGCGACCAGGTCGCCGAGCACGACGGCGCGATCGTCGGCAAGCCGCGCGATCACGCCGACGCCGTGCACCAGCTCGAGAGCGCCTCCGGCAAGTGGGTCACGCTTTATACCGGGCTGTGCCTGATCCACAGCTCCAGCGGCCGCACGCAGAGTGATGTGGTGCCGTACTCGGTGGAGTTTCGAACGCTCGATCGCGCCATGATCGAGCGCTATCTGCGCAGGGAGAAGCCGTACGGCTGCAGCGGCAGCCTGCGAGTCGAGGGTCTCGGCGTGGCGTTGCTGCGACGTTTCGCCGGCGACGATCCCGCCGCGCTCATCGGTCTGCCTCTGATACGGCTGGTGCAGATGCTGGAGAACGAGGGCGTGCGCGTCGTGTGAGCGATGGGCGGCGCTTCAGCGCACGCCGAAACGCTGCCCCAGCGCCTCGAAGCCGAGGGTCTTGGCCATGGCGACGCCGACCTGGCGCGCGATGCGCTCGAGCACGTCGGGCTGTGCCGTGTAGTCGACGATGTCCGCCGCGCCGATGATCTCTCGCGCCACGTAGGCGGTGCTGCCGATCTCATCGGCGAGACCCAGGCGCGTCGCCTCCTCCCCCGTCCAGAACAGCCCGGTGAAAATCTGCGGATCGTCGGTGAGCCGGGACCCGCGCCCCTGCTTCACCACCTCAATGAACTGTTCGTGAATCTGATTGACCATGTCCTGCGCATGGGCGTTCGCCTCGGTATCGAGGGGCGAGAACGGGTCGAGCATGCCCTTGAACCGGCCGGCGGTGATCAGGCGCCGCTCGATGCCGAGCTTGTCCATGGCGTCGACGAAGCCGAAGCCATCCATGAGCACGCCGATGGATCCGACGATGCTGGCACGATCCACGAATATCTTATCCGCCGCCACCGCCACATAGTAGCCGCCGGAGGCGCAGATATCGGTGACGACCGCGTACAGGGGCGTACCCGGGTTCGCATTGCGCAGACGCCTGATCTCGGCATTGATGTAGCCCGCCTGCACCGGGCTGCCGCCGGGGCTGTTGATCCGCAGGATGATGCCGGCAACGTCTTTGCCCTCGAAGGCGCTCTTGAGCCCGCGGACGACGCTCTCGGCGTCGACGTCACCCGAAGGTGCGATGACGCCGTCGAGATCCACCAGAGCGGTGTGCTCACCGAGGCGCGACTCGAACTTGAAACCGAGCCCGATCACCAGTGCCGCCAGAACGTAGGCCGCGAACAGCAGCTTGAAGAAGATGCCCCATCGCCGGGCTCGCCGCTGCTCCTTGAGGCTCTCGAAGACCACGCGCTCGAGCACCCGCTGAGCATCGACCCGGCTGTGCTCGGACGCTCTTTCCGCGTCATTCATACCTCGTCTCCGGCTGTGTCTTCAGACGTCTCAGGCACCGACCCGACGAGCCGGCCGCGGCGCAGAATCACATCGCCGTCGCGTTCGGCGACGTCCAGGGGCGCCAAGGCGCCGCCGGCGCAGGGACCGGCGACACAGGCACCGCTTCGTGGCTCATAGAGGGCGTCGTGAGTCGAGCAGAGCAGGTACCGGCCGTCGGTGTCGAAGAACATTCCGGGATTCCAGTCGAGTTCCAGCTCCATGTGCGCACACTGATTAATATAGCCGTAAACGCGGCCCCCATAGCGAACCACGAAGGCCGCCACCGCGCGCCCGTCGATCTCGACCTCGAAGCGCCGCCCGCGCCCCGAGGATTCCAGCTCGACGCTGGCGCAGATGCGTTGCCGCCCTAACGCAGCAGGACGCATTCGACCACCTCGTCGAAGGAGTCGGCGCACAGCAGCGGGGCCAGCGCCTCGAGGCGGGGCCGGGGGTGCGCGCCATAGCTGACCGCCAGCGACGCGACGCCGGCGCTGCGAGCCATCTCGAGATCGTAGACGGTGTCGCCGACGAGCAGCGTCGCCTCCGCCTGCATGCCGGTCTGCTGCAGGATGTCGAAAACCATCTGCGGGTGCGGCTTCGAAGGCGCTTCATCGGCACAGCGCGTCGCGCTGAAGAAGTCCTCGATCTCGCTGCCGTGGAGGGAGCGTTGCAGGCCGCGGCGGGCCTTGCCCGTGGCGACCGCGAGCAGCCAACCGTCGGCGCGCAGCCGTCGCAGTCCCGCCACCACGCCCGGGAAGAACGGCATGGCCGTCGTGTCGCGGTGAATGAAGTGCTCGCGGTAGCGCTCTGTGAGCGCTTCGCGGACATCGCCGGGCGCGGCGGGCATCACCGCGGCGAAAGCCTCCGGCAGGCTCAGCCCGATGGCCGCACGCACCGCCTCGGGGTCGGGTGCCTGGAGCTCGAGGTCGCGCGCCGCCAGCTCGAAACAGCGCAGGATCCTTGCCGCCGAGTCGACGAGCGTGCCGTCCCAGTCGAAGATGACCAAGCCGCGCGCCGTCACGGCGACCTCAGCCTGGTCAGCACCTGCTCGAGCTCTGGCGGCATCGGCGCCTCGATGCGCGTCGGCGCTCCGGTGACCGGATGGCGGAACTGCAGCGACGCCGCGTGCAGGAACAGACGCCGCAAGCCGAGCTCACGCATGCTCCGGTCGAACTCGCCATCACCGTACTTGCGGTCGCCGGCGATGGGGTGGCCGATGTGCGCGGCGTGCGCCCGGGCCTGATGCGTGCGCCCGGTCAGCAAGCGGATCTCCACCAGCGTACACCGGCCGAACGCCTCGAGCGGCCGAAAGCGGCTCTGCGCCTCTCGCCCGTGCGGCTCGACGGCGACGATGCGCTCGCCGGCCCGCAGCCGGTCCCGCGCGAGCGCCGCCTCGACGACACGCTCGCCGTCGCTCCAGCGCCCGCGCACGAGGGCGACGTAGCGCTTGTCGACGCGGCGCTGGGCGCGCGGGCGCAGCATCGCGTGCAGCGCCGTCAGGGCGCGGCGGCTCTTGGCCAGCAGCAGACAGCCCGAGGTCTCGCGGTCGAGCCGGTGGGCGAGCTCCAGGTAGGGGTTCTGTGGCCGGGTACGGCGCAGCATCTCGATGGCGCCGACCTCGATGCCGGTGCCGGCGTGAACGGCCATGCCGGCGGGCTTGTCGACGGCCAGCAGGTGCTCATCCTCGAACAGGACCCGGGCGGCGAGCCCGTGCGCCGCCGCCGGCAGCGGCGCCTGCGGGCGCCTCGCCGTGCGCACCGGGGGGATGCGCACCACGTCGCCGGCACGCAACCGGTAGTCGGGACCGGCGCGCCCGGCATTGATGCGCACCTCGCCCCGGCGCACGATGCGGTAGACGTGGCTGCGGGGAACCCCTCGCAGCCGCGTGAGCAGGAAATTGTCCAGGCGCTGACCCGCCTCACGGGTGCCGACGGTGACGAGGTCGACGCTCTGCGACGCGGGCACCATAACTGGCCGATCATAGCAGATTGATGGAATCGGGCGCGGCTGATATAGTTCGGGGCGATGTCTTGCCGCGCGCAAGGACAGGGAAACAGTCGGGAATTACTACCGCGCAACCGAGCGGCCGGTCCTTTCCCGCTCTGCCGCCAGCGGCAGAGCGCGGCCCGCAGAACCACCGGACCGGGCATCCCATTCGGGCTGCAGCCCCCGCCACCTGTCAGGGCGCCGAGCGTCGCCCCCGGCGACGATCGCGTCCGCGTTGACGGCGAACAGGATCTAGCGCCGATGTCGGGACAACTCCCGCCACGGCCTCAGGAGGGATTGTCGCGAGCCTCGAGACGGCCGCGCCAATCCGTCTAAGTCGGGTTACGCGCTCCTCACCCGCTTCAGGCAGGGGCGCAACGAAATAATGTGTCCCGTCGCCGATGGGCGGCGGTTCCGGACAGCGGTGGCGCTCGGCGCCCGAACTGTCAGCGCGGCATCTGGCCGCGGCGGGCTGCCATGGTCGGCGGGGCGCGGGGAAGGTTTGTCAATGAAACGCATGCTGTTCAACGCAACTCACCCCGAGGAGTTGCGGGTGGCCATCGTCGATGGTCAGAAACTCCTTGATCTGGACATCGAGTCCACCGTAAGGCACCAGAAGAAGGGCAACATCTACAAGGGCGTCGTCACGCGCGTCGAGCCGAGCCTCGAGGCGGCGTTCGTGGACTACGGCGCAGAGCGGCAGGGATTCCTGCCTCTGAAGGAAATTTCCCGCTCGTACTTCACCGACTACTCCGCCTCGACGCCGATGGCGCAGGTGCGCATCCAGGACGTCATCAAGGAAGACCAGGAGCTGCTGCTGCAGGTCGAGAAGGACGAGCGCGGCAACAAGGGCGCGGCACTGACCACGTTCATCAGCCTGGCCGGCCGCTTCCTCGTGCTGATGCCCAACAATCCCAAGGGCGGGGGCATATCGCGGCGTATCGAAGGAGAGGAGCGAGCCGAGCTGCGCGATGCCATGGCCCAACTCACGGCGCCCCCGGAGCACGCACTCATCGCCCGCACCGCCGGCATCGGCAAGACGCTGCAGGACCTGCAATGGGACCTGGACTACCTGCTGCAGCTGTGGAAGGCCATCGACAACGCCGCCAAGGAGCGATCGGCCCCGTTTCTCGTCTACCAGGAGAGCAACCTGGTCGTGCGCGCGATTCGCGACTATCTCAGGAGCGACATTGCCGAGATCATCGTGGACGACCCGCAGATCCACGAACGGGCGACCAAGTTCATGCAGCAGGTCATGCCGCAGAACCTGGTCAAGCTGAAGCTCTACCAGGACAGCGTGCCCCTGTTTTCCCGCTTCCAGATCGAGCATCAGATCGAAGCCGCCTTCTCGAGAGATGTGCGCCTCAGCTCCGGCGGCGCCGTCGTCATCGACCCCACCGAGGCGGTGGTGACGATCGACGTAAACTCGGCCCGCGCCACCAAGGGCGCTGACATCGAGGAGACGGCACTGCAGACAAACCTGGAGGCCGTCGACGAAATCGCCCGGCAGCTGCGCATCCGCGACATCGGCGGGCTGATCGTGATCGACCTCATCGACATGACCTCCACGCGCAACCAGCGTATGGTCGAGAGCCGACTGCAGGACGCTCTCAAAGCGGATCGCGCGCGGGTTCAGGTGGGCCGCATCTCGCGTTTCGGCCTGCTGGAAATGTCGCGCCAGCGGCTGCGCTCTTCCATCGGCGAGGCCAACTACATGGCCTGCCCGCGATGCGGCGGTGCGGGCCACATTCGTGCCGTGCCCTCCTCCGCGCTCAGCATTCTGCGCATCCTCGAGGAGGAAGCCCTCAAGGAGAACACCGAGGCGATCCACGCTCATCTGCCGATCTCGACGGCCACTTTTCTGCTCAACGAGAAACGTCACGAGCTCAGCATGATCGAGCGACGCCTGGCCACGCGCATCGTGATCATTCCGACGGGGGAGCTGGAAACGCCGCATTTCCGCATTCGGCGGCTGCGCAGCGAGGACCTCGCGGAGGAGCCCGAGCCACTGAGCTACCAGGTGGAGATGGAAGCGGAAGAGTCGGAGGAGTACGCGCCGGGGATGCCGCGCGCCGCCGCCGCCGCACAGCAGCCCGCGATCGGGTACGAGCAGATGACGGCGCCGCCGCTGCCGGAACCGCCGAAAGCGCCGAGCCTGCTGCGTCGGCTCTTCTCTGCGTTCACATCGGCGGAGGAGCCGGCCCCCGAAAAGCCGCAACCGCAGCCCGAGCGCCCGGCGTCGTCACGACCACGCCGGCGTCCGCAGTCGAGCCGCCGACCGCATCGCGGCGGCCGCGAGGACGCGCGCCGTCCGGCGCGTTCCACGCGGGGCAAATCCGGCGAACGCCGCCCAGCGACCACGGGCGACGAGGAGCGCAAAGGCAAGGAGCGTGCCGAAGGTGCCGACGCGGGGCGACAGCCCAAATCGCGAGGCGGTCGCCGCGGGCGGCCCGCGCGCCGCGGCAACGGCGGCGGGCGACCGCCCGCCGGTCGATCGCGTTCGACGCCGGAGAGCGGCGAAGCCCAGAAGCCCGGGTCGGGCGCGGCTGCCGGTGCCGCCTCCCCGGGCGCAG
>JABAOH010007184.1_pt1 | contig 17459 bp, 14 predicted proteins | sample 7062181 | NCBI WGS metagenome assembly JABAOH01 (sample SAMN14538630, study PRJNA623070) | marine sediment metagenome | biome: marine biome [ENVO:00000428]; feature: marine pelagic biome [ENVO:01000023]; material: deep marine sediment [ENVO:00002113]; isolation source: pool of 5 deep marine... | reverse complement strand
GCATCTATTACATCACGGTTTTGCTGTATGCTCCCGTCGATGTCACCGGGGGAAACAAGGAAAACTCCGGGGCCGCCAACTTCGGGAATGTCATTAATCGACTGGAGGACGAGAGCGAAGGTTTCGTGCTGTTCGCGCATATCGCCTGTGACGGTGAAGTGAAACTTTTGCGCTTTGGGCGATTTACCTTCCTTGGCAGGCCTGGTTGCTTGAGTATTTTTATCTGAGCAGGCCGTCAATAACAGAGAAATCGACACCATCGATGATAGGATTCGTTTCATAGAATATCCTCTTTTCTCAGGCTAATCCGGAATTACCATTTATACATCAGCGAGACTCTCATCCACGCTGAAGTCTTATTGTATCAACGTTTCATCAAGATTCTAACAATTCTCTTGGTGACACCAGCAAGTGGTCTCGCGAACAAAGTCGTAAAGGTTGAACATCTATGTTGAGAATTCATTTTTTTCTACCATTTTTGCACACCGTCGTAATAGCTTTCCATTTTAGAAACTTGTTCTCAACAATCTCACACATTATGCCGGCCTCACAGGTATTGTCAAAAGACATAACTGGCGGATTCAGCTAAAAATTTCACAAAAGATCATCTGTCGCACGGCCGCTTCCGCCGTCGAGAATAGCGTGCAGTGGGTATGGCTGACCACATTGGCTACTATCTTGATGAGCGTGTCTCTGGGCGTTCTCAAAGATCACTATTTCCCTCAATTTCAGCAGATTGGGAAGATTTCGGTTATCCCTGTAAGTTGGAGCTCTCAAGGAAAAAAGGACTTTTACTGGACTGTGCACCTCTGGCGGTAATTATTCAGAAATCAGCGTGAGAATAAGATGTACTTGGCCGGACGGATACGAAGGTCGTAGTCATTTGACTACTACATTTTACTACTTTGTTGCCGAATCATATCATGGCAGATGGTGAATTTGTACTAAAAATCAATGGTAATAAAGAAGTAATTAAAAGCCATGGAATTGAAATTTATGTCAATACAGACATATAATTATTTCACACCTACCTTATATTTTCTAAATTGTTTAACAACATGAGGCTGATCTTTAACCATAAAAAGACCTTTTAAAGTAAAAATAGGATATCTAATTGCATGCATAATCATTACTCTTTTTAACTTTTTTAAAAAATCATAAATAATTTCTTTAATATCTCTTTTTGTGAAATCTTTTGTTGAAATTAAAGGCTCTCCATAAACCTGTGTAACACAAGAAAAATCTTTTTCAGTTAATTTTTCTTTTATTAATCCTTGATCAACACATATTTTATATAATTCGGTTCCATATAATGGACTAGCAATACCAACAGAAGGTAAAACTTGATAATCTTTGAGTAATCTTACAGCAAGATTAGTAGTTTCTTTCATTTGTTCAATTGTTTCTCCAGGAAATCCAATAACATAAAATGCTTGTATTTTTATTCTAAGTTTTCTGCAATCTTTAATTACATTCAATATATAGTCAAGTGAAGTCTTTTTTTTGATAATATTATCTAAAACATCCTGACTGCCAGATTCAATAGCAATGGTCAAATGATTGCCGCCACTTCTTTTAATCTTTTTTAACAAATCAAAATTTAGTGTATCTGCCCTAAGCCCGTTAGGAACATCCCATCTTATTTTAAGTTTTTTCGCAATTATTTTATCTAAAATTTGTTCAAATCTCTTTTTATTAAGAGACATATTATCATCTTCAAAATGAAATTTTTTTATTCCAAATTTTTCGATAATATATTCTAAATGCCTTATTACATAATCAGTTGAGTTGTACCTGAATTTCTTTCCCATATGTAATTTAATCGAACAAAAAACACAATTAAAAGGACACCCTCTGCTTGTAATAATTGATATTGATTTCTTATAAATAAAGCTTCGCTGAACATATAGATATTTATTTTTTAAATAATCATCCATATTAATCAATTCATACGCTGGAAAAGGCAGCTCATCGAGGTTATCCAAAAACTTTCTATGCTTTAAAAATATTTTTCCACCTTGTTTATATGCAAGCCCTTCGATCTTGTTAAGTTTTGATTTAGAACTAAAATTTTTTATAAACTCAAAAAATGTTTTTTCTCCTTCCCTAACAACACAATAATCACATGCTCCATCTTTTAAAATATACTCATAACGTACAGAAGGATCCGGTCCGCCAAAGACAACGGTGATATTTTTATTAATTTTTTTACATATTTCAGAAATTTTTTTTGCATTCCCAATCTGAGTTGAAAATGGAACTGTAACTCCAACAATATCAGGGTTAAATTCTTTTATTCTCAATTTAATTTTATCAAAAGGTGCTCCATAAATAAGATGATCATTCTCTTCTGTAATTTGGAAATCTGTTACTAAACAGTCTAATATTTTTATATTACAAATATCTTTAACCATTGCAGCAATACTTAATAATCCAATTGGGAAATAGACATTAAATCCTTGTGATTTTTCAAAATATTTTTGGGGAGGATTTATTAATAATACGTTAATCATATTGATTCGCTTTTAAATTTCTTTTGATTTGCTTTATATTTCATATAATGATAATATCAATAAGTTCAGGGTATTAAAAAATATATTTAATTTTAATAATAGCCAAGTCCTACTAAAAAGATTCCAGCAGTAATTAATGTTATTCCAATAAATGTAATAACATTAATATTATCTTTAAAAATTATTATTGAAAAAATAATAACTAAAACATTGCTTAATGCACTAAAAGATCTTGCATAACTTATCATACTATATAGTTGGAAGACCGTAGTCATTTGACTACTGGTCTGTCACACGATAATTGCGTAGTGGTTAGTGGTAGGTTGGGGCTTGCTCCACCAAGATGATGCTACTTCATTTTACTACTATGTTGCCGAAAACAAATCATCCTATATATACAGAGGCGTGTTTATGGGGTATCTGTCCCGGCGGAATTCCAGAGCGTTTTTTGTTCGAGGAAGGCCTCTAAGATTTCTGCGGCGGCGACGGCGTCGAGCCGTTTTCTTTTTTTCCCTCTCGTGAATTTGGCGGAAGCGAGCCGTTCTTCGGCACTGAAACTGCTCAGGCGTTCGTCCTGGAAGTGAACAGGAATGTGGAGAAAATCTTTTAACTGCTCGGCGAACCTGAACACAAGTTTGGTTTGGGAGCTTTCCGAGCCGGTCATATTCAAAGGCAGCCCTAATACAATGGCTTCTACGTTTTCGGTCTCGACCACCTCTGCAATCTTTTTTAGCAGCTCCTTTTGGCCCTGAATTACAGTTAGGGGTGAGACAATGGTCTCAGCGGAATCACAGATTGCCAATCCGGTGCGTTTAGTGCCGTAATCTATTGCGAGGTATCTCATTTTTTGTCGCGCGTATATATTGTAATGCACTCCATTATGTTACAGAAACTTTTCGCCGGCGTGCTGCTTTATCAACTCGAGCAGCTCTTTTAGTCTTTGGGTCTGGTCAATGTAGCATACAAGTGTGGCATCGGGGCTGTGGGCCACGACCATATTCTCCAGGCCGATAGCGGCAATTAGATGGCCCTTCTCTTCGGTAACAATAATGCTGTTCTTGCAATCAAGCAGCTCGCTCGTGCCGGCTACGACGATGTTATTGTCTTTGTCGGAACTGATAATATCAGCAAGTGCTGCGAAGGAACCCATATCGAGCCAGCGACAATCCAGCTTTATGGCATAGACTCTGTCGGCCTTTTCCATCACGGCGAAGTCGATGCTGATTTTGGGCAGCTTTACAAACCAGTCCTGGAGCGTTTGCTGCTGATTTGGACTGCCCCAGTCGGCTTGAATTTTGGCCAATGGTTCGGTGGCCTCGGGTAGAAACTTTTGCAAATTAGCTAAGATTGTTTTGGCCTTCCAGACGAACATTCCGGAGTTCCAGAAATATTGGTCGGAGTTGAGATATTCATTCGCCTCTTTTTCGTCCGGTTTTTCTTTGAACTCATCAACCGAATAAATTTTATTTTTGCAGTCAGGATGCTCAGAGGGGTTGGAACATTTTATATAACCAAGTAATGTGCTGGCGAAGGTCGGCTTAATACCGAAAGTAATCATATTGTCCGGATTGTTATTCACAAAGACAAGGGCATCCTTGAGGGCCTGCTGTAGTATCTCGGGAGGCTTTATAATCTGGTCGGCAGTAACCACAGCTATCGTGGCCTCAGGGTCATATTTCGTCAGGACGGTTGAGACCAGCCCGATGGCGCCGGCCGTATCGCGAACAGCAGGCTCGGCTATGACATTATTAAAGGGCAACTCAGAGAGGTTTTCACGAACCACATCTGCGTAGCCGGCGTTTGTAAGGACGATTATATTTCTCGTATCGAATATCGGCGAGAGACGCTCAAAACAACGGCGAAGAAGTGTTTGGCCATCGATGAGTTTTAAGACCTGTTTGGGGCGTTTTTGTCGGCTGAGCGGCCATAATCTCTTGCCCGTGCCTCCTGCCATTATCACTGCGTAATCCATTGTCAAACTCTCTAATCTGTCAGTCAATCAAGAGCAGGTAAGTGTATCAGACCAGAAACTGCTCGTCAATTTCAGTTTTGGATTGAATTTCCTGTGTTAAGTTTTCGTAACCGCCCTTGCCCATAAGTGCAAAGGCGGCTTCTTTGCCTAATTCGACGGCAGGTTGGTCATAGGGATTGATGTTAAACAAAGCGCCGGCAAAAGAAGTCGTTACTTCAAATAAATAAATAAACTGGCCGACTGTGTAAGCATTCACTTCAGGAAAAACGACGGTAAGACAAGGACGTTTACTTTCTAAAAGGGCATACTCGGTGGCCTGCTTCTCATTGTTAAGCAGCTCGCTCAAATCCTTTCCGGCAAGGAATCCGAGTTCCTGCGCATATTCAGGAGCCGGGCCTATCTTGATATCTTTGTCAAAATTATCAACCTGCAAAAAGGTGAACAGTTTATCATTGGGCCCTTCGCGGTATAACTGTACCTGGCTGTGCTGGTCGGTGGTGCCGAGGGCTTTGACTGGTGTGGGGCCAATATGAACATCGTTTCCGGTTAAATCTTCTTTTTTGCCGAGACTTTCCGCCCAGAGCTGTCTGTACCAATCAGATAAGTCCTTGAGATGGTAACTATATGGCATCATTACAGAAATCCTTTTGCCGCGATTGTAGAAGTGGTAATTTATGGCGGCATTGATTGCAGCAGGATTTTTGTAGAAATCTTCGCACTTCACTCTGGCATCCATATCGCGGGCACCTTCTAAAAGTGAATCGATGTCAATCCCGCACATCGCGGCACTGAAGAGGCCGACCGCGCTTAAAACACTAAATCGACCGCCAATACCCTTCGGTATTATCAGGCTTCTAATACCCGCATTATTAGCGATACTACGAAGAATGCCCTTATTCGCATCTGTAGTCGTGATTATCTGTTTTTTGCATTTGTTGGATCCGAGTTTGTCTAAAAGCAATTTGCGGACAATCATAAATTGAGCTGCGGTTTCTGCCGTCCAGCCTGACTTACTGATTGCATTAAAAATCGTCCTATCGAGCTTATCACCAAGCCAATCCAGAAACGACACGAGTTGTGGAGGGTCAATATTGTCAAACACGAATAGACGCGGGCCGGTCCTTTGATTCTCATCAATATTGTGCATATAGGAATTCAGCGCTGTGTGCACAGCAATATTTCCAAGAGCAGAGCCACCGATGCCGAAGACAACGAGATTCTCACATCGACCTCTTAGCTCTTGAACCAGTTCCTTGACCTGTTGGGAGATTCGCGAGTTATACGGAAGGTCTCTGTAGGGAGTCTCACCGGCATCTCTTTCCTTATTCAACCGCAGAATTAAGGGCGAGGTTTTCTCAGCGAGGTCTTTTAGCTGCCCGGGCGTGATGCCGTGCTCGCCGCCTATAACATCTGCCATAACATTTTTATAGTGGAGTTTCACTTCTTGTTTCGGCACTTATCTATTCCTTTCAAAATCGTACTTAAAATATCTGCTTCGCTAATATTTCATCTGTGTATCCATCATTTGAACTGATGTCCCTTGAAAGCTTTTTCTTTATCGACCCAACCGCCTGGAACGTTCTCAGTATGGGCCTGCTTGGCATAGCTTATCATCTCGGCTAAGATGTTTGGGTGCTTATCTGCTATATTATTCTGTTCACCAATATCTTTACTGAGGTCATACAATTCGAATGCTTTGTTCTTGCTCGGCTGAATGGCTTTCCAATCACCCATTCGCACCGCCGTCTGACCTCTGAACTCCCAGTAAAGGTATTTGTGTTTTTTTTGCCTGCGGCCAGCGGCACGCTCGCCCAGCAGAGTCGGGACGATTGATATTCCATCAATATTATCCGGCGGTTCGACCCCGGCAAGTTCCGCCAAGGTCGGCATAACATCCGCGAAGTACCACAAATAGTCACTTACAACGCCGGCTTTAATCCTGCCCGGCCAGCGCACAATCATCGGGATACGCAGACCACCTTCATACAAATTTCCTTTTCGTCCGCGAAATGGCCCATTAGAATCGAAGAAGTGGTTGAAATAACGCGCTCCACCATTATCACCGCAGACGAATACAATCGTGTTATCGTCAATTTCGAGCTCTTTGAGCAAAGCGAATATTTCTCCGATTTGGCGGTCGCACATATGTACCATAGCAGCGTAAACTTTCGCATCATTCGGCATTCTGGATTCGACTGTCCAGGGTTTATCTTTGAATAACTGCCAGGAAGGTTCATCCTCCGGAATCCCCCATCGGCCGTGCGGTGGGGTCCATGCACAATAACAGAAAAACGGCCTGTCTTTGTTATCACGAATAAACTTTATGGACTCGTCAAATATCAGATATTGTGAGAATTGCTTTCCCTTATAGAAATCTCCAGTGTTACCCTCAAGAGGGACTTTCTCGCCGCTTCGCACAAGGTAATTGGGGAAATACGAGTGAGCGTGGACCTGATGATAGTAACCGAAGAAAATATCGAAGCCGTGCATCTCAGGAACGCCGGTAGTTCCGCGGTCGCCGCAGCCCCACTTGCCGAATCCTCCAGTGGCATAGCCGGCCTTTTTGATTACCTCGGCAATAGTGACGTCCTCGGCACGTAAGGGCACTCCGCCCGGATTGGTACGAACGGTCGTGTGCCCCGTATGCTGGCCGGTCATCAAAACACTGCGGGTCGGCGCACAGACCGGTGCCCCCGCTAACGCCTGAGTGAAGCGCATACCTTCCGTCGCCATCCGGTCGATGTTTGGGGTCTTGAGGTATTTGTTGCCCATACAGGACAGCTCAAAATAGGCAAGCTCGTCCAGCATTATATATACGATGTTCGGCTTTTTGTCTTCCGAGAGGCGCTGCGGTGTTTGAGCACATCGTGGCATTGCCAGTGCCGCTGCACCATAACCTGCCGCTTTCAAAAAATCTCGACGTTTCATAAGATTGCCCTATAACAGCAGCCGGAAATAAGTATTCTCAATAGGTTAATTATTGTTTTTCTCGATTGCTGCCGGTGCTCCAAAAAACTTCTTTAGACGTTCTGCATCAAACTTCAGCTCCCGCTCATAAGTGTAAATACCGTTAACTTCCTGCTCGATGTCGGTAAGCTGCGTGTAGCAAAAGCCGGCAATGTTGGGGTGGTCGGTAAGAATAAGCGTAAGCTTGCCAATCAGCTCTTCGACTTCTTCAGCAGTCTTGCCGTAGCCCCACTGGTTCCTGTTGTTGCCGGCGGGTTCCTTGGTAGCGTGTTCTTTGGTCCAGAAGGTCCCGCCGTATTCATCCACCGAGTATGGCTGTCCCTCATAAGGGGCGGATATCTCGGAGAAGCAAACAAAGACGTTTTTCCCATCAGGTGCGACCGAGGCGTAACGATCGCGGAACGTCTGAGGGTTCTGGTCGTAGTCGTGCACGGTGAAGATGTCCGTCTCGACGTGGACGTATCCACTGGCGTCGTTGATTAGACGCGTCGGGTCTAATGCACGGGTCAGGTCCACCGTTTCCTTTACAGCCCGACGATGAATCTCAAAACGAGCCCTTGCCGCTCTGGCTGTTTCATTAAACGGCGTCCACGCTACAATTGAAGGATGGTTCAGGTCGCGCATTACTACCTCTCGCCATTCACGCTGATGGTTGTGAACACCCTGTGGATTGGCGAACGAATGAGAGCCGCCCCAGTCACAGAACTCACCCCAGGTCAAATATCCGAGACGGTCGGCCCAGTAATGGAATCGCTCCTCGAAGACCTTCTGATGAAGACGCGCACCATTGAATCCTACAGCCAGCGAAAGTTCTATATCGGCCTTGAGCGCCTTATCGCTGGGGGCGGTCCAGATGCCGTCAGGATAAAATCCCTGGTCGAGGACATGCCGTAAAAAGATAGGCTTGTTATTCAGGTAAAACTTATTTCCTTCTATGTGGAATTTACGAAGGCCGGCGTAGCTGTTCACTGTGTCTATTACACGGCCGCTTTGTAGAAGCTCGAACCGGAGTTTATAAAGATATGGGTCATCCGGCCCCCACGGCCGGGGCTTTTTTACATTTAGCACTTGAGCAATGCCGTTGGCTGACTGTGAGCGAACCGAGGTGAGCTTTTTGCCCGTAGCGGAATATAGAGTAGCTCGAAACTCCATGCCGCGGCGGTAGTTCTTAATTACCGGGGTCAGGACGAAGCGGCGATTGTCGAGGTCGGGCACAATACGAACAGATTCAATGAAACTTTGTGGCCGGGCCTCCAGCCAGACAGTCTGCCAGATACCCGTGGTTCGCGTATAGACAACGCCGTGCGATTTGAGTCTCCTGCTTTGTTTGCCTGCAGGCTGGACGTCGGAGCGCACATCATCGAGAGCGCAGACGAAAAGGTCGTTCTCGCCCTTACGCAGCGCACTTGTAATCTCAAAGCAAAACGACGAACTGCCCCCGTAGTGGCGGCCAACGCCGGTCCCATTGACCCAGGCCCGGCAGTCATAATCGACCGCGCCAAAGTGCAGAAATACCCGCTTGTCGTCCCATTGTTTCGGAACCGTAAATTTCCGGTGATAACAAACCTCATTCATAAAGTTCGTATATCCGATGCCCGATAGTTTGCTCTCCGGGCAAAAAGGAACGATGATTTTTTTATCCAGCCGTGTGCCGTCCTTCGGCCAGTCCTCCTCAGAGCCGGAGAAGCCAAGGTCAATACCAAACTTCCATTCGCCGTTCAGGTTCAGCCAATTGTCCCGGTGAAATTGCGGCTTGGGATGCTCCGGACGGGGAATCTGCTTCTGGGTGCTCTTTGCGATATTTGCTGTGGTAACTACAAGAAATAATAATGGCAGCAATACAAAATGAGACTTTTCAACGAAGCTCTTAAACAAACCAGCACCTTTCATAATCTCTCCTTTCATCAACCACAAACAAATCTTTCATGGAATAAAACTACTCTGGTGAGATTATAACGTGCTGGAATTGATATGCAATTGCTTTTCAATGCCCATCTTCACTTTGAATCGAAGTAGTCGATGAGTGCGTACACCTCATTGTTAAGTTTCTTCATATCCTCGAGAAGCGTAGCATACGGCTTGTAATGATAGTTAATTATTCCTTTATTTGAATCGCGGTTAGATGGGTCGGTGCTCAAATCTTCCGGATTATTGTCTCTGTACTTAAACCAGTGCCAGCCGACGCAGCATTTGGATTCGAGCAGCCCCATTGTGAAATGCTGATAAAACCGGCCTCTGTCTTTCTGCGTTGGGACCAGCCATCCTGCACCGGAGTTGTTCGGCAGACCCGAATCATGTCCTTTTGCATAGAACTCCGTAATCATAAAAGGTTTGCCAGATTCCCGGCTCCACATCGCCATCCTCTTCGGGTCCGGGCCCCACGCACCATAACAGTTAACCGCCACCACATTTAGGTACTTTCCGGCCACTCTGAAAATATACGGCAGGCTAAGTGCCCTTCCGTGGAACCTCGAACCGAGACACAAATGGTTAGAGTCATACTTGCGAATCGCATTCGTGGTTATCCGGTAATACCTGTCAAACGCATACATAATAAAAGCCCGCCTGTCTGCATCGGTTATGTCTTTGGGTGATGTTTGTTTTCCTTTCCTTTTATCGAGCCATTCTTTGGCTGCCTCGTACCCATATCGAAGGTCCGGATTGTTCACATCAAGCTGCAGGGACCTGTCTAACATATCAGAGACAACAGGCATCTCATTATCCGAAAAATGTCCTATCAGCCACGGGTCGTCGTTGGTCGCTGAAAGCTGCCCGGCGTATTCATCGCAAAACTTTTCAAAATCCGGATGAAATACCGGAATACATCTGTTAGGGTATCCGAGATGTCCCGGTTCCTGCCAGACGAGCTTCTTAGACCTGCCGAACGACCCCATGAAATTCCACGAAAGTGTGTATACCGGAGGTTGCGATGCTGCCCGCAGGAGTTCTGCATCCGACCATCCACCGATTCCATTAAAACCGTACTTCGCAAGAAGTGTAGTAGTAAATTCCGCCCACTTTTCCCATGTGCCGAATTTTTCTTTAGCAGGCTTCCGGCTTATTTGGGACCTTCCCCTGCGTACAGAACATACACCGATATGCACAAATAGGTTTCCATCAGGGTCAACGAGCCACCATCTGCCTGCCACCTTCTTTGGATAAAAAAAGTTTTTTGCCTCGGCCTTGATGTCAACTCTGCCGCCATATTTGCTGTATGGGATGTTTTTTGAACCGGGTTGGAAACCTTCCAGCAGCTCTATGGTGCGGGTATCGCGCAGCTTCCAGTCTTTGTCTGCGGGTTTCCTCTTGACCGGCACCTTGATATACTTTTGCTCAGAAGCTTTCCTGCCCTTACTTTCGGCCTGAGCCGGCTTGCACAAATCGCGCGTTGCGGCGTAAAACAATCCTGCAAGAGCACAAATAACAAAGAGCTTTCGCATCACAAACTCCTTCAGGCAATAGGACACCTATGAAGAGCTCAAAGTCAAATACTAAAATCCCTGTTGCCACAAAAATTTTCTTTGAGGCATCCTCGTTACGACATTTCAGCCAGCGTTCGTAGCTTATCTGAACAGCTTTTCAGCTTCACGATTCAATCATAAAGGACATCGTGAATCTGCTTATGTCATGGTCAATCGTAGTAAACAGCACCTAGGATCAGGACAATAGTCTTTGCCCCTCATGAGGCTTGAAGTCGTTTCGGCTCCAATCGGTAGGATCTACCACTGAAATACAGGTAATCTTACCTTCTTTCGCATAGACATATAATACCTGGTGGCGAATAATGTTGGCATATATCATCAGGGTGTCTGCGTCAATAGATTGTGTGCCGTCAATAGACCATAGACTATATTCACGGGCTGCTTCTCCTGCCAAATCCATTCGGGGTTCACCATATTTCTGCTTGAACTCTTCAACTGTCTTTGGGCATTTCTTCCTCAGGAAACGATAGATGGCTGGGGTCTTAGGCTTCTTGGCTGGTGTAGGCTTCTCAGGTTTCCAATCGGGATCCAGAGAAGTAATAATCCCAGCAGCCTTTGCCTGACGGTAAGACTCCCGAATACTACCCCTTATCCCACTTCCGAAGCTGATATTGTAAATGGTAAATAGACCGTCACAAATTATCTGACCCTTCCAAGGCAAGAGCACCGCTTTAATGAGGAGGGGCAAGGTGGGAGGGAGCATGTCAGCTATCTCATCGGTCAAACCGAGAACTCCATACGCTTTGGTGGAATCATCGGCTGGCAGAAATACCGTATATTTTTTCAGATCTTGGACAGCAAAAAAATCACCTTGCATGAAAAGAGACCAATCCGACATATATCCCAATTCTCGTTCACGAAACCCGTCAGGATTCTCCTCTGTGTAATCCTTGATGAGTTCAATGTTGTTAAGAAGATGGTTACGAGCCTGCGCCTTGGCTTCATTAGGAGCAGACTTGAAAGTCCTGGCGTCCCTGATACCCTCGATGCCACCAGATCGACCAGCTGCAAAACCAATCACCGAAGGATATAGGGCAAAAAACAGCTCCGCTTCTTCCGGAGATATTAGCATGATATGAAATTTCCTTTGCCTTTATTGACCTATTGAAGACAGGATGGCCCTTTATATATCAACTCCTATTACTTCTCAATATCTCTTGGCTCATACGCCTCACAAATAAATTCTTCTTCTCCCTGCTGATCAGCCCTTGTCAGGCTGCATAGGACTTCTTCTTCTCCAGACTCTCCGTCTTTCTTACAAGTGATGCATAGATCGGGCTTAGGGATTAGGTCAGGATTGATTTCTGTTCCATCATCATCGAAATATTTGGGAGTATCTTGACCGATCATTAGACTATCGCTTTTGTCGTCGCCTGGGACTCGCATTTTCATCTTCGCGATACCATCCAGCGTGTACTGGTTCGAAATTCAGAACGTCTTTGAACACCAACATGCGTTCTATTATTTCACCTTGCGGCATTTTGCCTTTCTTGCCCTCCAGCCAATCCGCTCCTTCAGCAACGCCCATCACAAGATAATTGTTCCCTATTATTTCTGGCTTCGATTCTTCAAAACAGGCTGCCATTAAGGATTCCAGTTCGGACTTTTTGGCTATTATCAAATCGCATTTAACACAGTAGCGGCATTTTTTGTTCAAGAGCAGAAGCTGCTGAGGGTCGATGTGAATAACCAGTGGAAATTTGCGGATTTTTGTGTTGCTCTCACATTTTGGGCACTTGGTGAAGGCGGCATCTCCATAGGGATTCAGAAAAAAATAGTATCTCCTTCTCTCGGACTTTATGCCATCCAGTTCAATCATCCATGCACCAAAACCTGACGCTTCAGCCAAAGTTTTCTTGGCCTTACAAATAACTTACCACTGTATAGGACTGCTGTCAAAACAAGTTTAGGGATTTCCGCCCTCAATCACCACGACATGCCCAAGAGGTCGTAACGGCCATTGAAGCTTCTGCAAAAATACACGTCGATTTATGAGTTGATTTTTTTCAATCGAACGTCTATCGTTTGCTTTGTGGTTTTATCGAGCTGGAAGGTGCCGGTTAGTTTTCGGCTGCCAATGCGTACGGCAACTTCGTATTGTCCTAAAAATCCGCGGAAGCGGGCTTGACCCCCTGCCGTGACTGTCGTTTCAGTCTTCGTCCACCATTTGTCTTTGATGAGCCGTTCTAATTGCTCGTAAGCGGGCTTGGGTGACATATCATCGCGCACAAGTCCGGCCGGTGCCCTCTGCCAGGCGTTCTGGTCGGTAAAGTCCCACCAGGTAATGGCCTCTACAGCAGGATGCGAAAAGAGGACACGATAAAACTCAGCCACCTGTTGTACCTGGCGTTTTTCTCCTTCGGAGGTGCTCACCCAGCGGAAATCAGGGTCTTTGCGTTTTTGTCGGAGCTCCCAGCCCTGCTCGCCTGAGACAAGAGTCGTTTCGGTGAAATGTAGCGGTTTTCCAAATTTTGCAAATCGTTCGCAGACTTCCCAGGCTTTCTGTGCGCCCCAGTAGCCGCCGTGCATATGTGATTGAATGCCGATGACGTCATAAAGCGGCTGTCCACTATCATCGACCAATTCTGAAATCACCTTTTCGGCATAAGATGGGTCGGTTCGATAATCATTGATGAGTAGTGTAGCTTCGGGGTTTGCCTTGCGCGCACTCTTGAACGACTCGCGGACGTATGCCCCAACGCCCATTTTGCTGATAGCCTCGGTCAATATTGGCGCACGCTCCTTGCACCCGGGGCGGTCGTAATGGGTCGCCTCGTTGACCACATCCCAGATATCGATTTCGTTTTTGAAGCGTCGTGCACATCGCTCTACCCTTTCGAGCTGTAGTCGCATCGCTTCCTCAGGGTCCTTGGGCAGCCACCGCGGCTGAGCGTAATTCCAGGCCAACGGGTGTCCCTTGGTCGTTATGTTGTTGGCCTTGCACCAGCGGACAATCTCATCGGTGCGGTCATCATCCGGCCTGCCCCGCCGGCGCTCGTAATTCCACCAGTAGAAAGGCAGCGTCGCAAAGTTCAGAAGCTTGGAGAAATGCTCCGCGTAGGCGTCGTTGTCCTCAGGTGTCCTGCACCTGTTAAGTTTAAAAATATTGCAGCCGAACAGAAACTTATGCCGCTTCTGTTCTATTTTCACAGCTAAGCCTCTCTTAAGCGATTTCCCATCCGGCCCAAGAAGTCTCAACGCTGCACTACCCATGCGGTATTTCTCGATGCGGGTATCAACCTGGCTGAGAATGTCGTCCCTTTGTTCTGTCGCGGTGAGCAGACGCGCAGGCAAAGCTAATGAAACAGCTCCTAAGCCTGTGACTTTAAGAAAACTCCGCCGATTCATAAATCTCCCTTTCAGAAGAATTTTTCAAAATTATTTCTAAAACCTTATAAAGAACACCGGGTCGAATATTAGGGGTCGAATTTGAGATTATTTTCGCTTATACCGCCTCATTGACCATTTTAATTTCTTTGAATCTGCAGAAATAGCCGAGCTCTTTTGTAATATCTCCATAACAGGTCTGTCGATGCAATCCGCTCGACCAGTTTTTCCATAGAGTCTCAACGTCACCGTCCACCTTGACTGTAATCTTAGTACGACAGCCTCTATCTAAATCGGGGGCATCGATGACCTCGCCTGTGAAGTACAGCAAATTATCAGTATCGGCTAATAAAGCCTGAGTAACTTTTTGGCCGGTCCGCATGAACACCTGCGGTACGACCCCTTCTCTTCGTTCCATTACCGTTCTCAGCTTGTACGGAGCGGCCGGCCCATACGGGCCGTCCATCTTCGTTGTGCCAAGACAATGAGCTAATATGATACTGTTATTGGATTCATCTACAGTTGGGTCGCTGATAAAGCCGGGCTTTCCTGATAGTCCCTGCATTATTATGTGGGTCATTGCGCAGCGTAAATCCGATTCGCAGATACCGCCCAATCCAATATTATTAAGCCTCGTAAAGCCAACGCACGGATAAGCGGGCAGCTTGATGGTCTTATCCCACATGGTGCCGTAACAATCGACAGTCATCAGGGTAGCATTTTCCTGGTCAAGCATATCTTCGAAAGCCAATGCGAGTTTACAGGATTTGAATATGTCCGACCTCGGAGGCTCTACAATTTCGGAGGCCCCGTTTATCCATCGCTCGGTTTCGGCCCTGGCCCGGCTGTTGCTCACGGCGTTGTAGGCATCGACTACCTGTTCCAGTCCGATTTGTTTCATCTCTGTGCCGAATTTGTTTTTCATAGCGTTAGCATATCCGGAAAACGACCGCGTTGTGACGTTCAGAATCTTTGCTTCTCTGAGATGATGAATCGCGCGGAAGGGTCTTATAGCAACCGCCAATTGCTTATAATCACCTGTGAGCATACATTCCAACTTGGCCCCCAGTGGTTGCTTTTGCAAAGCGCCGAATCCCGTCCAGCCGTGCCCGGAATACGGAACAGCAAAAACCACCGTTGGCTTTTGCGCTTTGAGGATTTCCTGAAGAATACCCCCTGTACCCATCGTCAGATGAATCACAAGAATACCATCAACGCCTTTGAGCATATCCTTAAGGTCGCTTGCCTGCTCCGGTGAAGTAACCAGCGCCTCGATAGCGAAGTCCACATCGGCTAATTCGTCCGCCAGCTTTGTGAACTCTGATTTATAAAATCGAATTTCCTCTTTCAAATTTAGGTTGGGTTTGGGCCAGTAGGGATTATTTGGCTTTCCCATATAAATCCTGGCAACTTTGACCTTTGTTCCTCTGCAGCCCGGGCTTATGAGCCTTGAAGCATTCCGATTTGCACCAAACGTCAATATGCTCGAACCGCCGGCGTAGATTGCACCTCCCGCCGCTGCATATTTTATAAACTGCCGTCTATTAATTTGTTCTTTCATTACGGTCTCCCTTTTTTGCGGTTTTAAAGAATCTTTAGCGCTTATAAGTAATTGTTCAGCTGACCTCATTTAGAAAATTTGCTCATACCGCTTCATCGACCATTTTAATCTTTTTAAATCTGCAGAAACAGCCGAGCTCTTTTGTAATATCTCCATAACAGGTCTGTCGATGCAGCCCGCTCGACCAGTTTTTCCATAGAGTCTCAACGTTGCCATCCACCTTGACCGTAATCTTGGTTCGGCAGCCTCTGTCTAAATCGGGAGCATCGATGATTTCACCTGTGAAGTATAGCAAATTATCAGTATCAGCTAATAGCGCTTGTGTCACTTTTTGGCCGGTCTGCATAAACACCTGCGGCACGACTCCTTCTCTTCGTTCCATTACCGTTCGTAGCTTGTAAGTGGCGGCCGGGCCGTTGGGACCGTCCATCTTCGTCGTTCCAAGGCAGTGAGCTAATATGATGCTGTTGTTGGATTCATCTACAGTCGGGTCGCTGATAAAGCCGGGCTTGCCTGACAATCCCTGCATTATTATGTGGGTCATAGCGCAGCGTAAATCTGATTCGCAGATACCGCCTAATCCTATGTTATTTAGCCTCGTAAAGCCAACACACGGATATGCGGGCAGTTTAATGGTCTTGTCCCACATCGTGCCGTAACAATCGACGGTCATCAGGGTCGCGTCTTCCTGGTCAAGCATATCTTCGAAGGCCAATGCGAGCTTACAGGATTTGAATATATCCGACCTCGGAGGCTCTACAACTTCGGAGGCCCCATTTATCCATCGCTCGGTTTCGGCCTTTGCCCGTCTGTCGCTCACGGTGTTGTAGGCATCGACTACCTGTTCCAGTCCGATTTGTTTCATCTCTGTGCCGAATTTGTTTTTCATAGCATCGGCATATCCGGAAAACGAGCGGGTCGTGACGTTCAGAATCCTGGCCTCTCTGAGATGATGAATCGCCCGGAAGGGTCTTATAGCAACCGCCAATTGTTTGTAATCACTCGTGAGCATACACTCCAACTTGGCCCCCAGCGGCTGCTTTTGCAAAGCGCCGAAGCTGGACCAGCCGTGCCCGGAATACGGAACAGCGAAAACCACAGTCGGTTTACCTACGCTGAGAATTTCGTCTAAAATCGGCCTTACTCCGATGTTGAAATGAATCAAAAGGATGCCGTCCATTTCCTTCAATTTACTCTTGAGAGGTCCAACCTGGTCCGCAGAGCTAACCAGCCTGTCAATAACAAATTCCACATCTGACAGCTCATCTTTTAGTTTTGCAAACTCGGATTCGTAAAATCGTATTTCATTCCTGAAGTCCAGCTTTGGCTTGGGCCAGAGGCCGTGCGAAGTCCCCATGTAAATCCTGGCTACTTTGACTTTTGTTCCTCTGCAGCCCGGGCTTATAAGTTTGGAACCTTTTGGATTTGCACCAAACGCTAAGATGCCTGAACCACCGAGGCACAGAGCACTTCCGGCCGCTGTCAATTGTATAAATTCTCTTCGATTGATTTTGTCGTTCATTTTAACCTCCTTTTTTCACAGTTTTATTGAGCCTTTGTCTGAAAAGACTTTTATTTCAGTTCGGATAAATGCACTTGGGCCCAGAGGTGATTTATATTTAACTTAAGTGCTTCCT
>JABAOH010153911.1_pt1 | contig 17469 bp, 16 predicted proteins | sample 7062181 | NCBI WGS metagenome assembly JABAOH01 (sample SAMN14538630, study PRJNA623070) | marine sediment metagenome | biome: marine biome [ENVO:00000428]; feature: marine pelagic biome [ENVO:01000023]; material: deep marine sediment [ENVO:00002113]; isolation source: pool of 5 deep marine... | reverse complement strand
GCCCGCTCCCGAAGGGCGCACATAACGGCACTTATGTGCTCGTTGAGAACCGGCTTCGTAGGCGTCCGAGCCTCTGGAGGTCGTCGAGTTCTTGTTGGCTTGGCGAAGCCCTCAGTCAGCTAGTAACTGTCGTCTCAGGTCGGCCATGTCTGGCCCTCCCCAGTGTTCTATGAAGCGACTGTCGGCCAGTCGGATCAGATCTGTCAGGCCGACTTCGATTTCTTTTTCTGTGGGAGGGATTCCGGCGAACTCTCCGAGATGAGTGCCCCGCATTTTCCCTTGGATGGCGACAAGGTCGCCTTCGGCGGCCATCCGTTCGATCGTGATCTGAACGTCGGGGAAGGCGACTCTGAGTCCGTTGAGGCGGTGGATCTGTCCGTCGGGGCCGAGAGGTGTGGCCCTCGGTGATGTGTAGCGCTTGTAGTCCGGGCTGAGGAAACGTCCGATGGCTTCGAAGTTTCCTTTGTCCCAGACCTCTCTTAGGTACTCCTCGACGACCGCTTTGTTGTCTTTGGGCGGCACTTATTCCTTGCGTGTTCTGTCGTCGGCGTCTCGTCCGCTGACAAACCAGATAGCGCTTACCGGCTCGTCTCCGGCGTTGTAGAGCCGGTGGGGAAGGGTCGAGTCGAAGGCGATCGAGTCTCCAGGGCCCATGATGTGTGTCTTGAAGCCGATCTGTATTCCGAGTGTCCCGGAGATGATGTAGCCGTATTCCCGGCCGTGGTGCCGCATCAGTTCGTCGTCCGGCGTCGAAGCGCCCCCGACCTCGTATATCGCATGAAGGAAGTCGACTCCGTCCTCTGACTCAGATGTCAGTTCCTCCCAGCGGACTCCTGAGGCAAGGTCTATTGCCTGTCGTTCGTTTGGATGAACAACAGGGTCGGCGTTGGAGGTGTGGGAATCAGGAGTTGGCGGTCGTTCATAGTCGTCTCCCCGTATGACTCGGTCCAGTGACACGTCGAGTTCGGTGACGATTGAGTACAGGGTTCCGACGGAGGGCTTCGATTGGCCGCTCTCGAGTTGGGAGATGAGACTGGCTGAGAGCCCTAGCCTGCGGGCGAGTTCCCGCTGGCTGAGTCCGGCGTTGACCCTCTCTTCGCGAATCCTCGCTCCTATTCCTTCGAGATCCTCGTGGAGGTCTGGCGCGGTCTTACGTTGGGTCACATCAACATCCAGCCGCCGTCGACGTAGATGTTTGTGCCGTTGACAGCCGGGTTTTCCAGGAGGAACACTACTGCGTCAACGATGTCCGCCATCGTGGTGAGTTTGCCCGTCGGTGTGCGGGCCGCCACTGCCTCTAGAGCTTCTTGTTTCTCGGCCCAGAACGGGCTGTCGGCAACGATGCCTGGGTGGATTGCGTTGAACCGGATCGGTGCGAGCTGAACAACAAGCGCATTGATCAGTGCCGAGATCCCACCGTTCACAGTGGTGACGGTCGTGGATCCCGGATACGGCCGGTCTTTTGCGCGTCCGCCGAATAGGACGACGGCGCTGTCGTCGGACAGGTTTGGCAGCAGCGTGTGAATCGTCTCTGTATATCCGACGAGCTTCATCGTGGTGAGGTTGATTGCAGACTCGTATGAGTATTCGGCGACGGTGTTGTTGTCTCGGGCGATCGAAGAGAGTACGAGATACGACACTGGACCCACATCTGCCAGAGCGGGTGCTATCGAGGAAGGTTCGCTCAAGTCGAATCCGATCCCTGTGGCGCCTTCACCGAGTTCCTCCGCCACCGCCTCTGCACGCTTCTGAGTGCTTCCCGTGATCACGACCTGCGAGCCTTGGTGGAGGTAGTGATCAGCTATCTCCTTGCCTAGGCCGCCTGTGCCTCCCACCACTACAACTGAACCTTCGGGCATTATCCGCTCCTTCACGGGTCTCAACCGTTGTGCATCGCAAGCGAGGATATACGGCTTTTTTGGGCGATGTGCAGTGACACTGAGCACAATGGGGTCATGGCGGACAACCAGGTGACGAGGCTGTACGACGTTTGCGTGGTGGGTGGTGGTCTTGTCGGGCTGTCCACTGCTGCGGCTCTGAGCGAAGCGTACGAAGGGATCTCGATCCTCGTTCTCGAGAAGGAGCGGGAGGTGGGACGGCATCAGAGTGGGCATAACAGCGGCGTTGTCCACTCCGGGCTCTACTACCGACCCGGGTCTCTCAAGGCACGGCTCTGTGTTGAGGGTCGTGAGGAGACTTACGCGATCGCGGAAGCGGCGCGGATCCCGGTACGACGGTCATCCAAATTGGTGGTAGCTGCCGATGATTCGGAGGTTCCGCGTTTGGACGAGCTCGAGCGACGAGGGCTGGCCAATGGACTTGATGGCATGCAGCGCCTCGGGCCTGATGAGATATCCGAGTTCGAGCCCGGAGCGATTGGGGTAGCTGCTCTGCGAGTCCTGCAGGCCGGAGTCGTGGACTTTCAAGCCATCGCGAGGTATCGGGCGGATCGTCTTGGTAGGTCGGGAGCGACGATCAGGACCGGCACGACGGTGACGGCGATTCGCCATCGCCCGGATTCTGTCGTGGTGGTAACTGAGACCGGTGAGTTCCGGGCACGTAGCCTGGTCAATTGTGCTGGGCTTCGCTCTGACCTGGTGGCCACGATGGCGGGCGTTACGCCGGCCGTGAGGATTGTGCCGTTTAGGGGGAAGTACTTCAGGCTTTCGGGGAAGGCGGCATCTCAGGTCAAGTCTCTGATCTATCCGGTCCCGGATCCACGGTTCCCTTTCCTGGGTGTTCACTTCACCCGGCGGGTCGACGACGTGGTGGAGGTTGGTCCTAATGCCGTCCTCGCCCTTGGCAGGGAGCACTATCTGGGGGTTGCGCCCGACTGGTCTGAAGTAGGTGCACTGCTGGGATACAGGGGTTTTCGGCGGCTGGTGTCAAGGCATTGGGCGTCCGGGCTCCGGGAACTGGTCAGCTCGTCTTCGAAGCGGCTCTACGCCCGAGTCGCTCGCCGTCTGGTACCGGCGGTGTTAGCTGAGGATTTCACTCGGGGAGGTGTTGGTATTCGGGCCCAAGCCGTCGATGGGATGGGACGACTCGTCGACGACTTCGTTATCGAGGAGGCTGGATCGACCGTCCATGTGCTCAATGCCCCTTCACCGGGTGCTACGGCCAGTCCGGCGATTGGTAGGTATATCGCCAGCCGTTTGAGACCGGTTTTGGAGGGCAAACTCCGCAACTGAATGTGTAGTGTCACTAACAATGAGTGGCTCGGCTCTAAGTGTCGCTGTTGTCGGTTTGGGTCGTATGGGCGGGGCGATGGCTCGGCGTTTCGCCGCGGCCGGTCATCCTCTCACCCTGTGGAATCGAGACGCCATCAAGGCCGAGACCGTTGCAGCGGACACCGGTGGGTTGGTAGCAGGTAGCCCGGCTGAAGCTGTCTCCGCTTCCGATGTGGTCGTTTCGAGCCTGGCCGACGATGTGGCACTCAAAGAGGTCTATCTCGGTGCAGGGGGTGTCGTCGAGGGAATCGGGGCCGGGTCGATCGCGGTAGATACCAGCACTGTCGCGCCTGAAACGGTCATCGAGGTTGGCGTTCGGGTTGACGAGAGCGGCGCGGGGTTCTTGGACTGTCCCGTTTCTGGAAGCGTGGCCACGGTGGAGGCAGGAGCGCTGACAGTTATGGCTGCAGGGGAAGACTCGCTGATCGACCGGGTAGAGCCCGTTCTGGCCGCGATTGCCCAGCGAATTATCCGAGTGGGCAAGCGAGGGAACGGAGCCGCCTCCAAACTGGCTGTCAACGGACTGGTTCACGGTCTGAACGTCGCCCTGTCCGAGGCTTTAGTGCTCGCTGAGAAGGCCGGGGTCCCCCGACAGGTCGCCTACGAGGTGTTCTCGAGCGGCGCTGGTGGCGCTCCATTCGTGAAATACAAGGAACAGGCGTACCTGTATCCGGAGGACTCGGCCGTCGCGTTCAGTCTCGACCTCGTGGCCAAGGACCTCGACTTGATCACCGGGCTCGCTGACTCGGTTGGCGCCCCGATGAGACAGGCCAACGTAGGCCTCGAAGTCGTCAACGACGCCATCGAAAGCGGATTGGGAGATCGCGACCTGAGCACCATTGCGGTCTACCTACGTGGGGAGGAGGGCTAATGGCCAACCACATCGTCAAACTTGGAAAGGACTTCGAATACGAAGTACCCGCCGAGTTTCAAGGCAGAAGCACCGGATACACCGGAGACTCGATGGTTGATGAGGAAGGAGGAGCGGTTCAGATGGGGTTCCGTGTTGCCAGACTGGCCCCAGGGGGCAGCGTCGACTCCCATGTCCACTCATTCGAAGAGACCATCTATGTACTGGATGGCCAACTGACTCTCGACACGCCAGAGGGATCCGTCGAACTCGTGGAAGGCGACTACGGCCTTCTCCCAGTGGGTATGACGCACGCCTTCCGAAACACGAGCGACAGTCCTGCGAACTTCGCGGAGATGAAGGCGCCCCTTCCCAGGGAGCGACTCGGCTACGACACGCAGTTCACGTCGCCGCTGGAAACGACCAAGCCGGTTCGTGTCGATGTCAGGGACCCCAGGAACCGCTACTTCGGTCACATCGATCGGGAATCGTCCGATCCAACGATGCAGACCCAAGATCGCCTGGCGGTTAGCGCGTCGATGAGGACCGCGCTCCTGGTGTACAGCGGCATCACGGTGAAGATGATGATCGACTNNTTGCTGGAGCCCATGACCATCCCCTGGAAGAGGCATACCTGATCCTCGACGGCGACGTAGAAGCCAAATTCGATGGGCATGCCTACACCCTGGGGCCGGGCGACATCGCCTGGGCGGGCGTCGGATGTGTACACGAGTTCAAGAACATCGGCACCGGCAAAGTGCGCTGGCTCGAGACCCAGGCCCCTCAGCCTCCACCTAGACACTCTTATCGATTCGCCCGAGATTGGTCATACCTGGAGCAGGCGCTCGCCGAGTAGGCCCGTCGAAACAAGAAGGAGAAAGAATGAGCGAATTTCCAGTGGCAACCAGTCCGGCACCCGGAGTCATGGGTGTGGACTGGGAGAACCGGGTCGACTTCGAGAGGCTGCGGCAATACCGCCTCGATCGTGTCCGGATGATGCTCGAGAAGTTCGAGCTCGGAGCGGTGCTGCTCTTCGAAACATCGAACATCCGCTACGCCACTGCGACCCAGATCGGCTACTGGGCATTCAACAAGGGGGAGAGGTACGCCCTCGTCACCCGAAATGGCCGCCCGCGGATTTGGGACTTCGGGTCGGCAGCAAAGGCCCACAGGCTCCAACTCCCACACATGTACGACACCGAGAACTCCGTCGGTGGCAACACGGGCCTCCAAGGAGCAATCGGGCCCGAGACAGGACTTCACTCCCGCGCTGCCGCCGAGATCAAGTCGGTACTTGCCGAAGAGGGAATCGCCGGAGAGAAGCTGGGGGTCGACCTCGCGGAAACCGGAGTCTTCCTTGCCCTCCAAGCCGAAGGCCTGAACGTGGTCGACGGCCAACAAGCCATGATGCGCGCCCGAGAGATCAAAAGCGAAGACGAAATCACTCTCCTGACCCAGGCATGCGCCATGGTCGACGGCGTTTACCAGGACATCTTCGAAGCGCTCAAGCCTGGTGTCCGTGAGTCGGACATCGTGGGACTCGCCCACGCCCGGCTGTTCGAGATGGGCTCGGAGTTCGTGGAAGCGATCAACTCGATCGCCGGTGAGCGATGCAGCCCCCATCCGCACGTGTTCAGCGATCGCCTGATCCGCCCAGGCGACCAGGCCTATTTCGACATCATCCACGTCTTCAACGGATACCGGACCTGTTACTACCGCACCTTCGTCGTCGGTCGGGCAACCCAGGCCCAACACGATGCGTTCAAGCAGTCTCGGGAGTGGATGGACGCAGCTATCGAGCTCGTCAAGCCAGGAGCGACGACGGACCAGATCGCCAATGTTTGGCCACGCGCCGAGGAGTTCGGATTCCAAGACGAAATGGACGCCTTCGGTCTTCAGTTTGGGCATGGGGTAGGAGTGGGGCTTCACGAGCGTCCAATCATCAGCCGGCTCAACTCTCTCGAGTCGCCAGTCGAGATCAAGGAAGGGATGCTTTTCGCCCTGGAGACCTATGCCCCGGCTGCGGACGGCCGGTCCGCCGCCAGAATCGAGGAGGAGGTCGTGGTCACTGCCGACGGCTGCAAGATCATCACTCTGTTCCCGTGCGAGGAGCTGATGGTGGCGAATGCCTACTGATCCCCGGTACGACTACGCCCTGCGCGAGCCGCGACTACCCGAGCCTGTGGACACGTCCCTGGCCGACGCGGACATCAACCGCGATGTCCGACTCGGCATGTACCGCAAGCTGCACGAGTTGCGGCAGTTCGGCAAACGAGCTCACGACCTCTTCCTCCAGAACCTCGTCAAAGGCACCACGCACCTTTCGCTCGGTATGGAGGCCATCGCGACTGGGTTCGGAGCCGCCATGAAGCCAGACGACTACACGTTCGCCACCTACCGCGGGCACGCCCACTCACTCGCGAGGGGAATGGAGCTAGGCCCGGCGATGGCCGAGCTTCTGGGCCGGGAGAACGGAATCCTCGGCGGTAAAGGCGGCTCCATGCACCTGACCGACGCGTCCAGAGGGATGATGGGCTCCTACGCAATCATCGGTGCCCACCTCTGTGTCGCTAATGGGGCAGCTTGGGCGTCACAAATGCGAGGGACCGACCAGGTGTCAGTCGCCTTCTTCGGAGATGGGACGACCAACATCGGAGCGTTCCACGAGGCCCTCAACATGGCGGCCATCTGGAGTCTCCCGGTCGTCTTCGTTTGCGAAAACAACCTCTACATGGAGTACACCCCAATCGATTTCGTCACTGCGGTGGAGAATCCAGCCGCCGACAGGGCCGGCTCATACGGGCTCGAATCGATCGTGATTGACGGCAACGACCCGGATGACGTCTACGTCCATGCTGTTGAGGCAGTGGCCAAGGCTCGGGGAGGGGGAGGACCTTCCCTCATTGAGGCGGTTACCTACCGCCGCGGCGGACATTCCCGCGCCGATCCCGGCAAATACCGTCCCGAAGCCGAACTGGAGGCGTGGCTGGATCGCGACCCGATCCCGATGTACCACGACCGTCTGCTCTCGATCGGCACGCCGGAGGCCGAATTGAGCACGATCGAACGTGAGGTGGCGGATGCCATCGACGCCGCGACCGAATTCGCCAAGGCGGGTGCCATTCCGGGGGAGGCTTCGCTGTTAACGGAAGTGTTCGCTGACGGGGGGTCGGCGTGGCGGAACTGACCTATCGCGAGGCCGTCGCCCGTGGGATCGCACAAGAGATGCGCCGTGACCCGAATCTCGTGATGCTCGGCGAGGACATCGCCGCCGCCGGAGGAGTCTTCAAAACCACCGTCGGCCTACTGGACGAGTTCGGGCCAGATCGAGTGCGTGACACACCTATATCGGAGCAGGCGATCTTGGGTGCGGCTATGGGGGCTTCGATGACCGGAGTCCCCGTCATCGCCGAGATCATGTTTTCCGATTTCATTGCGGTCTGTTTCGACATGCTGGCCAACGAGATTGCCAAGAGTCGCTACATGACCGATGGCCAGGTCAGCTTCCCTCTCGTCGTTCGGACTGCGAACGGTGGAGGTGCCAGATTCGGGGCCCAGCACTCTCAATCTGTTGAGAACTGGTGCATGATGATTCCTGGCCTGAAGGTGGTTGCTCCTTCGACCGCCGCAGATGTCGTCGGCCTTATGGCGGCGTCGGTGAGAGATCAGGACCCGGTTGTCTTCTTCGAGCACAAGTCGCTCATGGCCGTGAAAGAAGACGTTCCCGACGGGGAAATCGTTGATCATTTAGGGACCGCCCGCGTGACGCGACCTGGCTCCGACGTGACCATCGCCGCACTAGCCCTGATGGTTCCACGAGCTCTGGAGGCGGCCGAGAGGCTCGCTCAACACGGGATCTCGGCCGAAGTCATCGATGTCCGAACCTTGGTACCCCTCGACACGCGAACGATCCTGGAGTCGGTGTCGAAGACCGGTCGGTTCTTCACGGTCGAGGAGAACCCTCGCCTCTGCGGCTGGGGCGCAGAGCTCGTTTCTATCGTCTCGGAAGAGGCGTTCTGGGACCTGGATGGTCCAAGCATCCGCATCACTACACCCCACATCCCGTTGCCCGCAGCGGCCTCGTTAGAGGACCTGGCAATCCCATCGGTCGATCGCATATACGAGACGATCCTGAAGAGCACCGATACGGGAGGCGGCTGATGGTCGCCACCCTGATCAAGGGAGGCTGTGTTCTCACGCTGGGAGCGCGCACATCGAACTACCGGGTAGCGGATGTTCTGATCGAGGACGGCGCGATAGCCGAGATTGGCCAGGGAATCAGAGCCCGCGGAGCAGATCTCATCGACGCGACTGACACGATCGTGATGCCGGGGTTCGTCGACGCTCACAGGCATGCCTGGCGAGGGCTTTTCCCCAACACTGCAACTCGATTATCGGACACGGTTGCCGAGCACGTCGCGCCGGACGATCTCTACGCGGCGACCCTCAGCAGTCTCCTTTCGGCCGCGGCCGCTGGGATCACAACCGTCGCGGACTGGTGCGACGTTCCGTCGTCCGACGCTCACACAGAAGCGTCGCTCCAGGCTCATACTGACTCAGGTCTTCGCACCCTGCTGGTCTCAAATGCAGCCGACTCCAACAGCATCGGGCCACACACGGTCCTGGCTTACGCCGCCAAAACGCCCTCGACCCCCGACGACGCCGAATCGGAGATTCGTCGAGGCCGAGCCGCAGGACGACCGGTACACATGCACGTCGGAACGCCCAAGTCGCCTCCTGGACTGGTCGCCGAGCTAGGCAATCGCGACGTGTTGACAGACGACATCACTCTTATCCACGGAACGAATCTCAACGAATCCGACTTCGACGCAATTGCGGCGTCCGGATGCGGTCTAGTGCTGTGTCCCACGACGGAAATGGCGGATGGTTATGGCATGCCCCCACTCCAAGGGATCATCGACCGGTCGATCCGTCCCGGTCTCGGAGTCAAGGACGCAGGCTTCGGGTCAGCTGACTTGTTTGCGCAGATGCGTGCCGCGAACTCGGTACAACACGCGGTGCTATTCGACCTCAAACTTGCAGGAAAAGGAGGCATTCCGAATCTCCTCAGCACCAGAGACGTAATTCGCTACGCGACAATCGACGGGGCACACGCCATCCGCGGCGACCGTGCGTCCGGATCCCTGGAACTCGGTAAGCAAGCCGACCTGATCATCCTTCGAGCCGACCGTCCAAACATCGCTCCGGTCAACGATCCAATCGGCGCCGTGGTCTGGGGTATGGACACCTCAAACGTCGACTGGGTGTTCGTCGCTGGACATCCGGTAGTCCAATCGGGCGAGGTTCAGGGCGCGGAACGGGCCACTGAGCTCGCCGCCACAGCTGCCAGGCGGGTAGGAGAAGCATCCGGGATACTCGCCGCTCCGGTAGGAAAGTCATGACCACGACCTCCCTCCCTCGCCGAGCCATCACATCGTTCGTGATCGCCTCGCGATACATGCCCGCATATCTAGCCCTCATCTTGTTGCTGATCGTCGCGTCGATCTGGGCACCTGAAGCTCTCGGAGGCGTCGCACTGAGCGCCATCGCTCCGCTCGGAGCTCTCCTAGGAATCACCGCACTGGGCCAGATGCTCGTCATCATGACCGGCGGGATCGACCTGAGCGTTCCCGGAACATTCACGATGGCGGCGATCATTCTCGTCGGGGTCGGAGACCAGATGGACGACCGTGTCGGCGTCGCCATAGCCACAGCCATCGGCTGGGCAGCCGTCGTAGGCCTGGTCAACGGGATTCTCATCGGGGTGCTGAAACTGAACGCCCTTATCGTCACTCTCGCCGTTGGTCAGGTAGTCGTTGGTCTGACAACTCGCTACACGCTTCCCCACGTGTGGCCAAACCCGTCGGGCTTCCCGGTTCAGCGTTCGGTCCCGGTGGCATGGTCTGAGTGGATCAGCACCCGGATCTTTGGTGTAAGCCCCATGTTCTGGATCGGGCTTGGAGTGACGTTGTTACTTGTCGCCGTCTTCAGATTCACGACGATCGGCCGACGCTTCCGAGCGGTCGGAGCGAATCCCGTGGCCTCACATGTGATGGGGGTCAGGGTCAATCTCAACCAGATAGGCGCTTATGTGATCGCCGCAGTCCTATACGCCGTTGCGGGCGTTGCACTGGCCGGAATTCTCAGGACCCCGGGCGCAGGCGTTGGTGCGCCGTATCTGCTCGGTCCTATTGCGGCGGTCGTCATTGGAGGAGCGTCCCTCACCGGTGGTTTGGCTAGTCCAATGGCGACACTTACGGCGGCGTTCTTCTTGACCGGCCTCAATCAGATGATGCGCACAGCCGGTCTGTCCACGGCCCTCCAGTTCGTCGTGTTCGGCCTCGTAATCATCGGCGGGATGGTCATTTCGGGGGATCGGATCACCAAAGGCGTGGAGAGAGTTCTGAGGGAGAGAAGGGAACTGTCGGAGGCTTACCCATGAGTACAGGACGTAGGCCGTTCCGGGGAGAAGGAGAGAGGCAAACAGTCCGGCGGGCAGCCGCCGGAGCAAGAAGGAGGCCGTTGGCCTTCAGAGGAGGAATATGAAGCTACGAAGACTGATAGCCATGATCGGGGCTCTCGCTCTGGTAGTGGCGGCGTGTGCGGCTGATCCGGACCCGACCACCACGACCGACGCGCCCCCCGATCCGACGACAACGGCCGGTGGCGGCGACGCCCCGACTACTACGTCGGGAGGCGACGACAACCCGTTGGCGGCGTTCGGTGAAGATCCGACGGCGGCAGATCCTGCCTTGGTGGAGAAGGCGCTCGGACCGGTGACTCCCTCGGATGACGCGAGTTGGAACATCATCCTGGCCTCCATAGCGAGAGCCCATCAGGATCTTGCTGCTGCCGGCATCGATATTGACAAAGCCATCGAGTGTTGGAGCCAGCCTCAATGTGACACGGGTACTGGCGGAGACATAGTGATGGGCTACGCCGATGGTGGCGGGAACCAGGTGAATGTCTGGCGGTCGGTGAGCCACATGGAGGCCGTCCTCCAAGCGCTGACCTATCCCGAGATCGGGACGATCATTTCGACCGCGGCGAACTTCAGTCAGGACCCTGCCGATCACATCAACGGCATCCAGTTCCTGATCGATGCTCAGGTCGACTTCATCGTCGGATACCCCGACTTCGGTGTGGCTCTACGTGACGTGATTCTGACGGCGAACGCTGCTGGGATCCCCTACGTCTCGTTCTCGGCCGGTTGGGTTGGACTACCCGACCAGGCGGGTGCACTCGTACCCGGACAGGACTACCTGTCGGTCGTGGGTGAGGACTTGTGTGCCCTCGGTGAGAGCTTCTCCAAGGTCCTTAATGAGGGTGTGGGCACCGGCAAGGTAGCCACGCTCGGCGGGACCCCTGGAAACGCACTCTCACTCGGTTGGCAGCGGTGCCAGACAGCTTCGCTAGCCGATGGCCTTGAGCTGGTGAATCCGATGCCTGATGCGAACACCACGGTTGGTGATACCTATTGGTTCCCGCCATTGATTCCTGACGTGTTCCGTGGGTTGTTGACGGCCGACCCGGACATCCGGGGTTATGCCTATGAGTACTCGGACGGAGTGTTCATCGGCCTTCAGGTGTATCAGGAGCTCAACATTCCGGTTGAGAATCTGACACTTGCGCTGCGCACTGATGAGCAGAACCTTTTCTGCGACTGGGCTCAGCGAAACGAGCCGACTTACAACATCTGGTACTCGGCGGGTGGCAACTTCCAGTCACGAACGGCTGTTACCGCGGCGATGATGAATCTCCTGTACGGGGCGGAGATCCCGGGAACGATCATCGTTCCCCACGTCATGCGTCAGGTGACTGCGGATGACTGCGATCCCAACAGGGTCGATCCGCTTGTGTCCGGCACCTCACTGGCTCCGGACGAAGTGCTGATTGCGATGTTCGGCGGTTGATGACAAGAGGCGATTCCGGAGGAGAGATGGCGGGCGATCGCCTGGTCCTTGAACTGGTCGGGGTGTCCCGCCAGTTCGGGTCGGTGAGAGCGTTAACACACGCAAGCTTCGACTGCCGGGTCGGAGAGATTCACGCCTTGGTAGGCGAGAACGGGTCCGGGAAGTCGACTCTCCTCGGGATTGCCAGCGGGTTTGTGGACCCCGATTCGGGCACTGTCCGAATCGGGGGCAAACCCCTGCGACGCGATTCGCCGGCTCTGGCCAGAAAGCTCGGCCTTGCGATGGCGTATCAGGACACGTCGCTCGTTCAGCCTGAGCCGGTCAAGAACAATCTCTACCTCGCGACGCCCCCAAACGAGCGGCCGCCCTTTTGGAAGCGAAAGAAGTGGGCGCGAAACCTTCTGGCCGAATTTGACCTCGACTTGGAGCTGTTCCCCGATTCTCCAGCCGGGTTCCTGACCCTCGCGGAGAGGCAGCTCTTCGAGGTCGCAAAAGCCCTGGCAACCAACCCCAAGGTGCTCTTACTCGACGAACCGACAACGGCCTTAGGACCGGATGAAGTGGAGGCCCTTCACCGCACCGTTGTCGCCTGCCGGGACAGGGGAGTGGGGGTGGTCTATGTGAGCCACCGTCTTCCTGAGGTACTCGAGGTGGCCGACCGGATAACGGTGCTTCGGGATGGCACCGTCGCAGGTACCTTCGACGCAGGGACGACCTCCGAGCATGACCTAGTCGAAGCCATCGTCGGGCGGCCGTTCGAAGCGGCCTTCCCGGTGAGCCAATCCGACGAGTCGCACAGAGAAGATGTCCTGGTAGTTGACGGACTGCAAGGTCAATCTTTTGGGCCGGTCAGTTTCACTTTGCGAGGCGGTGAAGTCGTCGGGATCGCCGGGGCGGAGGGGAACGGGCAACAACAGCTCTTCGATACGCTCGGCGGCCGGATTCCGCCTCGAGCCGGCCTCGTCACATGCCGCGGAAAGGACCTGAGTCTTGTCTCGACTCACGAGCCTGTCGATGCCGGAGTCCTCGTTCTCCCCGGTGACCGCAAGGGCGAGGCCCTAATGCCTGTGCTGGGAGTCACAGCGAATGCGACCATTCAGGCACTACGGAGATTCGCCAAGCTGTTCGTTCTGAGGCGGCGAGCAGAGCGCCGCAGCGTTGCGTCTCTCGTAGATGACCTGGAAATCCGGACTCCGTCTCTCCGGCAGCCCGTGGAGTTTCTATCGGGCGGGAACCAGCAGAAGGTATCAGTGTCGAGGACCTTCCTGAAAGAGCCCGCTGTGATCCTGGCATATGAACCCACCCAGGGAGTCGACGTCGGGTCAAGGTTTGACATATATCAGGCGCTCCGATCCCGGACAGATGCGGGGGCGGCGATGCTGGTCAAGTCAAGTGATCCCATAGAGCTCGCGGGGTTGTGTGACCGTGTCCTTGTCATGTCACGGGGCACGATCGTCGAGGAGATTCCTGGAGACGAGTTGGACGAGACCCGCATCACGGAGGCCATCGTGCGGGGTCCCGGGCTATCCAAAGCCGGTAGGTCGCCCCTCGGTGTCGCTATGCCAAAGACCTCTTCAAGCAGTTCATGACCAACGTTTCATTGGACGTCCTACGGACCGCCGTCCGAAAGTTCTTCCGTGAGGCGCGAGACAAGAACCGATGGCGGAAGATCGTCCGATTCCGGCTCTGGATGCCGGTCGCCCTTCAAGTCGTCCTCGTGACCGCACTCATCACATATACGAACTCGAAGTTCCCAGGGTTCGCCAGCGGCAACAACCTCACTGCGATTCTGATTCATGCGATCCCCCTCATGATCGCAACCATTGCCCAGACACACGCTCTGCTAGTGGGCTACTTCGACCTCTCGATAGGCGCCATGATCAGTCTCGGGGTTGTCGTAGCCTCCTTCCAAATTGGACCTGAGGCGACTTCCGCGCAGATTCTCGGTGGAGTGGGTCTGATACTTCTCATCGGCCTGGTCCTGGGGTTAGCAAACGCAGGTCTCGTGCGGGGAGTCAAGATCCCCTCGATCATCGCGACACTCGCAACCCTGAGCATCCTCGACGGGATTTCTCTGACCCTTCGGCCAACTGCGCAGGGGGTCATTAGTGGGGACCTTGTCGCATTTCTCAAAACACCTGTAGGGCTGATCCCGCTTGCCTTCATTGGCGTTCTGGTTTTCGCACTCGCTCTCGACGTCTGGCTTCAAGCTTCAGGCTCCGGACTCTCGGTTCGGGCTGTCGGCTTCGACGAGCGATCCGCGAAGAGGAGTGGGATAAGAACAAATTGGGTTCGTGTGCGCGCCCTGCTGATTTCCGGGTTCCTCGCAGCTGTGGCCGCCCTGTTCGTGATAGCCCGAACACCGATAGGAAGTCCCCAGGTCGGGTCCTCCTTTGCTCTTGAGAGCATCACCGCCGCCGTCCTCGGAGGTGCGGCACTTGCCGGCGGGCGAGCGACCTTCGTTGGAAGCGCGGTGGCGGCCCTTCTCGTCGCTCTGATCCCGAGGAGCCTCCCCTATCTGGGTCTCAGTCAGGACGACCGAGGGCTGATCATTGGAGGGCTCGTCTTGGTGGGGATCCTGCTCTTTCAGTCGGGCGACCTAAAGGAACTAGTCAAGCGGAACTTCAGGCGAGCGAGACGGCTCGTACTCGGAACCAACGTCGCCAAAGAGGCAGCCATCCCCGCCTTTTACGGTCACGAGACCGACCTCCAGGTGATCCCGACCGGTCTTACCCTCATCCGTGGAGGGACGATTCTCAGCCTAGATCCGTCGGTCGGGGACATCGACGGGGGCGACGTTCTCATCGAAGGAGAGAAGATCCTTCAGGTAGGCCGAAACCTGGCTAACGGCGAAGCGCGGGTTATCGACGCTACTGGGAAGGTCATCATCCCGGGGTTCGTCGACACCCATAGGCATATCTGGGAGGGGCTGCTGCGCAACATCGGTACCGACGTTCCGCTCGAAGGCCGAAACAGTTACATATCCCATGTCCTGCACAAGTTGGCGCCTGCCTTTCGACCCGAGGATGCATACGTCGGCAATCTCATCTCTGCGCTAGGTGCGATAGATGCTGGGATTACAACCCTTCTCGACTGGTCCCACATCCAAGGCTCACCGGCCCACACCGATGCGGTGATTCAGGCACTCGAGGACTCAGGCTTGCGTGCCGTGTTCGCCTACGGATTCCCGTGGTGGGGTAAGTGGGAGGAACGCCAGCCGAGTTGGTTTGTCCGGGCCGCCACGGAGCACTTCTCGACCAAGGATCAGATGCTCACGCTGGCGCTTGCTGCTCCCGGACCTGAGTTCACGGATTTCGAGATCACTCGTGACCACTGGAAGCTTGCGCGTGAAACAGACGCTCGGATCTCCACTCATGTTGGGGTTGGCAGCTACGGGCTGGATGCCAAAGTCCAGCGCTTTGGTGAAGCGGGGCTCCTGGGTCCGGATACGACATACATTCACTGCACGACCCTCAACGACACGGAGATCCAGATGATCGTTGATACCGGGGGCACGGTTTCTTTGGCGTCACCCGTTGAGATGATGATGGGCCACGGGATGCCACCGGTTCAGAAGTTCCTCGACCGCGGCCTCCCACCGAGTCTGAGTGTTGACGTCGAGACCAACGTGCCGAGCGACATGTTCAACCAGATGCACTCGGCGTACGCGCTGCAAAAGGCCATTGCGGCGGCTGAAGGAAAAGCTGCTGCGAGCCCTCACGAGGTTCTCGCATGGGCGACGATCGAAGGAGCAAGGGCAAACGGACTTGATCACAAGACGGGCAGCATCAGCCCGGGCAAGCAGGCGGATATCACCATCCTCGATACTGGCCAACTCAACGTTTCGCCTGTGATCGATCCTGCTGCCGCAGTGGTCATGGGTATGGACACCCGGAACGTCGACTCGGTCTTGATCGCCGGGCGTCTGATGAAGAAGGACGGGGAGCTTCTCCACGTTGACTGGCCAGCAGTGAGACGTGCTGCCAATGAGGCCAGGGACAGCGTGATAGCGAAGTCCGGTTTCCGTCTCCCGAAGATCTGAGCGAAGGCTCGGAAAGGAGTAAGAGATGACGGTTGATGAGTGGGTCGAAGCCTATCGAGTTGCGTGGGAGACCCGCGACCCTCGGGCAGCCGCCGCGCTATTCAGCGAGGAGAGTTCATACCGATCGAACATCTTCGAGGAGCCACATGTCGGTCGCGACGGTGTGGCTGCGTACTGGAGTTCAGTGACAGAGGCGCAGAGCAACGTGACCGTGCGAATGGGGCGACCGTTCACAGATGGTTTTCGGGTCGCGGTTGAGTTCTGGACGAACATGAATGTGGCCGATGACCCCGTCACCCTCCCCGGCTGCCTGCTCTTGGAATTCGACGACGACGGTCTCTGTCGACGTCTCAGAGAGTATTGGCACTATGTCGAAGGACGCTTCGAACCTCCGTCGGGCTGGGGTGAGTAGAGGCGTTCAGCTGCAGCCGACTCTCATCTCCGCTGGCCGGCGGCGACTTCGCCCAGCCGACTTGGAACCCTGGCCCGACGCCGAGACTCGTCGATGTAACCGGCGATGCCAGCCTGGGTTCGTTATTGGTCGTTATTGGTCCGGGCCTCTGAATAGTCGATTTCTGAGAGTCAACGGCTATCGGACGATTCCAGCCGAAACTCTGAAACAGTCAGGTTTCATAACACAAAACCCCTGATTGGTGTCAGGCAGCAATTGGCGAAATCGGGTGCCTGGGGTATCTGGCAGTCAAGGGGTCAGGGGTTCGAATCTTCGTTTCAAACTCAGTGCCTGCGTCCATCCTGAACTGGGCTTCGATAGACGGTTCCGCTTCGATCCGAACCACCGGTGAGAGCGAATCCCGAGGCGCGGTTGTTGAACGCTAAATTGTCAGAGAGGGTGTTCCCGTCGGAGTCTCCCAATTGGAAGCCATTGCTGGCGTTCGTGGCCGTGTTGCCGACCAGTAGATCCCCCGATGAACCGGACGTGATCACGGCGCCCAGAAGGATTGACGGGAGATCCAGGCCGCGCACAGACCGAGAGGCTGATTGAGCATCGACAACCCAACTAGAGGTTCGTATCGCCCCCAGGGCGGGGAGGTTGGCGGACAGCCAAACCAGTGTCCCGATCGCCCCTACCGCGATTGCATGCCGCACCGTTGCGTCTCAGCGGTACGCCTTGACGTCGGGTTCCTGCATGGGCACCCGTGTGAGATAATGGATCCACAACACATCGAGAGCGGCTTGAGGGATCCGGCCCCGTGATAGCCCGGCAACCTACCGACGAGGCAAGGTGCCACCGCCGGCAGACCGTTTTGGTCTGAACGATGTAGACAGACACATCGGACCTTCGACCCCTCCTCTGTGAGGGGTCTTCTGGTTTGTGTTCGTTCTCGAGTGCGAAAGGAGAACGGACATGACATCGAATCCCGCCGAGAAACCAGCCTGGCAGCAAGCCGAACTACTTGCAGACCTCGAGGTCTG
>JABAOH010029854.1_pt1 | contig 17469 bp, 15 predicted proteins | sample 7062181 | NCBI WGS metagenome assembly JABAOH01 (sample SAMN14538630, study PRJNA623070) | marine sediment metagenome | biome: marine biome [ENVO:00000428]; feature: marine pelagic biome [ENVO:01000023]; material: deep marine sediment [ENVO:00002113]; isolation source: pool of 5 deep marine... | reverse complement strand
AGATGCTTTCGAACGGCGTTGATTTCAAAAATGGAAGCGCCACTCGAAAGGAGGAGTCGGTTGACCCTCTTTTTCTCGGTCAAGGTGACCGAATCGACCGGCATGGGCAGGAGGGCCGAACTTCCACCGGTGATGCAGGCAAAGACGATATCGCCCTCACGAGCACTCTTCGCCAGGTTGAGGATTTCCGTGGCTCCTCGAAGACCGTTGCCATCAGGAATCGGATGAGAAGCCTCGACGATTCTGATTCGCTTGAGCCTCCCTGTCTGACCCCTTTTGAGGACCACCAATCCCTTGCTGATTCGACGACCGAGAATCTCTTCCAGTGCCTGAGCAATGGGAAAAGTTGCCTTCCCTGTTCCGAGGACATAGATGTTTTTTCGTTCTGACAAGTCGTAAATCTGAGGGCCAACATGAAGGATGTTCCCGTCCAAGTGAACGAGCCTTTTAGTGGCCTCCCCAGGATTGGAGGCTCTCAGCGCAGATTCAATCATGTCAAGGGCTATCCCACGGAGCTTTCCGTCCCCATGGGATAACAGGTCCTTACGATTCTGGACGTAGGAAGTCGAGGGATTCTTTGTCACCTGATCGATACGTTCAGCGATTTCTCTAATCGGTGTTTTCTTACAGATAGACCGTGCAATTGCATAAGTAACTGATTTGGTTTTAGGGAACGCTCAGAGGGATTTCGCACACCCGACATCATCCTCGATCGAAAAAGTCCGGAAACTCCGGTTTCTCTAATGGTCTAGCGAAATCACGGCCCGCGTAACGGGCCGCTGTTCCAAGCTCTTCTTCAATCTGCAAAAGGCGGTTATATTTTGACGTTCTTTCGCCTCTCACCGGGGCTCCGGTTTTGATCTGCCCACTGTTCAGGGCAACGGCTAAATCTGCGATCAGCGAATCCTCTGTCTCACCAGACCGTTCCGAGACCTGAACTCCATAGTTGTGGTGATAGGCGAATTCTGCCGCGTCCAAGGCCTCGGACAGGGTTCCGACCTGATTCACTTTGAAGAGCATAGCATTGGCGGCTCCCCTTTGGATACCCTCCTTGAGACGTTGCACATTGGTGACAAAGAGATCGTCCCCGATAATCTGAATTCCCATCTCCTTGGTAATCTGGGCATAACCCTCAAAGTCGTCTTCATGTAAGGGATCTTCAAGAGAAAGGATGGGGAATTTCTCTTTCAAATCCTTGTAAAGGCCGATCAGTTCATCTCGATCGTATTGCTTTCTGTCGAGTTCATAAACCTTCCGCTTTTTGTCATACCAGTGGGTGCTGGCACAGTCCATCGCATAGACCACGTCCTCTGCATAGCCTGCTTTTTCAACCGCCTTTGACAGAAACTCCAGGGGTTCGTAAACACCCCGCATTGGCGTTGCGTATCCTCCCTCATCGCCGGTGTTTACTGCCAGAATTCCGTATTTTTCGATGACGAGATCCCTTAAAAACAGATTGACCTCCGTCGTCATCTGAAGGGCTTCACGAAAGGACTTGGCCCCCACGGGAACCATGATAAACTCCTGTATCTCAAGGTAATTCGATGTCAGTTTTCCCCCATTCAAAAGGTTCATAAACGGTACGGGGAGAACATGGCCTTTGGGATTGAGATACTGGTACAGAGAAACGCCACGAAAAGTGGCGGCTGCTCGGGCCACCGCTAGGGATACACCCAGAATGGCATTGGCCCCTAGCCGCTTTTTGTTCGGAGTTCCGTCCATGTCGATCATGGCGGTGTCGATTTTTCTCTGCTCCGTTACATCCCATCCTTTTAAAGCTGGACCGATCACCTCATTGACGTTGGCCGCCGCCTTCTGGACTCCCAAACCCATATACCGGCTCCTGTCTCCATCTCGAAGCTCGTGGGCTTCGTGGGTCCCTGTCGACCGTCCAGCAGGAACATCAGCCCGACCCATCAGCCTGTCGTCAACCCACACGTCCACTTGCACTGTGGGAAAGCCTCGGCAATCAATGATTTCTCTTGCCTTCATTGCGGTAATACGAGAGCTCGGCATCGAAATCCTCTCCAATAACTCCGTTAGAATTGTTCGAGGTTGCCCTCGTGATCAAAAGCCATCGGTCGTTCTCCGGCAATGATCTCGAGATCCTTCCTCTTGCCTAATTCACCCTTGTAAGCTGTCGAAATTTCGATTTCTCCGAGATGCTTGGTGCTCTTAATGCGCATCATTCGCAAGGCTTCAGGAGGAATCATTCCGACACCCTTGGCAGCCACTTCGATGGCTTCTCGATCGTTTTCGAGGGTGAGTGGAATCTTTGCATGCTCGGGATCACCGCCGGTTATGGCATTGACATAGGTCGCCTCCCGNNTCGGAGTCTTCGGTTCTTCTGCTAAGAGGGGCATGTGAATTCTTCCGATGACCTTCGTATCGATACCGCTCCCGCTGATATCCTTACCCATTTCGTCAATAATCAGGATGTCAATGTCTTCGAAGGGCAGACGGGGCTCTAGACGTTTTGCTTCTCTCAAGAGGTCTTTTTCTCCTTGTTCCAGGTTTTCAGGTGCCAAGACCCCGATACTTGCGGTTTGGCAATAGCCGTTTTCGACGATGCCCACGCCGAAAAGAATTCTTCCGCTCTCCAGGACTTTGCGAGCCACCCCCAAGATGATTCGAGGATATCCATAATTGAAACAGGCCTGGTGGTATATGGCAGCGCCTTTTTGTTTCCCCAGACCGATGACCATCATTTTCATCAAACCGCTTTCAATCTCGTACTCGAAGTCTGTATGGGATTTGATACGGTTGATCGGAACAATATAGTCTGCTTCTGAGGCCAGTTTGTCCAGGAAAACCGGAACATGTTCCGCTGTCTCCCCGATTTGGATCACCTCAAGGGAAGATCGGATGGGAACCCCCATTCTCTCTTCAGAGATTCCGCAGTGTTCCAGAACCCTCTTCTGTCCCTCAGCCGTTGATGCCCCGTGGCTCCCCATGGCGGGAATGATAAAAGGTTTAAGTTCCAGCTCCTGGAGAGAGCGGACGGTCGCCTGTACGATGGTGCTGTAATTGGCAATACCTCGACTGCTGCAGGCCACGGCAACCGCCTGCCCGGGTTTGATTATCTTCTCAAATCCCAACCGGTCTATCTGGTTCGCGATTTCCCGGGGAATGTCCTCGAGGATCCTAGCCTCGAAGCTCTGTCTGATCCGAATCATTTTGGGAAGGTCCACGTTTGCCACCTCTCACCGATGGAAGTCCTGTTGGTCGGGAACTGTTTTGATCCTCTGCTAAGAGAATCGATTCACGAACGGCATCTATTCCATATCGGTCTTATTTCACCCACCCAGTGCGTGATTTTCGACCCTATTGGCAATGTGTCGAACCCGTTCAATCAGGTTATTCCCCATGACCATGTCGCCCACACCTATGATGATTGGCCGATCTCCAATAACCTCCAATAGGTGGTCAACGTATTCTTGAAACTCATTTTCGCTGGTCCGCTTCTCGAGAAGGGGGGAGGGAATTCCTCCCCAAACGATCGGCCCATCCTGCCAGGCCTCCCACGCTTCGTCAAAGGTACACTCAGTCAGGGGTGCCGGAGAGAAGGACTCACACACGTCGAGGCCCGACTCGGCGAGCAGATCGAGTAGGGGCTTGAGTTCACCATCGGTGTGACTGCCGACTTTCTTTCCTTGGCCGTGCAAGATCTCGGCGTAACGCTGGTAGTAGGGCAGACAGTATTGAGCAAATAGCTTGGGATTGGTCATCTCTGCGTGGAGGTTGTCCAAGAATTCAATATATTGGACGGGCCAATCGGCTAATCTGTGAAGCAGATGAGCGAGCTGCTCGTCCAACAAGGCGAGGAGGCCTTTGACTAACTTTGGACAATCATAGAGCGCGTTAAACAGAGAGACTTCGCCGATATACTCAAGAAGCATTTGTTGAAACGGGATCCGTGGCACACAAGGCACGGGAAAACCGATTTCTCCAAGCCTCATCTCCTCCTCACGAAACGCTTCGTACCGGGGGATGTATTCGGCATGCTCAAGCAGATATATTACCGTCTGGTAGTCTGATTCGTTTTTGATGAGGTGCGCTTTCAGGTAAGGCTCCATTCCCGCGTCAAGCATGTTGGGAAGTGTTTGGTGCTGAACACGGACCCTGCCCACAGGCGTGAGGAATTCGGTATCGGTGGCCCCGGCCCTGTCCTCTGGCACCAGATCCCACACGTTGGGGAAATTGTCCAGGATCGGATCTTTCTCATGATAAAAGACCTCGCCCTCAAATGTTGAAAGGACCTCGACCCCGTGGAGTTTCATGCTGAAAGCATTGATGAACTTTTCCTGGCCGATGCCTACTGCCCGGTGCACCTCGTTCAGTGACATGTCCCTGAATTCCCCCGGGAGGGTGCCGGCCGAATTGTGGGTCCTGTACCAGATTTCGATTCGGTCAATAAAGGGAAGACGATCTGGTTTTTCTCCCTTGAGCGTTGCCACGACTCTGTCGTGGATGGTCATTCTCTCCGTGGTGAGTTCCACGCTCCCCGTCCTCAATTTCTCGACCACTTCCCTCTTCCCTGCAATCGAATCACACAGAGTTCACCTTGGGCCGTTCCTTTTGTCAAGAGGATTTTTGTTGGGGTCAACGCAAGAGCAAGGGAGCAAGGGGATATGAGGGTCCCATCGAAAGATTCAAAATCTTTGTGAAACATCAGAAGGTTACGAACTTCTTGCTTTGAAAACTGAGGAAACGCCAAGCAGAGGTCTCTTGACTTTATTGTAGTGGGCCGTTTACAGAATACAGGGTACTCTGGGGACCGATATGGTGACTCAACCTAGCGCTCATCCCGATTCTCAAGGGGCCTCTCCTCTGGGCTACGGTTTCGTCCTTCTCGCGGGCACCTTCTGGAGTTTCAGCGGAATCCTCGTTCGCGAGATCGAGGTGGCGAACGAGTGGCAGATCCTTTTCTACCGTTCTATTACGTTGGTGGTCACCCTACTCGCTTTCCTCGTGGCTCGGCATGGTGGCGCCGTCGTGAAGACGATTCGACTCACGGGGAAATATGGCGTGATCGGGGGCACTTTTCTTTCCCTGACCTTTATCGCCTTCATCTTTTCGATAACTCACACCACGGTTGCGAATACACTGTTCCTACTCAGCTCGGGGCCATTCATGGCGGCGATTTTGGGTCGCGTTCTCCTAGGGGAGCAGGTGCGCCGCGTCACCTGGATGGCATTAATTGGCGCAATTACTGGAGTCGCCGTGATGGTTGGGGAGGGCATCGCCATTGGAGGACTCTTCGGCGATCTCATGGCCCTCGGGGCGGCATTCGGTTTTGCAGTATTTACAATAGCCCTTCGTCGAGGTAGGGCCGTTGAAATGTCGCCAGCGGTTTGCTTGGCTGGTATCTTCGGTGCATTCTCTTCGGGCATTATCGCCATCTCACTCGGGCATGGCCTGGCGATCCCTGTGAGTGATCTGGTGCTCTCAGTTATCTATGGGGGGGCCATCGGTGTTGGCCTTAACATGTATGCGATCGGCTCTCGCCACCTGCCGTCCGCGGAGCTAACCCTTCTCTCGTTGAGCGAAGTGGTGTTAGGGCCTATGTGGGTCTGGCTCGGCGTCGGGGAGGTACCGAGCAAGCTGACAATCGTGGGTGGATGTATCGTGCTGGCTTCGATTGTCGGTTTAGCGTTTCATGGGATGCGGCGTCGCCCCGAGCCGATCGGGGTGGTCTGAAGCCGGGGCTCTGTGAGGGTCCCGATACATCCGCGTGCGGGGAATTCTGGTTGGCTGATGGCGTAGAGCCAGTCAAACCAGGGGCGTGAAGGATCTTCAAATCAGATTGCTTGGTGAATCCCGGTGGATTTCCTAGCAATTTCAATGGACATTGGTTGTGGTTTGGGTTTCAAACCCGTGAATTAGAGGAGGAGATTTGTGGACAGATTCGGAACAGAGGAGAAACCACGAGCCAGACCCGGCGACGACAGGGAATCATTGAAGATCTGGTATCTGGTCGCCGCTCTTGTGCTGATGCTGATCATATATGTGCTTCCAACTCCGTCGCCCCTCGAGCGGAATGGAAACGTGATCGAACTCACCGAAGCCGGAAAGGCATGCATCGCAATCCTGGCATTTGCTATCGTCCTCTGGGTTACTGAGGCAATTCCTTTTGCCGTGACGTCCCTGTTTGTGGTCATCCTGATCTTTGTCCTTAGAATTACCGACTACCGGACTGCGGTGAGCGTTGGTTTCGGTGACCCCATCATTACGTTTTTCATCGGCGTATTGATCCTATCTGCGGCTTTCAGCCGATCTGGTTTGGGAGTCCGTTTGGCGTACTATATCCTACTCAGAGTCGGGAATCGGACCGATCGGGTGATACTCGGTTTTCTCGTTGTTGGGGCGATGCTGTCAATGTGGATTACCGATATGGCCGTGGCGGCCATACTCCTTCCCTTGGGTACAGGTCTCTTGAAAGACGCAAAATTGAAGCCTTTGAAAAGTAATTTTGGCAAGGCCCTCATGATCTCCTGCGCCTGGGGTCCTCTATTTGGAGGAATTGCCACCCCAGCGGGATGTGGTCCCAACCTCATCGCGATTAGCTATTTGAAGGGACTGGCTCAAACGGATATATCCTTTCTGAAATGGATGTCGATCGGCTTNNACTTCCTATTGAAAGGGAGGAGATCAGGGAGAATTTGAAAAACCTGGGCCCGCTCAAACCCATTGAAATCAGGACGATGATCATCTTTCTATTCACAATTTCCCTGTGGCTGACCACGCCCGTCCTGAAAAGGCTGACCGATGGAACGATCGATCTTCCTATCCATACTGTTGCGCTTTTCGGGGGCCTTTCGCTGTTTCTGCCCCGAATCAGAGTTCTTTCATGGAAAGAGGCAGAGCATGATGTCGACTGGGGGGGAATTCTTCTCATCGTGGCAGGACTCTCTTTGGGGATGATGGTCCATCAAACGGGCGCTGCCCGCTGGCTCGCCTGGATGCTCATGGGTAAGATTGGGTCAATCCATTTTCTATTTAGGCCTTTTGTCATTGTGTTGGGGGTGGCCCTTCTTCACCTTGTTTTTTCGAGCAATACAGTCACGGGCACCATCATCATCCCTATCCTCATCGCTCTCGCCCAGGCCTTTAAACTCGATGTGTGGGCTATCGCTGCCCCGGCGGCATTCACGTCATCCCTGGCCTTCATACTTGTCACAGAAACCCCGACCAATGTGATTCCCTATGCGGCAGGGTACTTTTCGATAAGGGATATGGCCAAGGCGGGTGTCTGGATGACACTCATCGCTGCATTCTGTGTTTCAGCGTCGATCCTGGTGATTGGCCCTCTGAGTGGAGTCTACCACTGACCGGATGGCCTTTGCACTGGGTTTTGTGAAAACCTGCACACATACTTGACATCCAAGCTCGATTTCTCTATACTCGGACACGCAGTCCCACTTCATTAGTACCCGGGGGGGCAATTTGCTTGCCTTTGGGGGGGAGTTGTCAAGAGAGAGGCGAGACCCGAGAAAGGAGGTGAAAGTCGAGGGAATAGTGAACTTGCCGAACAGATATATTTCTGTTGAGGGGGGAGCTTTCTATTTTAGAACCGAAATCAACGCGTAAGGAGGGTTTCGATATGTCTAAACTGAAAGAACTTGAGGATCTGCTTTTGCAGGGAAAAATCAGCCGTCGTGAGTTTCTGGCTCGCGCGACTGCTTTAGGCCTCGCGGCAGCAGTGTCTCCGGCGTTCCTGGCCTCTACGGCTGAAGCTGCAAAACCTAAAAGGGGTGGCCGGGTGATACTTGGTTCAGCCGGAGGTTCGACGACTGATTCGATGGACCCCGGAACGTTGATGCACACCATGCCGCAGACTACCAATCAATGCATCCGGAGCCATCTGGTTGAGGTCGACTATAAGGGCGAAGCCACTCCCGAACTGGCCGAAAGCTGGGAGGCAGAACCCGGTGCGGCCAAATGGGTCTTCAAGCTTCGCAAGGGCATCGAATTTCACAACGGAAAGACCATGACCGCCGAGGACGTTGTCTATTCTTTCAATGAGCATCGCGGCCCGGACACCAAATCGGCGGCCAAAGGCGTTGCCGAACCGATTTCAGACATTAAGGCCGACGGCAAGTACACGGTGATCTTTACCCTGAAAGAGGGCAACGCCGACTTTCCTTATATCGCGAGTGACTATCACATACCGGTCGTACCCACCGGCACCAAAGGCAAAGAATATGAGAAGGGCATCGGCACAGGTCCGTTTATTATGCAGGCCTGGGAGCCTGGTGTCAGGTTCTTTGGCAAGCGCAATCCGAACTACTTCAGAGAGGGCCGCCCATATTTCGACGAGGTGGAGATCCTGCATATTACAGACACTACCGCCAGAACCAATGCTTTGAAAACTGGCCAGGTCCATGTGATGAACCGCAGTGAACCGAAGACTTTGCATCTGTTAGAAAGGATGCCCGGCATTCAGGTTTTGAAATTAGAGGGGGCGAGGCATTACACCATCCCAATGCTGACCACCATCAAACCCTATGACAATAACGACGTCAGGCTGGGACTCAAATACGCCATTGACCGGAAGCTGCTGGTAGATAAGGTTCTCGGTGGTTACGGCTATTTAGGTAACGATCACCCCATCCCTCGTAACAACAAGTACTTTGCCAAGGACCTCCCCCAGAGAGAGTATGACCCGGATAAGGCCAGGCAACATTTGAAGAAGGCCGGACAGCTGGATCACACGTTCAAACTTCATGCCGCCGATGCCGCCTTTCCAGGAGCGATAGACGCTTCGGTTCTGATCCAAGAATCGGCAAGGAAGGCTGGTATCAAGATCAACGTCGTGCGGGAGCCGGATGACGGTTACTGGGAGAATGTCTGGATCAAAAAAGAATGGGTCCAATGCTACTGGAGCGGACGGCCGACCGCGGATTGGATGTTCTCGATTGCCTATACCGAAGATGCCACCTGGAATGACACATTATGGAAGCACCCCAAGTTTAACCAACTGGTCAGAGCCGCCCGGGCGGAACTCGACGACAAGAAGCGGCGTGAAATGTATGTGGAGTGCCAGAGAATTGTGCGCGATGAAGGTGCCACGCCCGTTCCGGCTTTTTCCTTGCAGCTTTCGGCGGCAAGCAAAAAGCTCGCGTTCGAAAACCCGGCGGCCAACTGGGAGTTTGACGGCTTCAGGCTCGCAGAGCGCTGGTGGTTCGCCTGATTCGAAACCTCGCAACAAAAAATCGAGTCCCGAACATTTTCCAGTTAAGCTTGTTTACCTGCTTTCCCTCACGGAAAGCAGGTAAACAAGCGAACCAGAACCTGTTTATAAAACCAAAGGTTTGAAAAAAAATGAAAGATATACTCACCCTGGTAATCAAACGCCTTGCGTTGGGAATACTGACCGTTTTTGTCATTTCTGTTCTCATTTTCGTTGGCGTGGAGGCACTGCCGGGCGATTTGGCGACGGCCATCCTGGGGCAGGAGGCAACGCCGGAGACTGTGGAGGCATTTCGCAAGGAACTCAAGTTGGATCTTCCACCCCATGTGCGTTATTTCGCCTGGCTGGGCGATTTTCTAAAGGGCGATCTGGGCACCTCCCTGGCCAACAAACGCCCGATTGCCGAGCTAATCGGTTGGCGTTTTGCCAACACGATATTTTTGGCGGCCTCAGCAGCAGTGATATCGGTGCCGCTCGCAATTCTGCTCGGACTCCTTGCAGCGCTTTACCGCGGAAGCTGGTTTGACAATTCCATCTCCACCACCACGCTCAGCGCGATTTCTTTTCCGGAATTCTTTATCGCCTATATTCTGATCGCGTTGCTCTCGGTTCAAGTAATTATCTTTCCCAGTATTTCCAACATAAATGATGAAATGCCATTTTGGCAGAAAATTCATGCAATTATTCTTCCCAGCCTGACGCTTACGTTTATCGTAACCGCTCACATGATGCGTCAGACCCGTGCAGCGATCATCAATGTCCTGGCCAGCTCGTTTATCGAGATGGCTCAGTTAAAGGGTTTAAAGCGCATGCGCGTCATTGTTCTGCACGCATTTCCGAATGCCCTTTCGCCGGTAATTAACGTAGTCGCTCTTAATCTGGCCTATCTTGTTGTGGGCGTTGTGATCGTTGAAGTGGTATTTGTCTTCCCGGGTTTGGGGCAGCTGTTGGTGGATTCTGTAGCGAAACGCGACATTCCCGTTGTTCAGGCCAGTAGCCTTATTTTTGCCTGCGTTTATATCTCGCTCAATCTCCTAGCGGATATCCTGTCAATTATGAGCAACCCCAGGCTGCTGCATCCACGATCAAAATAAGGAGAGTAACTTAGATGGCTTTCTTCAAATTGCTCAGACAATCACCGCTACCGGCTCGCATCGGCCTTGTAATGATACTGATTAATGTCTTTGCAGCCATATTTGCTCCGGTTATCGCCCCTTACGAGGAAACAGAAGTTGTGGGCGACGTTTGGCTTTCTTCGAGCAGGGATCATCTGTTGGGCACCGACCATATAGGCAGAGACATGTTTACGCGTCTGATGTACGGCGCCCGGAATACAATAGCGATAGCGTTCATCACAACACTGCTAGCGTTCTTTTTAGGCGCTCTTTTCGGGTTTTTTGCGGCAACGCTCGGTGGCTGGACCGATCTGGGTCTAAGCCGCGTGGTCGACATTGTGATGTCCTTTCCATCCCTTATTTTTGCATTAATCGTGTTGTCGGTGGTCGGGACGTCCATAGGCGCTTTAATAATGACGATCGCGGTGCTTGAATCCACGCGGGTTTTTCGCTTGTCTCGAGCCGTAGCCATGGATATTGAAGTCATGGAGTACGTTGAAGCGGCCCGGCTTCGCGGTGAAGGAATCGGGTGGGTCATGCGCAAGGAAATACTGCCCAATGCCATGCCGCCGCTGGTTGCGGAATTCGGCCTGCGTTTCTGTTTCGTATTTTTATTCATCGCTGCTCTAAGTTTTCTGGGTTTGGGTATTCAGCCCCCTACGGCGGATTGGGGAAGCATGGTAAAGGAAAATGCAGGGGCGATCACCTTCGGCATATTTATCCCCCTATGGCCGGCCGGGGCAATCGCGTTTTTGACTGTGGGTGTCAACTTAATTGTTGACTGGTTTCTGAAGATCGCGAGCGGATTGAAAGATTAGCATTGAGCCTCATTGAGTCAAAACTCAATGAGGTGTTATTTGTTATCAGTTATTTGTCATAAGTTGTGAGAGATCGATTATCGAAAGCTCATGTCACTTATTGTAAAGATATAGAGTAGTGGCTGATATCGGTTCAATTAACGAATAACAAATAAGAAGTAACTACCAATTGAACGTTATTGCTCAATTGGGGATTAACTGTACCTGACCACGGTAGATTGCCCATGACTAGACTACTGACTATGAAACAAATCGTGATAGAAGGCTTCAGTTCTGAGGAAGAGCGATGGATGCCGATCGTCAACAGCATCGATCTGACTCTGGACCGAGGCGAAGTTCTCGGTCTGATAGGGGAATCCGGCGCAGGGAAATCAACCCTCGGGATGGCGTCCATGGCTTACACCCGGGGGGGCTGCCGAATCGTCTCCGGTTCGATTGTCTTTGACGGCATGGAACTTTTCGGCCAATCGGATGAGTTCTTAAGAAAAATCAGAGGGGTGCGTATTGCCTATGTTGCCCAAAGTGCAGCTGCCTCATTTAATCCAGCCCACCGGCTCATAAAGCAGTATGCAGAAGCACCGATCCAGCACGGCCTGATGAGTTTTTCTGAAGCGGAAGAAAAGGCCGTAGACATTTACAGGCGTCTTCTACTGCCCGATCCTGAAGGCATTGGTTACCGTTATCCCCATCAGGTCTCGGGAGGACAGCTGCAGCGCGCTATGGTGGCCATGGCCATGGCCTGCTCACCGGATATTATTATCTTTGATGAACCCACTACGGCCCTGGACGTTACGACACAGATAGAGGTTCTGGCAGCCATCAAGAAAATAACCAGGGAATTTAACACGGCAGCCATCTATATTACCCACGATCTGGCCGTGGTGGCTCAGTTAGCCGACCGTATCATGGTTCTCAGATACGGCGATCTGGTCGAAGAAAATAATGCCAGGAAATTGATGGCCCATCCTAAGGAGGAATATACGAGAGCATTGCTTTCGGTTCGCACACTCAGGGAGGAGAGGGATCTGTCCGCCACGGAAAAGGATGTGGTTCTGGAAGTGGAAAACGTGTCGGCAAGTTACTCTGGTAAAGCAGATGAAAAGGTGCTTGAAGACATTAATCTTAAGATCAGACGTGGCAGGACCGTTGCGCTGGTCGGCGAATCCGGCAGTGGGAAAAGCACGCTGGCAAGGGTGATTACCGGTCTGCTACCGCCGCTTGAAGGCAAGGTCATTTACGATGGGAAGGAACTGCCGCCGGATTTGAAATCACGCAACCGTACAACTCTCAGAATAATGCAAATGATTTATCAAATGCCGGATACGGCCCTGAATCCCAGACAGAAGGTAAGCGATATTCTGGGACGTCCTCTCACCTTTTACTTTCGTATGCATGGTAAAGAAAGAGATCAGAGGGTTAGAGAACTTCTGGAAATGATCGAATTAGCACCAAAGAAATACAAGGATCGTCTCCCAGGGGAACTGTCAGGGGGCGAAAAGCAGAGGGTTTGCATTGCCCGCGCCTTGGCGGCTAAGCCCGACCTGATTATCTGTGATGAACCGACATCGGCCCTGGATGCGCTCGTTGCTGAAGGAATACTGAAACTGATGCAGGATCTGCAAAACGAACTACACGTATCTTACCTTTTTATTACCCATGACCTTGCTACGGTTAAAGCGATTGCCGATGAGATTGTCGTCATGCTGCAAGGCAGGATTGTGGAACAGGGTGTGAAGAGGGACGTCCTTACGCCTCCCCACCATGAATACACGGAATTACTGCTCTCCTCCGTGCCGGAGATGGATCCGGATTGGCTCGATAATGTTTTGGCACTGCGAAAAGAAAAGGGGATCGGACTCAAGGAGATACAAGAAGCTAAAGAGATGTGAGATACGAAGAATTACGGGGAGAATTAATCGTGTCGGAAATGAAAGAGCTTGAAAGTTTACTGACACAGGGGAAAACTACTCGGCGTGACTTCTTGGCCCGTCTATCTGCTTTAGGCATTACAAATGTCAGAGAATTGTACGCGACGAAGGTGGGGTCGTTATTCCCATGTTTGCGAACTTGATTGAGGCCGTGAGTGAGAAGCTGAGATTCGAGAATCTGGCGGGGAATTGGGAGATGGACGGTAATAGGGCGGCGGAACGCTGGTGGTTCGAGTCGTAATACCGAAGGGCAGGGCGATTTGAGATAAGCAAATAGGCCAGACGCAGTGCGTTTGGCCTATTGTTCTTAAGGCATCGAGCTCAAAAGAAGCGCTTGCTGTGGTTACCCCCCCTCTTTCCCTTTGAGTCCTTTCTATGCAGCTCCCCTGGAGGATAGCAATAAACATTGTGCGCAGTAGCCTTCTCTTTTGCACTCATGGCGTTTATTGGCTATAATGGGCGGGGCAGACTGAGGGGAAATCAGAGGGTCCAGCGACGGGTCTTTTAGGGCCCTGAAGGGACCACAATAAATAACGATGTGAAAGGAGATACTCTGGTGGGAAAAATTCAGACGAGGATGGGGGATGGGTATCGTATTGAAATGGCGGAGGCCGAAATCAGGGAAGATTTAGAGGACGGGACTAAAGAGGCCGCAGAACGAGCAGAGGTTCCGACGCTTACTGATGATGAATTACAGCATCTATTCGATATCTTTCAATGTGGAGACAGGAGCGTGGGGGTCGAAAGGGGCAAGGAGGTTGTCCTTAGCTACGACAGTGCTACGACCAAGATAAAGCGGGCCCATGTATCGGTCAGCAAGATTCAATCATTGCAGATTTTCGAAAGGGCCTTTGGCGCGGACACTTTGGAACTTGCTCACATCGACTACAGTTTCAAGCCGGTGAAGCCTATTGTCGTGTTCGAAAAGCCGATAATGGAACAGGCAGTCTTGATCACCATATCTCCGATGTTTTATGGTGCCATGCCGAATCTGGGGTTGTACAGCCAGCCGGACGGTCCGTGCCCAAACCCTGGGGATCTTCTTCCTGAAGGCAAAATATCCGAGGCCCAGACGTCGTACGAGGAAGCGGTGGAGCACGCGGTAAAGGATATGGTCTATGTGGGCAGTGAAATGTATGAAGCTGGAGCGGACGGGATTAATTTCGACACAACAGCTGCGGCAGGAGATGCGGAGTTTTTGGCGGCTTTACGGGCCGTCGAGATCCTCAAAAAGAATTACCCCGAGATGTGTATCGAAATGGGAATGGCCTCGGAGTTTATCCTAGGAATGCATGGAGAGGTCACATACGATGGCGTTCGTCTGGCGGGGCTATATCCACACGACCAGCTGAAGTTGGCAGAGAAGGCAGGGGTGACGATCTTTGGTCCCGCGATAAATATCGTCACCAACAAGTCATTGCCCTGGAATTTGGCACGCGCGATTACATTCACGAAGGCCTGTTCTGAGAACTCACAGATACCTGTCCATGCCGATTTGGGAATGGGGGTGGGGGGTGTTCCCTTAGCCATCACCCCGCCGGTGGATGCGGTATCGAGAGCTTCGAAAGCCACGGTGGAGATAGCCCGGTTGGATGGCTTGTAGGTAGGCGTCGGCGACCCATGCGGCATGCACGTTACCCATGCAATCGCCTCGGGCATGGGCGGAATGCGCACCGCTGGAGATCTGGTGGCGCGCATGCAGATGTCTCGAGGGATGAGGATCGACGAAGCCAAGAAATACGTGGCCGACAAATTGGGCATTTCAGTGNNGATCCCGTGATCATGAGTGAAGTCAGAGAAGATCTGGACCTGGGTCGGGTAAATGAGACCCCAGGTGTGGCCAAGGGAATAGACGCGAAATTTCGTATCTCGGAAGTGCTCGGAATCGAGATCAACTGTGTGAACCTGTTCAAAAAGAGAGTAGGCATTTGACCTCAATGGGCGGGCCAGGTTTTAAGCAAAGGGGGTTCCCGATTGTCTATCCCATTTTCTGTTGTTCAGAAACAGCGGCTACGAGAAATAGGTGTTTCTGAAGAGCTCCTGGATCAGGAGTTCAAGGACACTCACGAAAGGGATAGCGCTTTTCGTGGGATAGAAAAGATGGCGACCCGGAAGAGCCGGATGCGAATTGTAGAGCTCCAGGAGACTCGCCTTCGGCCTGTCCTGTGTGAGCTCGAGAGTTCCTTGGTTGAAACCTTGACGAATGCAGGATTCGTCCAGGTGGTGACACCACTGATCATCACCCGGGATATGCTGACGAAAATGTCAATCACACCAGATCATCCGTTGAACAAGCAGGTCTTTTGGATTGAAAAGAATCGATGCCTTAGACCGATGCTAGCTCCGAGCCTTTACTCCCTCCTGAAGCGATTGGTTCGATTGTGGAAGAAGCCGATTCAGATCTTTGAAGTCGGTCCCTGCTTTCGTAAGGAATCCCGGGGCGCCCAGCACACGAATGAGTTTACAATGCTGAATCTTGTGGAGTTGGGTCTATCAGAAGAAGAGAGAGAGGCTCGGCTGGAGACTCTGGTCGGTTTGGTCATGGAGGCGTCAGGAGTCAAAAACTATCATTTAAAGACCAAACCGTCAGAGGTGTACGGCGATACCATTGACATCCTTTCAGGTGTCGAGGTGGGATCGGCAGCAATGGGGCCTCACAGGCTAGACGCCCCCTGGGGGATATTTGACCCATGGGTTGGGGTTGGTTTTGGTTTGGAGCGGCTCGCCATGGTGAGCGGGGGATTTCAAAATATTCAGCGTGTAGGTCGAAGTCTTGAGTATTTGGATGGCGTTCGGTTGAACATATGATGAGGAAGTGATCCCTAAGAAGAAGGTGTGATGAAAGGAGGATGGTGACAATGACGAAGGAAGAGATCTTCGATGGGGCGCGTAAGGCCATTGTGGAAAGAGATACTGAGAGGGCGGAAGAATTGGCCCGCCGTGGATTGGCTGAAGGTGTAGATCCCATGGAATTAATGAACTCAGGTTTTATCCCGGGGATCAGCGAGNNCCGGGGATCAGCGAGGTGGGGGATCTCTTTGGGGTTGGGAAACTCTTCTTACCCGAGCTGATTCAATCGGCTCAGGTGATGCAAAAAGTGACCGAAATCATCAATGCGGCACTCCCGAACGATGTCGAGAAGGGGAAGGGTACGATCATTGTTGGAACCGTTGAGGGGGACATTCACGACATTGGAAAGACAATCGTCGTTTCACTTTTTAAGGCGAATGGCTTTGATGTTTATGATCTGGGGCGGGATGTTCCTATTGATCGATTCATTGAAGAAGCCGAAAAAGTGAAAGCCGACATTATTGGGTCGAGCGCGTTGTTGACAACAACCATGGATGTACAGAGGCGGTTGGAAATCAAGCTGAAAGATCTGGGTCTGAAAGGGAAGTACAAAACGATTGTTGGGGGAGCTCCCGTGACGCAGCGCTGGGCCAACCGTATCGGTGCGGATGCCTTTGCCATAGACGCAGCAGACGGCGTCAAAAAGGCCAAGGAATTGCTGGGGAAAGATTGACGGTCGTCAGGAGAACCGTCTGGCGATGACCGGCAATCGAGGGAAATGTGATGAGAATAGCCGTCGTCGGTGGGAAGCTCCAGGGAATTGAGACATGCTATTTGGCCCGCCGCGTCGGATGGGAAGTGGTGCTTATCGACAGGGACCCACATGCGCCTGCGAGCGGTCTATGTGGTGCGTTTTTTTGCCGTGATATTGTGAAGGAGCCAGAAGAGCTCACCCAGATCATTTCCGATGTGGATCTTATCATTCCAGCCGTGGAGGACTTCGAAGCGCTTCAATGCCTGGCCGAAGTCGCAAAAAAAGACAGAATTCCTCTAGCTCTAGATCTTGAAGCTTACGCCACAGCATCCTCAAAGAAAGCGAGCGATCATCTCTTCCATCGTCTCGCTCTTTCTGCTCCTCGGCTCTGGCCGGATTGTGGTATTCCGGTCATTGTGAAACCTGACGAATCGAGTGGAAGTAAGGGGGTCAGGAAGATAGCAGACCAGGCGACTCTTGATCTGTTTCTTGAGAAGAACAGGCNNCAGCCTACAGTCCTGGAAATGGATGCCACCTTCGATTGCAAACGGGTGATTGCTCCAGCTGGTCTCTCGAAGGATTTGGATGCGGAGTTTAGAGCTCTTGCTGGGGCCATTGCCCAGACGCTCAGACTGACCGGGGTCATGGATTTGGAAGTGGTTTACCACGATGGCAGTCTGAAAATCCTGGAAATCGATGCACGACTCCCAAGTCAGACGCCATCGGCCGTGGAGTGTTCAACCGGAATCAACATACTCGAACACTTGCGGCAAGTCTTCGTCGAATCCCGGCTATCAGAAAACCCGCAAATACAGACAGAGCGAGGCGTTGTCTATGAACACATTCGGGTGTGGGCGGATCGTCTGGAGGT
>JABAOH010002955.1_pt4 | contig 17469 bp, 19 predicted proteins | sample 7062181 | NCBI WGS metagenome assembly JABAOH01 (sample SAMN14538630, study PRJNA623070) | marine sediment metagenome | biome: marine biome [ENVO:00000428]; feature: marine pelagic biome [ENVO:01000023]; material: deep marine sediment [ENVO:00002113]; isolation source: pool of 5 deep marine... | reverse complement strand
TGCCTTGTCGTCTCCTCGTACGGCGCGATAGCCTCCTTCGTGGGGGCCCGTCGCCGCTCCCGTCGGTGGCTGCAAAGCGCGAAGAATGCCCTCTTGGTGACGATGGTCCTGGTCACCTTTGCGGCAGCAGTGCTCTTCTATCTGCTGCTCGCTCACGATTTCCAGGTAGCCTACGTCTACCGCTACACGAGCACACACCTTCCACTCATCTACACAATCTCCGCGTTCTGGGCGGGAGAGGCAGGCTCCTGGCTCCTTTGGCTCTGGTTCCTCGCCATCTTGACGGTGATAGCTGTGCGATACAGTGACAGGTGGGGGAAGCTCGGACCGTACGTCTTGGCCACGCTGGCCGTCAGTGAGGCTTTCTTCGCCATGGTCTTGATCCTCATAAGCAATCCGTTCGAGACCATGGCGTTCAGGCCAGCCGAGGGAGTGGGCATGCTGCCCCTGCTCGAGAATCCAGGCATGGTCGTTCATCCGCCGATCCTCTTCCTTGGCTACGCCGGCTACACTGTCCCCTTCGCTTTCGCCCTGGCCGCCCTGATCAGCGGTGAACTGACTGGCGATTGGATAAGAGCCGTCAGGCCTTGGAACCTCTTTGCCTGGCTCTCTCTGGGAATCGGGATCATCATTGGAGCGTGGTGGGCGTACGTGGAACTCGGCTGGGGCGGCTACTGGGCCTGGGACCCTGTAGAGAACGCTTCCCTCATCCCGTGGCTGACCGGCACCGCCTTCTTGCACTCAGCGATGATGGAGGAAAGGCGAGGCATGCACAAGGTGTGGAACATCGTACTAGCCACGCTTTCCTTCGTCTTGTGCCTGTTTGCGACCCTTGTGACCAGAGGTGGCATCATCGTCTCCGATCTCCATGGCTTTTCGCGCAGTCTTCAGCCCATCGCCTATCTTCTGCTAGGCCTCATAGCAATCATCTTGGGGGTTACCTCCTACCTTATGTACCGGCGACGCCACCAGCTAAGAGGGGATAGGGACATGGAGAGCCCCGTCTCGCGGGAGGGCGCGTTCCTCCTCATCAACGTGCTCCTATGCGGTATGGCGCTCATAGTCTTCATAGGCACCACGTATCCCACCTTCGCCCAGGCCTTTCGGGGGATTCAGGTCAGCCTCGATGCCTCCTTCTTCAATCGAGCTACCGGCCCCCTCGCCCTGGCGCTCATCTGCCTGATGGGCATCTGTCCAGTGATCGCGTGGCGCCGGCTGAGCCGCGACAACCGGCGCACCCTTCTTCCCGGAGCCATCGGAGGTCTTGTCGTCGCCGCTGGACTGTTCTTGTTTGGGGTGAGTGATCTGCTCCCGCTCATCTCTGCTGCCGTCAGCACCTTCGTTGTCGTGTCGCTGCTGTCGATCTTGGCACGCGACCTGATGGCTCGGCGCCGCTCAACGGGAGAGGCTTATCCACGCGCCCTACTTACTCTGCTCTCCAGGGCTCACCGCCGTTATGGAGCCTATCTGGTGCATTTTGGCATCGTGCTGATCACGATTGGAGTCACGGGCACGATGACCTACAAGAGTGAGCAATTCATTGCATTGAAGCCCGGTGGGTCCACAACCATCGCAGGGTATGAGCTTCGATACCAAGACTACTCCGTTGAGACGCTGAACCCAGAGCCTGAAACGTATCAAAGCAGAGTACGCTTCGCCACCACTTTGGACGTGTATTTGAGCGACTCCAAGGTAGCAACCCTTGTGCCACAGAAGAACTACCACTATGCCCTGGAAAACCCCTGGGTTACGGAAGTGGCTATACGCAGCAACTTGAAGGAAGACCTCTACGTGATCCTGGCTAGCTTGGATGAGGATGGCCTGGCCGCCTTTCAGATAGTGATTAACCCTCTGGTCAGTTGGCTCTGGATCGGCGGCGGCGTCCTGCTTGCTGGCACAGTCATAGCCGCTTGGCCAAGAAGGCGACGGCGGACTGAGGAGAGGTAGAATGCGTGTCAGGTTGATCACCTTCACAGCTGTCCTCCTTCTGTTGAGCACCACGACTGCCGTTTGGGCCCAAGGGTCGGGTGTGATCGAGGGCCAAGTGTTTGACGGTACGTCAGATGGCGGACCGCTTGAAGGGCTACGTGTAACGCTCTGGGCCTACGAAGGCCCGGAGCCGCAGACCTCCTTCGAGACGACAACCGACGAAGAAGGGAAATTCCGCTTCGAAGGCCTCGAGACGGAAGGGTTTGCCTATCAGTTCGAAGTCGAGTATATGGGAGTACAGTACCCCAGTGAGGCAATGGTGTTTCCCGAAGGGGAGAATCTCATCTCCATACCCTTCAGCGTCTTTGAATCAACCACCGGTGACGAAGATCTGTCGTTGGAACGAGCCCATCTGATCGTCAGTTTTGAGCCGGGGACCATTCGAGTGCAGGAAGTGCAGATCTTCTTGAACGCTGGGAACAAGACATATGTCGGCCCAACACGGGAAGAAGGAGGGGCAACTGCGTACTTCACGCTGCCCCAGGGTGCTTCCGAGGTGCAACTCATGGGCGGCCTGATGGAGTGCTGCGTAGTGGAGACCGACACAGGATTTGCCTCCACTCAACCTATCTTTCCCGGCTCGAAGCAGTTTGTCTTCGGTTACGGATTGCAGCACGAGTCTACGACCTATGAGCTTCTTCGACAGATGGTCTACCCCACTGGCTCCATGGACGTTCTGGTCGCCGATGTGGGGGTGGGCGTAACCGCGCCCGGACTAGTCGAGGGCGAGCGTCTCTCTCGTGAAGGCGGTGATTATCTGCACCTGACCGCACAGAACTTGACTCCGGCTGATGACGTCGTGATCCAATTCACCAACCTCCCCGTGGGGGCTGCGCCCGAGCCACAAGCGTCCCCCGCGATGCCTTCTCCGCTCCTCACCTGGGCAGTACTGGCGGTCGCCCTCCTGGGCGTCATCATCGCTCTCGCTTACCCCTTCCTCAAGACAAGCCGAGAGGGGAAAGGGTAGATGATCCAGGTCCAGAGCTTGGTAAAGTCATTTGGCCACACCTATGCCCTGCGAGACGTCCATCTAGAGGTACCGGAGGGCCAGTTCCTGACCATTGTGGGCCCCAACGGCGCTGGCAAGACGACTCTGCTGCGTATTCTGGCGACGTTGCTCAAACCCACCAGCGGCCTGGTGCGAATTGACGGCCTTGATCCAGGTTCGGCCAGCGCCGAGATACGGCGGCGCATAGGCTTCGTTTCCCATCAATCCCTGACCTACTCCAAGCTGACAGTGGAAGAGAACCTCACCTTCTATGGCAGGATCTACGATGTACCCGCTCTCAAAGAGCGGGTGGAGACGCTCCTGAGTCTGGTGGGGCTCGAAGCACGCCGCCACGACCCAGCCCGCGCGCTGTCTCGGGGCATGAGGCAACGCCTCTCCATTGCCCGAGCCATCGTCCATGAACCGTCACTCATGCTCCTGGATGAGCCCTATACCGGCCTCGATCAGCAAGCTGCCGAGATGCTACGACATCTGCTCCAGACCGTTACCAGCGAGTCCCGAACGGTGATCATGACCACTCACAACCTGCAGAGGGCCGTGGACCTGTGCGATACCGCAGTTATCCTGGCGAAGGGCAGTGTCGTCTATCAGGCCAAAGGTGCCTCTCTGACCTTGGACGACCTCAGGCAAGCCTACTGGCATCATGTGGGAGACGGATCAATACAGGAGGCACCCACCACATGAGGCTCTGGAGCAAGGTGTTAGCTATCGTCTGGAAGGACGTCCTGGCAGAACTGCGCACCAGAGAGATGTTCAGTTCAATGCTGGTCTTCGCCCTGCTGGTCATCGTCATCTTCAACTTCAGCTTTGAGTTGCGAGTGGAGAATGTAGCGCTGGTGGCGCCGGGAGTCCTCTGGGTGACCTTTGCTTTCGCCAGCACCCTGGAGTTGAACCGCTCCATGGCCATGGAGACGGAGAACGATTGCCTGGACGGACTATTCCTGGCCCCGATGGACCGTGGTGTCATCTACTTCGGCAAGATGCTCGGCAACCTCATCTTTATCTCCGCCATCGAAGCTATCATGCTGCCCATATTCTCCGTTCTCTTCAACCTCAACCTGATCCAACTCCCCCTGCTGCTCACCATCTTCCTGGGCACCATTGGCTTCGCTGCAGTCGGTACGCTTCTGGCGGCCATGGCAGTCAACACCCGGGCGCGAGAGGTGATGCTGCCTGTTCTCCTCTTTCCCGTCATCCTGCCCGTGGTCATCGCCGCAGCCAAGGTCACCGGAGGCATCATCGACGGCGTGCCCTTGGCCGAGTTGGCCTACTGGTTGAGGTTTCTCGTGGCCTTCGACATCATCTTCCTAGTGGTCTCCTACCTGACCTTCGACTTCGTTGTCCAGGGGTGACCGCAGCCATACGAAAGGAGTCTCGACGATGGGTAGAAAGTTCAGGGTGGAAGATCTGCTGACCTGGCTGAGCGGGTTGAGCATGATCGCGGCACTCTATCTGGTGTTCTTATACGCACCGACGGAGGCCACCATGGGGCACGTGCAGAGGATCTTCTACTTCCATGTTTCCTCGGCATGGGTAGGCTTCTTCGCCTTCTTCGTCACGCTGGTGGCCGGCATAGTCTACCTCCGTACGGGGAGCCGGAACTGGGACATCGTGGCCCTGTCCTCGGTGGAGATTGGACTTACTTTCACGACCATGGCCGTGATCACAGGGTCCATCTGGGCCAAGGCTACCTGGAACGCCTGGTGGCCCTGGCAGCAAGAACTTCGCCTGGTCCTGGTCTCAGTCCTCTTGCTCCTGTACTTAGCGTACCTGATGCTGAGGGCTTTCATTGAGGGGGAAGAGCGCAAGGCCCGCTTCGCTGCGGTGTACGGTATTGTGGCCTTTGCCAGCGTCCCCTTCACCTTCATGTCAATCCGATGGTGGCAGGGACTTCACCCCGTGGTCTTCGAGAGAGAAGGCATGAACTTAACGCCGGCCATGCTGGCCACCTTTCTCTTCTGCCTCCTGGCCTTCACGATCCTCTACTTCACATTGCTGATCCATCGCATCCGCTTAGGAAGACTCGCGGACCAAGTAGAGGGCCTGCAAGAGAAGCTCCGTCCTGGAGAAGGGGGATAGTATGTGGTACCTTTTTGCGGCTTATGCCGTGTTCTGGGCCGTGACCTTCGCCTACGTGTTCACGATCGCTTCGAGGCAGAAGAGACTCGAACGCGAAATCGACGCGCTGAGAAGATCACTCAAGACGGAGTAGTCCTACCGACCTGCGACCCAGAATCCGCTCGACGGAACAGCAGTCCCGGACTCCTGAATGCTGCCTCGCCAGTCAGAGTCACATCCCCGATAAGTTTGGCCTGTGGATCCAAGGCCCAGTTCCTGAGGAAGTTGCGCGCCGATCAGTAGAAACAGGGAGTGGCGAGAATCAGCCTTACCTCCACGGGATCTGTCAGCTCGGCTCTGGCAATCAATCGCGCCCCTCCCGGAATGACTTTCCTCCTCTCGCCATCGTCGATTCCTGTTTCTTGAGCGTCATGAGGTTGAATCTCGATCAGCGCCTCACAATACGTCGCGGCCGGGTTACAAGCGCCTCACGTCATCTCGCCACCGCGCCAGTGGTAAATGACTCTCCCAATGGCCAACATCAGCTGGTACTTGCCGTCGAGCAGTTGCTCCGTTCCACTGATCCATTTGACAGGCGCCGACAGCTGCAGTACAATTGCTCCGACTCCAGCACCTTTCATCCGATGGTCTGGCATTCGACTGGATGATCAGTCGATTCTCGCAAGGTTGGAGTGTGAGAGAGAGGTGAAGAATGTGAAAGCCAGCCAGAACCGACCCTTCTGCGAAGGCGGGATGTCGCAGTCGGGTCTTTTTTGCTGCTCCCGCCGACCCACCGAGGAGGTGATTTCTCATGAAATCAGTGTTTATCAACCCCGAACGCTGCATAGGTTGCAAGCACTGCGAAATAGCCTGTGCGGTCGAGCACTCCCAGAGCAAGAACCTCTACCGGGCAGTGTTCGAGGAACCTCTGCCGCGACCGCTCATTCACGTTGAACCCGGCCTCTGCCTGAACTCTTCGTTCCCCAACAAGTGTCGCCATTGCGATCCGGCTCCGTGCATGCAGGTCTGCCCGACTGGTGCCATCTCGCGCAGTGAGGACCTCTCGGAGATAGTTCTGGTTGATGGCAACAAGTGCATCCTCTGCGGAATGTGCGCTATGGTCTGCCCCTTCGACGTGGTTACCTACGGACGCACCTGGACGGTGAGGCTCCGGAAGGATGTCGCCATCAAGTGCGACCACTGCATCGATCGCCAGCGCGAAGGGAGGATCCCAGCCTGCGCTGAGGCCTGCAAAGTAGGGGCCTTGCAGTTCGGGGAGGTCAACGAATTGGTGAAACAAGCCCGCACGCGTCTCTCGGAGGCTGTTTCCATCGCGGTCGGCGAGGTTGAAGCCGAGATGGTCCAGCTCCCCGCACTCTTCGAGGCCTGGCGCGGGTGGGGCGAGATCGTCGACCAGCTGAAGAAGCGATAGCCAAGGGAGGAAATCTGATGACCGCGAAGACCAGTGACACGGGTCTTGACGAGTTGACCATCAACAAAGATACACAGGAGATGCTCCTCCGGGCACAGGAGGAGCACATCATGACCGTCTGGGATCGCCTGGAGGCTCAGGAGCCCCAGTGCGGCTACTGTGCCCTGGGACTGAGCTGCCGCAACTGCGCCATGGGTCCTTGTCGGGTTGACCCCTTCGGTGAGGGTCCGCAAAAAGGTGTTTGTGGTGCTGACGCGGACATTATCGTCGCCCGCAACCTGGCCCGAACCATCGCCGCTGGTGCCGCTTCCCACTCGGACCACGGAAGGGACATCCTGGAACTCCTGTATCACATCGGCGCCGGTGAAACGACTGCGTACCAAGTAACCGAAGCCGAGAAGTTGAAGCGACTGGCTGGCGAGTACGGGATCGACGTGAAGGGGAAGGAACCCAACGAGATAGCCAAGGACCTGGCTTGGGAGATGATGGAGGACTTTGGCACTCGTAAGGGCCAGCTGACCTTCGTGAATCGCGTCCCAGAACCCCGGCAAGCTATCTGGGAGAAACTGGGCATCACACCCCGGGGCATTGACCGGGAGAACGTGGAAGCGCTGCACCGCACGCACATGGGTGTGGATAACGACTACGTCAATATCCTGCTTCACGGCCTGCGGACCGGACTCTCCGATGGCTGGGGTGGCTCCATGATTGCCACGGAGCTCTCCGACGTGCTCTTTGGCACTCCGCAGCCCCTCAGTTCCAGGATGAATCTGGGGGCGCTTGAGGTTGACCAAGTGAACATCGCCCTGCACGGCCACAACCCGATGCTCTCTGACGTCATCGTTCGAGCCGCTCAAGACCCCGAACTGCTCAAACTTGCCGAGGAGAAGGGAGCGAAGGGCATTAATCTGGTGGGACTGTGCTGCACTGGCAACGAATTGCTGATGCGCCGAAACGTACCAATGGCCGGTAGTAACCTGATGCAAGAACTGGTGATCATGACCGGCGCATTGGATGCGATGGTAGTGGACTACCAGTGCATCATGCCGGCCGTGACCGATGTGGCTAGATGCTACCATACCGAGGTGATTTCCACCTTCGACAAAGCCAANNAATGGAGATCGGTAGGGAAATCGTGGGCCTAGCGGTAGAGAGATTCGCTGATCGCGTCCCGGAGCGGATCCACATCCCAGTGGAACCGGTGGACATGATGGCTGGTTTCTCCGTGGAGGCCATTGTAGGCGCCTTGGGGGGGTCCCCTGAGCCTTTGGTCAATGCCATCAAAGAGGGCCAGATCCGCGGAGCAGTTGGAGTCGTGGGCTGCAACAACCCCAAGATTCGGCAAGACTATGGGCATGTCACACTCACCAGACGCCTGATCGAGAACGACATCCTGGTCGTGGTCACCGGCTGCTCCGCCGTTGCCAACGGAAAGGCCGGTCACATGGTTCCCGAGGCAGCCGAGAAGGCGGGACCTGGCCTGAGCGCGGTCTGCAAGGCACTGGGCATTCCGCCGGTATTGCACCTAGGGTCCTGCGTGGACAACACCCGCATCTTGGTGCTGGCCGCCGCGCTGGCCAACTTCCTCGGCGTGGACATCGATGCGCTGCCACTGGCCGGCGCTGCACCTGAGTGGTACTCGGAAAAGGCGGTGGCCATCGGCGCCTACGTGGTCGCATCGGGGATCTACACTGTGCTGGGCGTCCAGCCTGCCATCTTCGGAAGCCCCAGCGTGGTCAACCTCTTGGCCGCAGGCCTCGAAGATGTGGTGGGCGCCACTTTCGCTGTGGAGCCAGACCCCGAGCGCGCGGCCGTTCTCATTCGACGGCACATTGAGAAGAAGCGCGCCGGTCTTGGTCTCGAGGCTGCCGACCCAGAGAGCATCCCGATGCCTGAAGCGGCTGCCTCGTAGGGCCGGAGGAGGCACAAATGAAGATCGTGATAGTTGGCGCGGGGCCGGCTGGCGTGACCGTTGCTGAGACGGTGCGCCAGTACGATGACGAGGCGGAGATCGTGCTCATCACCGCCGAGCCCTATCCGCCATACGCGCCCCCGGCCATCGTTGACTACTTCCTCACCGGCCAGGAGACTCATCTCTGGAAAGGGATGGATCTTCCAGAACGCTTGGGTTTGGAGTGGCGTCCCGACACGCTGGTCACCGAGCTGCGGCCAGAGCGCAAGAAGATCGTGACTGAGGCCGGCGACGCCATCGGTTATGACAAGCTGGTCATAGCCAGTGGAAGCCGCCTCTACGCCCCCGTCGAGGGCAGCGATAGACCGGGGATCTGCAACTTCAAATCCCTCACCGCCGCCGAGGAACTTCTCGACGAGGTCAAGTCCGAAATGGCCAAGAGCGCCCTCATCGTCGGCGCGGGTTTCATTGGTGTGGAGATCGCGCTTCTCCTAGCCCAGATGGGGCTTCAGGTCACTCAGATCGAAGCCTTGGACCGGGTGATGCCCCGCATGCTCGATGCTGAGTCGGCTGAGATCGCCGTCGAAATCCTAAGAGACCGAGGTGTGGATGTGCGATTGAACACGACGGGCGTGGCCTTTCTGGGCGAGGAGCGAGCAGAGAGCATCGAACTTGAGTCGGGTCAGACGCTGACCGCGGACCTTCTGGTCGCGGCGACTGGAGTCAAGCCGAATATCGAGTTCCTAGAGGGATCCGGTGTGGAGACCGACTGGGGAGTCATAGTCGACGATTACCTCTCGACCACGATCCCCGACGTCTATGCAGCCGGCGATGTGGCAGAGGCTAAGGATCGCATAACTGGCGAGCGGTCCGTGCACGCCATCTTCCCCAATGCTGTGGCCCAAGGTCAGGTGGCAGCCTACAACGTGCTGGGTTTCGAGATAGCATACGAGGGCGCGGACAGCATGAACAGTCTCAAACACCTAGGTCTGCCGATTCTTGCTGTGGGCGCCTTGGAAGGGGATGAGGTGCTGCGCGTCCGTCGAGGAGACGTCCTCCGCAAGGTGTGTCTGACGGATGATCAGATCGTGGGCTTCCGGCTGGTTGGGGATGTCAGCGCTGGAGGGATCCTTCGCTCACTGATGATCCGTCGCAGCGATATCCGGCCCATCAAGGATAAGCTGCTGGATCCCAACTTCGGCATGGGCTATCTCTACTCCGTGTCCGAGACGGCGGGGCTCGCAATCCAGACCTAGCCACATCCGCACCCTGCACGACACAAGGCCCCTTCCATGCAGTCCGTGAGGGGGCCTTCCTTTTCTATCAATGTCATGGTGCTCGGCCTGCGCCAAGTCACGGGTCCTGCTATTCGATCATCAGCAACGCGTAGCGGTTCATCGCCTCCGAGTAGTCCGTGAGAACCTCTATCGGATATCCATACCGCCTCACCGTGGAGAAGACATCCACGGCCATCGCTTCGGGAGTCGGGCGCCCCTGCTTGGGACGTTTGCACTCACCTCTTGCTCCCGAGCACTTCTTGCAGATGGAGCAGGAATCCATGAACAGCAGAAAGGCCCTTTGATAGCCGGACAGGAAGACCTCCCGCTCCAGATCCAAGAGGCCTAGGCTCACCTCCCTCGACCAGTCGTGGCGATCCTCAGGCTCTTCCACCGTCCGTTCGAAGTGGAATACCGCTGCGGTGGTATACTCGTTGAAGAATTGCCGACACTCCGAGACGGAGGGCACGTTTGGCGGGCACGATGCGTTTTGGCCGTACTCATTGCAGCCGAACGTGCATTTCATGCGCACCCACTGGCTGACGACGATATCCTTCGGATCAATCCACTTGAAGTCCGCATAACCGTGCTTTCGAAACAGCGATTCCAGTTGTTCGCACTTGTTCGTGCTCAAGTCGATCACCTCCTCAGGCGCACAAAGTCCAGGAGATCAACCACGACGCAGCTTTGACACCGAAGGTGCTACGAAGCTACGCCTTGTATTGTATGCCCTCTGTCCAATAGAACACCCTTGGCCTTATCCAGGTCCCACTCCCGCACGAGAATGTAGTCAGAGTCGTACGTGGAGATGGCAAAGATGCTGATGTCAGCCTTTGCCAGCGGCGAGGTGAGGGAAGCCAGAACTCCGGTCAGGCAAAAATCCAAAGGGCCGTGAACCTTGAAACAGCGCCAGCCCTTTTCCGCCTTCCGGCTGTAGGGCGCGGCCTCCTCGGGCAACACGAGGGAGAGTTCCTCGTCGGTTCGAGTGACGGACCAGAAGCTGTGCCCCGACAGCCAGTCAGGGATCACATCGTCCGGATCGAGGCGACAGATGGCGAACCGTTGCGGCAGAACAGAGAGCACAAGTTGCTTCACAGGCCGATTCCCTCGCTGGATAGACAGGGTCTTCTCACCGTCAGTTTGAGACCTCCGGAAGAGTCAACGGCTAAGCGGCCTCCACCTGCACGGCGCAGACCTTGTACTCAGGAATCTTCGCCGTTGGGTCCAAGGCAGGGTTCGTCAGCACGTTAGCGGCAGCCTCGGCGTAGTGGAAGGGGGCAAATACCAAGCCACGCGGTACCCGATCGGTGACCCAGGCCTTGGCCTCAATGTGACCCCGCCGGCTACTGACCCGGACTTGCTCTCCATCGCTAACGCCCAACTCCGCGGCGTCCTCCGGGTTCACCTCCACGTACCCCTCTGGCGACTCCTGCTCTAGCTTGGCGGTCCGTCGCGTCATGGAGCCGGTATGGTAGTGGAAGATGTTACGCCCCGTCGTGAGGATGAAGGGGTACTCCTCGTCGGGCATCTCCGCCGGATCCTGATGCTCCACAACGTGCATCTTCCCCAACCCGCGCGTGAACTGCCCCTCATGTAGAAAAACGGTACCTGGGTCCTCCGCTGTACGGCATGGCCACTGCAGGAAGCCCAGATCCTCCAGACGCTCGAAACTCACACCACCGTAGATGGGCGTAAGGCTCGCTATCTCGTCCATGATCTCCTTGGGTGATTCGTAATCGAACCCCGAGGCCCCCATCCGCTGGGCCAACTCGCAGATGATCACCCAGTCGGCCTTGGAGTCCCCAATCGGCGCGATAGCCTGGCGAAGCATCTGAATACGCCGATCCGTTCCAGTGAAGGTGCCATCCTTCTCGGCATAGGAGCAGCCCGGCAGGACCACATTTGCCAATTCTGCCGTCTCAGTCAAGAAGATGTCCTGGACTACCAGGAGATCGAGGCCTTGCAAGGCCTTGATCACATGGTTGCTGTCCGGATCGGAGAGCACAGGATTCTCCCCCATGATGTACATGGCCTTGACTTCGCCCGTCCCGGCAGCGTCTATCATCTCGGTAACGGTGAGACCTACATGGTCGGAGCACTCCTTCACGCCCCAGGCCTCCTCGAACTTCTGCTTGAGCTCTGTGTTCGTCACCGCCTGGTAGCCGGGATAGACGTTGACCAAGGCACCCATGTCACAGGCGCCCTGAACGTTGTTCTGGCCTCGTAAGGGATTGACACCTGTCCCCGCGCGGCTTAGATTGCCGGTCATCATGGCCAGGTTGGCACATGCCTTTACATGGTCTACACCACTCGTGTGCTGGGTGATCCCCATGGCATAAACGATGGCCGCCCGCTCTGCCTGGCCGTACATCAATGCGGCCTGCCTCAGCTCCTCCGGAGGGATGCCGCTGATGCGCTCCACCACCTCAGGGGTGTACTTGGCCACCACCTCCTTCACTTCGTCAAATCCCTCGGTGCGGTTGGCAATGAACTCATCGTCGGCCAGGCCCTCACTGACGATGACGTTCATCATGCCGTTCAGCCAGGCGATGTCGCTGCCCGGCCGTTGGCGCAGCCATAGGTCCGCATGCAGCGCCATCTGAATACGCCGGGGGTCAGCCACGATGAGCTTGGTTCCCCGCTCTTGTTGAGCCCTCAAGATTCGGGTGCCAATGATGGGATGCTGCTCCGTGGTGTTGGACCCGGTGATGAGGATGCAGTCCGCCTCCTCCAAGTCGGGGACGGAGTTGGTCATAGCTCCACTGCCGAATGATGCGGCCAGACCGGCCACGGTGGACGAGTGTCAAAGGCGAGCACAATGGTCAACGTTGTTGGTGCCCAAAACAGCGCGGGTGAACTTCTGCAGCAGGTAGTTCTCCTCGTTGGTGCACTTGGCCGAGGACAACACCGCCAGGCTGTCGGGACCAAACTCCTGTCTGAAGGAAGCAAACTTGTCGGCGATGAGATCGTAGGCATCGTCCCAGGTCGCCTCGCGAAACTCGCCCTTTTCCTTGATCAGCGGCTTGGTGAGCCTGTCGGGATGATGGATAAAACCATGGGCATTCCAGCCCTTGATGCATAGGGCACCCTCGCTGATGGGATGGCCCTTTACCGGAAGGGTGCCCATCACTTTGCCATCGAGCACCTGCAAATAAAGGGCACAGCCCGTTCCGCAGTAAGGGCACGTGGTCAGGACATTTCTGTATTCCATGCTAACTCTCCAGCTCCATCGGCAACACCAGAGGAGGCTGAGCTTCCAGATCGGCCCCTGGCTCGTAACCAAACATCTCTGCCACCTCCTGCCGGATGAGGGCGTACAACCTGGTCAAGGGAATGTGGGCGGGACAACTGAGTTCGCACTCCAAACACCCCACACATTTGCCTGCCGTGTGCATGGCTCTGATGAGATGGAAGCTGGGGAAAGGCGGCGGCACTCGTCCTATCTCCACCCACAACTCTTCCTCGAGGGTGCACTCGGGGCAGAAACACTGCGGGCACACATTCCGGCAGGCGTAGCACTTGATGCACCTGTCGAACTCACTGCGCCAGAAAGCCAGCCTCTCCGCTACCTCCTTCTCGCGGAGTTCTTCCACCAGTAGGTCAGCAACAGGCTCGGTTCTCTCGCCCACATGGGCCTCAACCAGCACGCTGGGGTAGGGCTTCGCACAACGACATTCCTCTGCCTCTTCCGCGGTGCACGCCAATCCGATGACAGTGACGTGGTCAAGGTTCACCTGGTTGCGTTTGGCCATCTCGATGAGACCCCGCTCCTCGCACCCCCGGCAGACAATCCCCAGCTCGGCCTCTGAGTGCGCGGCCTGGATCAGACGCAAGATGGCAGGCAGCGGATACCTGGGATAGATAGCCAGCTCCTCCAGCTCATCACGCTGACAGAAGAGGTGAGGGGCAACATGTCGTGAAGTGGCACGCAGGGCCACCACGCCCTCCACCTCCTCCAGGCGTTCCTCTATGGCCTTCCTCAGGGGTTCCACTCTATTCATGCTAGCACCTGCCTCATCGGTTGCAGCTCCCGAATGGTCTCAGTGAACTCGTCGACTACTTGGGCGAAGCGCTCTCCCTCCGACGCGGAGACCCACTCCAGCCGCAGCCGCTCCCGCTCGATCCCACTGAACTCCAGAATGCGTTGCAGGATCGGGATGCGCTTGGCAGTGCGGTGATTCCCGTTGATGAAATGACAGTCGCCGAAGTGACAACCCAGCACCAATACGCCGTCAGCGCCCTCCCGGAAAGTGCGGAGGATCAACTCTGGCGAAATGCGCCCTGAGCACAACACCCGTATGATGTTTACATTCGGCGAGTACTTGATGCGCGACGTGCCGGCGAGATCAGCGCCGGGATAGCTGCAGTAGGTGCACGCATAGGCAATGATCTTAGGCTCGTACATTAAGCGACCTCCAACATCCGCAGAGCTCCCTCCATCTCCGCCAACAACTGCTCATCCTTGAAATGCAACACTGTGATGGCCTTGGAGCGACAATGGCCGACACAGACGCCGCAGCCTTTGCAGGCTGTCTCTTCCACTTCTACGTGTCCCTCGACCAGATCCAGCGCGTTGTAGGGACAGGCCAACACGCATTCGCCGCAGCCGGTACAAGATGCAACTTCCACCTGGGCAATGGAGGGCTCCAGGGCGACCTTTCCCTTGTCCATCATGGCTATGGCGGCTGCTGCTGCCGCTCCAGCTTGGGACACACTATCGGGAATGTCTTTGGGCCCCTGGCAGGCGCCCGCGATGAAAACACCGTTGGAGGCGGTCTCCACCGGTCCGAGCTTGGGATGCTTCTCCAGGAAGAAGCCATCTGCGCTGCGACTAAGGCCAAACAGGTGAGCCACCTGTCCAGCATCCCGTCGTGGCTCCAAACCCGCACTCAGAATGACCATATCCACAGGAATCTGAACCAGCCTAGCGAGATTGGCATCCTCTGCTTTGACTACCAACCGAGCGTTGTGGGGTACTATCTCGGCCGGCCTGCCCCGGATAAAGACCACTCCCTCCTCCTGCAGGCGCTCGTAGAATTCCTCGTACCCCTTCCCGCCGGTGCGCATGTCGATGTAGAACTGATAGACCTGCGCATCCGTCGCATCCTTGACGAGGTGAGCCAGCTTGAGGGAATACATGCAGCAAATCCGCGAACAGTACCTGTTGTAGTTCTTGTCCCGGCTGCCCACGCAATGCACGATGGCTATGCTCTCCGGCTCCCGACCGTCCTTCAAGACTATCTTGCCCCGCGTAGGCCCGCTCGCATCCACGAGCCGCTCGAACTGCAGACTGCTCAGCACATTGTCATACTCGCCATACCCATATGACGTAACGCGGGAGCAATCGAACAGGTCATAGCCGGTGGTCACGATAATGGTGCCTACTTCTAGCTCCACCAGGCGATCTTCCTGCTCGAAGTCAACCGCGCCAGTGGGACAGAGCTTCTCACAGACGCTGCACTTCCCAGACTGCAAGTAGCGACAGTTCTCCTGGTCGATCACCGGCACCCGAGGTATGGCCTGGGCAAAGGGAATGTAGATCGCCGTCCTCATACCCAGACCGCCGTCGAACTCGCTCGGGATCTTCTTTGCGGGGCATTTCTCCTGACACAGGCCGCAGCCCGTGCATACATCTTCGTTCACGTAGCGGGCCTTCTTGCGCACCTTGACCGTGAAGTTGCCGACGTACCCGGCAACGTCTTCCACCTCGCTGTAGCTGAGAATCTCGATGTTTTCGTGCTGTCCCACGGACACCATCTTTGGCGTCAGTATTCAAGCCGAACAGTCCAAGGTGGGGAAGGTCTTGTAAAGCTGCGCCATGTAGCCGCCAATACTGGGCTCCCTCTCCACCAAATAGACCTTCTTCCCAGAATCCGCGATCCGCAAGGCGGCCTCGATACCAGCGATACCCCCACCCACTACAAGGCACGCGGGCTCCACAGGAACCTCCTTGACAGACAGTGCCTCGTGATGGGCCACTCTGTGCACCGCCGCAGCGACCGCCCGTTTCGCCCTCTCGGTAGCCTCGTCCGGATCTTCCGTCACCCACGAGACCTGCTCTCGGATGTTGGCCATCTGGAAGTGGAAGGGGTTCAGCCCCGCCTCCTCCACTGCGCGTCGGAACGTGAGCTCGTGCATGAGGGGAGAGCAGGAGGCCACCACGACCCGGTTCAGATTCGACTCCTCGATCTCCTGCTTCAGCAGTTCCTGACCGGGGTCGGAACACATGTATTGGTGGGTCCGACTGACTGCCACCCCAGGTAGCCCAGCAGCGTACTCTGCCACCGCCTCCACATCAACTTTATCCGCGATGTTGGTCCCGCAGTGACAAACGAAGACCCCTATCCTTCTTGGTCTATCAGTCATGCGTCTAGTCTCCGTAATATCAACCTTCGACGTTGCCGATGGATTCCAGAACCAGTTCGCTGACGTCGAAAGCCCTCATTCTTATCTTGGCTTGACGGGCCCCAGTGAGCAAGGTGCGCTTGCACTGCTGGCAGGCCGAGACCACCGCCTCAGCACCCGTCTCCTGCGCCTGCTCCATGCGCAGCACCCCCACCTGGCTCGTCACCTCCCGGTCGGAGATCTCAACGTCACCCCCACCACCGCAGCACATGGCGTCCTCTCCGTGGGTCGCCATCTCCCTGAACTCAAGCCCCGGAATGGCGTTGAGTATGGCGCGGGGAGCATCGTATACGCCGCTCTTGCGACCCAGATCACAAGGATCATGGTAAGTCACAACCCTCTCCACTGGACCTAGCTGAATCTCTGACTGCTCTATCAATTGGGAGAGATACTCGGTGGCGTGCAGCACCTCCAACTCAGGAGGCAACTCCTTCAACTCGGGATAGACATGGGTCCAGGCATAGTAGCAGGAAGGGCAGGTTGCCACCAATTTCGTGCAACGCAGTTCCCTGATTCGCTCCACGTTGTGGCTCGCCAACTCGAAGACCAGGTCCTTCATGCCCGCGCTATACAGGGGATAACCACAGCACCACTCCTCACCACCCATGGTGGTGAAATCAACGTCCGCAGCTTCCATGATCTGCACCATGGCCTGAGGGATGCTGTAGGCTTGGGGATAGAAAGCAGAGACGCATCCCACGAAGTACAGGACCTCAGCCCCCTTCTGGGCCTCGATGCCCCGGGGCATGTGCTCCAGGTTCTCCGCCCAGATCAAGCGCGTCTCATTCTCGTCCCCGGAGATGTTGTAGTTCGTGGTCACTGTATCACGCAGGACACCGATTCCTTCAGGAATCTCCAGCCCCTCTCTGACGGCATAGCTCTTGAGCATCAACATTGTCTCGGTCAGATCTATGCCCCGCGGACAGCGCACGGCGCAAGCCTTACACGTGGTGCACAGCCAGAAGGTACGACTGTTCACTACCTCCTCTTTCAACCCCATCTGGACCAGCTTCCACAACTGTCGTGGCGTATAGTCCATGGCGTAGGCAGTCGGACAGGAAGCAGAGCACGTGCCGCACTGCATACATGTGCGTAGCACATGCAGATCCGGTGTAACCTCCTTACCGAACTCAAAGTCGAGCTCCTGCGTTCCGAAATCCAGGACTTCTCTTCCCATATCCGATTATCCTGTGAAGGCTCGCTGTGTCGTCCGCGATCTCGCAGCGCTACCGGAGACTATGTCTGCCAGGAAGGCAAGACTCCCTCCTGGCGGATGTCTCGAAAAGAGAACCTTGGCCTCCATCTGTCAGGCCACCTCCAGCATGCGCAGCGCGCCCCGCACCTCGGCCACCAACTGGTCATCGGTAAAGTGCAGCAGTGTGATCGC
>JABAOH010002373.1_pt3 | contig 17473 bp, 18 predicted proteins | sample 7062181 | NCBI WGS metagenome assembly JABAOH01 (sample SAMN14538630, study PRJNA623070) | marine sediment metagenome | biome: marine biome [ENVO:00000428]; feature: marine pelagic biome [ENVO:01000023]; material: deep marine sediment [ENVO:00002113]; isolation source: pool of 5 deep marine... | reverse complement strand
TTGACATGAAGATAGTGAAGTGCCTAATCGAGAACTCCCGGACGACATATCGAGCCATCGCCAACGAGGTGGGGGTGAGCGAGGCGACAGTTAAGAACCGCATCGACGGCCTCGTGGATGAGGGGGTCATCACGAACTTCACCGCGGTGCTCGATTACCACAAGCTCGGTCGCGCTATCAAGTCCTTCATTGGTCTCAAGGTGCAGCCGGCTAAACTCCAGGATATTGTCGATGAGATGAAGAATCACCCCGACGTCCACGTACTCTACCGGACCAGCGGGGATGTGGATCTCTTTTTGGAGGTAATCTTCGAGAAGATGGAGGATCTGAACACCTTCTTGGAGAAAGAGCTGGGCTTCGACGGCATCCTGGGGACAGTCGTCACGATCGTTATCGGTCCCTACAAACGGTGCCCCTGGACCGGGCTCTAGCGCCACGCATCCGCCTTCGGCTCTCCCGGGATAAAGATGACGAGGCCGTCCACCTTCGTCTGATGCTCCTTGAGATCTATCTTGAACATGGCCTCGAGGTACCCGCGGAGGTAACCTGTCGGGACAGCGCAGTGCTCAACCTTTATCTCTTTCTCCACTTTGGAGAAAACGCCCCACCCCAGATTCTCGAGCTCCTTGAGCACGAGGAGCCAGTTCCTCTCCTTAGTGAGGTCGATGTCCCTGAACTCCGGCTTCATCACCTTCCTTTTGAGGGCGGTGAGGCTGCCCGCCCTGTATGTCTCCAACTCGGTGAGGAGTTCGAAGATGTCGAGGAGCATCCCCCTCTCCATGAGGATGACCCTGCTTTCACCGATCCTGTAGATGTGGGGCAACCAGTCATGCATCGAGAGGTCTTTAAACATTATGAGCGCCTTCCTGACCGCCTCGTCCTTATTCTTGATGAATCGGGTCCTCTCGAGGAACTCGAGGAAGTAGAACGTGTCGTCGTCCAGTTCCACGGTTAAGCTCTTCATATGCCCTCACTAGTAGAAGTCTCTATCTTTGATATTATTTCAGGGTATTTGAGTTCTACCGGTTCCGATGAGAATCAGTTTACCCCAGATGTCACGACTCACTCAGCTGGTCTATCCTCTTGGAAATCCAGAAGACCAGGAGCGTGTACTGGGAGATGAGGACGACGATGACCCCAAGGGCCACCATCATGTTCTTGGGCGCCTTCCAGATGATCAGAGGTATAGAGACGACCATCCCGAGGACTGGCAACATCAGGATCGCCAGCAACACGTTGCGGTTCTTCTTCATGTAGTCCTTGAAGCTGCTGTTCCCGCTCATCTTCGACAAAACTCCGGCGCACAACTAGATAAATTATACCCGTGACAAAAAAGAAAGTGAATCTTTGCGAAGGGTTGTTAGTCGTTTTTAACGATCTTGGCAGACTCGGGTTTGACGTTGATTATTATCCTGTCCGGCGAATGGTCCATGTACCTGAACGAGAACCTCATCCTCTGGTGGGGGTGCCAGTAGAGGTACCACCACCTCCACTTCTGAGCCGTCACCGCGTCGTCCTCGAACTCAGCCTTCCCCTCGATCTCGTAGTACTCGCCCTCCCTCGAACTCGGGAACGTGACGAACACCTTTGGGTTCTTTTCGATATCTTTTACCTTCCGAGTGTCGCGGTAAGTGGGGAACCACATCGTCTGGTATGGGTTCTCGTTGAAGTTCGTCATCTGCCTGCTCCTCTCCTCCCCGTCTTTGAAGGTCGTCAGGAAAACGACCCTCGCCTGATTGAAAGCCTCGCGCATGCCCTCGATCTTTTCCATCGTCCTTCTAGCACCTCCAATAAAGCGGTGCAATTATAATTTTATGTCTTCCCACCCAAACAGTTTTCACTTTCGGCGTGGAATGTTTGAAGGGAATGTCCGAGAAAACGTGCGCTGTCTGCGGCAAGGTCTTGGAGCCTGACGAGATCAGGATCAACAAACGGAGTCTCCGGACAGGCAGGCGGAGATCGAGGTATCTATGCAGGAACTGCCGGCAGAAGGAGTATAACGGCTACACTGACTCGATAAAAAAGTTGATCGAGAAAAAACCTTAGGCGGTTAAAAAGAAATTATATTTGCTGGCTCTGGGTGGCGATGACCGCCTCGTCGATCATTGGCATAGGATCCTGTAGGACCGTCTCGAGCCCCCTCAGCCTGTTCCTGAGGGTGACCTCCGTCGTCCCCGCTGCAGCGGCCACGTCCTTTTGGATTCTCTTGTCGTCGTTCTCGATGCAGGCCATGTAGAGGGCCGCCGCGGCGATCCCCCTCGGGTCCTTGCCGGAGAGTTCGTTCCTCTCCTGGGCCTTCCTGAGTATTTCGATGGCCTTGTGCTCAGTGTCTCTCTTGACTTTAAGCTTCGACGCTATACCTGACACGAACTTCATTGGGTCGTCTATCGGCATCTTCAGGTTCAGCTCCCTCAGGAGCAGCCTGTATGAGCGGGAGACCTCCGAGTGTTCACGGGTGCTGGCCTTAGAGATGTTCTTCAGGGGGCGGGGAATCTTGTTCTGTCTACATGCGGCATAAAGGCTGGCCGCGATGAAAGCGTCGATTGAGCGCCCTCTTATGAGATCCTTTTTCAGAGCCTTGCGGTATATCAGGGCTGCTTGCTCTTTTACTGGTTGTGGGATGTGTAAGGCCACAGAGAGTCTGTCAAGTTCGGCCAGGGCTATGCTAAGGTTGCGCCCCCGTGTGTCATCGAGTTTCGCTCGGGTGTCATACTTCTTAAGCTTCTTCATCAAGTTTTTGGTGTCGGGGTCGAGGCGGTTCCCCCTCGCGTCCCGGTCGCCACTGAAGCTGGTTGAGAGCCCCATATCGTAGACGGTGTACGATCTCGCCATTCCCACCCTTGGCCTGCTCTCCTTCTCGGAGCTCGTGAAGGCCCTCCACTCCGGCCCCGTATCCACTATATCATCAGACATAACCAGTCCGCAGTCGCCACAGACCTCCTCGCCGTTCTCGAGGTCCAAGATGACGTTGTCACTCCCGCAACGGGAACAGCCTTTCAACTTTCCTCTATACATCATTATTCCCAACTTACCTGGTCTTTCGACAGGATTTTTTCCGTTCAGAAGAGGGTATATATGGATATTTTACCCATTCGTAAAATATATATATAGGGTCTTATTTATAAATGTTTCGGGAATGAATGTTGCCTAAGCCCAAAGGGACCACAGGTGCAACAAAGATGAAGATCATGGCCGTAATACGCCACAACTGCGAGACGAGCGGAATATCTTACGGGTACAACATCTGGCAAACCCTCAAGGACTATTTCTATATATACCTCAACGACTGCGATGTAAGGAACGTCTACCACCACCTCAGAGAGTTGTGCGATCTTGATCTTCTTGAGAGGGTCGAGGAACAGGAAACAGATCCGAATAAGAGGTGCCTCTATCAGCTTACAGAGAAGGGCAGAAACATGGAGAGTAGGTACGCCCCATACCTGGAGATAGTTCGTCGGGGCTCAGGCCACCCCAGCAAGTACTAGGGCTATACCTTCTTCAAACCCTTCACGGCGAAGGCTAAATCCAAGGTTACCTTGTCCCCTACTGCGATTTCTAAACCTTCGATCTGCTTCTCAGACACGTTTACTATAATGTTGCCTGGCCTCAGGACATTGAGCACGAGCTCCGTACTCTCGCCTTTCTTTTGTGTCTGGGTTACCTCGGCATCGACTTGGCCGATAAAACTAAATGTCTCCAGGAACCCTGGATCCTCCGATATTTTTTCTATCAAGAATTCGATCTTGGAGAACTCTTCGAGGAATTGCAGCCCTAGATCTGTGATTTCTGCTCCCCCTCCCCCGGCCCTCCCGCCTTTATGTGCGTGGATCAGTGGCCTCCCGAGCCTCTGCTCAGCCTTCTTCACCAGCCCCCAAGCGAACCTGTAGGACATGTCAAGCGCCTCCGCAGCTTCTTTTAGTGTCCCGGTCTCCCTAACCTTCTTCAGAAGGCGATAGACTCCAGGGCCGAAGACGTAGCCCTCATCCGTCTCAAGCCAGGCCTTGAACGTGGGCTTTGACGTAATGTCTGACATGGGGGACTCGACTCTTCCTAGGTGGTCACTTCTGATATTCTTTATCCCCTTCTTGGGATTCGAGGAAAGGGTTGAGGCATTTATGAGCTGTTATTACCGTCTTCATCATCGTCCTTTGCACCAGCCACGATACCGGGTGCTACCATCGCTTCCACGGGTGGTTCGTACTTGAACTGCATCTCGTAGAGCTCCCTGTATAGGCCTCCCCTCCCTAGAAGCTCCCTGTGGGTGCCCATCTCCACCATCCTCCCTTCATCCAGCACCACGATCTTGTCGGCCTTCCTGACCGTGGAGAGGCGATGGGCGATGACGATAGAGGTCCTGCCCCTCAGCACCTTCTCCATGGCTTGCTTTATGATGAGCTCGGTGTAGGCGTCTATACTCGACGTCGCCTCGTCCATTATGAGTATCCTTGGGTCCGCGATGAGGGCTCTGGCAAGGGAGATCAACTGCCTCTGCCCCATACTCAGCCGACTACCCCTCTCTCTGACCTCAGTGTCATACCCATTTGGTAGCTTCATTATGAAGTCATGGGCACCGACGGCCTTGGCGATCTCGATGACTCTCTCGTCCGTGGCCTCGAGGTTCCCGTACTTTATGTTATCCTTCACCGTCCCGGAGAAGAGGATCGGGTCTTGGAGGACTATCGCCATGTGGGAGCGCATACTCTCGATGTTTAGGTCCCTTAGGTCGTGATCGTCGATTGTTATCCTGCCCACCTGGGGATCGTAGAACCTGTAAAGCAGATTTATCATGGTTGTCTTGCCTGCGCCTGTCGGGCCGACGAGGGCGACGGTGGTGTTGGGCTCGATCTCGAGGTTTATGTCTTGTAGCACCGGCAGGCCCTCCTCGTAGCTGAAGGTCATGTCCTCGTAGGTTATCCTCCCTTCGATCAGGGTGAGTTCGAGGGCGTCGGGCTTCTCGGATACCTCGATCTCCGTGTCCATGATATGGAAGACCCGCTCGGCGGCCGCCATGGCTGACTGGACATGGTTCCAGAATTGGCTGAGGCTCTCGATGGGCCAGAAGAATCTGCCTATGTACGACATGAAGGCGAAGAGGACCCCGATGGTTAGCGTCCCGTTTACTACGGCGTTCCCGCCGAACCAGAGGACGAGGAAGTTGCCGACGGCGCTGAAGAGGCTGACGGCCGGCATGAAGGCCGACATCACCCGACCAGCCTCCACGTTGGCCTGCAGGTTTGAGACGTTCACTTCCTGGAACTCCTTGCGGGTCTCTCCCTCCCTTGAGAAGGCGTGGATCTCCTTCATGCCGCTGACGCTCTCCTCTATCTTAGCCGAGACGCTGGCTATGGTCTTCCTTGTCTCTCTGTAGACCCTCCTCACCCTTCTCCCCCAGAAGTAGGCAAAGAACACTATCACTGGGACGATGCTGAAGGTGATGAGGGATAGCCTTGGGCTCATCCACAGCATTATGAAGACGATTCCAACCAGCGTCACAACGTCGGCTACTGCCTCTACGACACCCGAAGCGACCAGCTCCATTACCTTGTCTATGTCGTTCGTCGCCCTAGAGACTATGCTCCCTACCTCCTTCTTGGCGAAGTAGCCGAGGGAGAGCCTTTGGAGGTGTCGGAAGAGGTCCAGCCTCATGTCGTACTCTAGCTTGGACCCGAGCCATGAGATCAGGTACCTGTGGCCGTAGTTCGCCACGTATGTGGCGAGGCTCACTGCTACGTACGCTATGGCCAGCATCGTCAGCCCCGCAGTATCCAGCGCTATAATGTACTTGTCGATGGCGAGGCTGAAGAGGTAGGGCGGGATCAGTCCGAGGATCGTGTTCGAGATCACGACCAGCCCCATGAGCAGGGCCCTATTCTTCACCCTCCAGGTATACTTGAGGAGCCTGACGGCTAGCTCGCTGTCGCTCACCTGCCTCTCGTAGTCGTCCTCCTCCCCCCTCCGATGCCAATGTCCGTGTCCATGTCCGTGAAAACCCATCTTTACTGCGCCTCCTCCGCCTCCTTGGCCTCCGCTATCTGCGTCTGGTAGAGCCTGTAGTAGATGCCCCCCCTGGCCATGAGCTCGTCGTGGGTGCCCTCCTCGACGATGCTCCCGTCCTCAAGGACGACGATGTAGTCGGCGTCCTTGACCGACGAGAGCCTCTGGGTGATGATGAACGTGGTCCTGTTCTCGAAGAGCTCCCTGAGGGCCTGCTGTATCTCGAACTCCGTGCTCGTGTCGACGCTAGATGTCGAGTCGTCGAGAATGAGGATCTTCGGGTTCTTCAGCAGCGCCCTAGCTATGGCGAGCCTCTGCTTCTGTCCCCCAGAGACCGTCACGCCCCTCTCGCCGATGGTCGTATCATATCCTTCGGGGAGAGACTCTATGTAGTCGGCTATCTTCGCCTTGCGGGCCGCCTCCTTGATGTCCTCAAGCCTGGCTTCCTCGACGCCGAAGGCAATGTTCTCCCTGAAGTTCGTGGAGAATATGAATGGGTCTTGCCTGACGATCCCGACGTGCCGTCTGAGGGATTTGATTGTGACGTCCCTTAGGTCATGGCCGTCGACGGTGATCCTCCCCTGGGTGACGTCGTAGAACCTGGGGATGAGGTTGATTATGGTGCTCTTCCCTGAGCCCGTCGCCCCGAGGATCGCCACGGTCTTCCCTGGGCTCGCCTCAAGGTCTATGTCCTTAAGCACGAGGTTCTCCCCGTCGTAGCTGAATCCGACGTCCTCTAAGACGATCTGGCCCTCAACCTCGCCCAGCTCTATCGCGTCTTCCTTGTCGGAGACTTCCACTTCTGCGTCGATGATCTCGAAGATGCGGTCCGCTGCCGCCATTGCCCTCTGGATCGATGAGGCCATCATACCCACCATCCTGATGGGTCCTCTTAGACGGGCGATGTAGAAGTAGAATGCGACGAGGCTACCGAGAGTGAGGACCCCGTTGATGACCTGGTTGCCCCCGTACCAGAGGATCAGGATGACATTTAGCGTGGTTATGAGGGTCGATAGGGGGAGCCAGAATGCGCGCACCCTCGCCGCCTCGACGTTTGTGTCGAAGTATGTCCCAAGCTCGCCTTCGAGCTTCCGCTCCTCGTATGGCTCCATCGCGAAGCCCCTGACGACCCTTATCCCCATGAGGTTCTCTTGGAACACCGAGGTTATCTCACCGTACTGCTGCCTCATCGTGTCCCAGAGTGGGCGAATCTTGGTGGCGAACTGGCGGACGGTGTACATTGTGAATGGGACCAGGATGAGGGAGAGGAGGGCTAGGAGGCCGTTGATTGAGAAGATGGAGTATACGACGAGCACCGCCGTCAGCGTGGACGAGACGATCATCCTCAGCCCGAAGCTGTAGAACCTACCGACCTGGCCGATGTCGCTCGTCGCCCTAGACATAAGCTGCCCCGTCCTCTGACGGTCGTAGAAGCTGAAGGACTGGTCAAGCAGCGAGTTGTAGAGATCGTTCCGGAGGTTGAAGGTCGCCATCTGGGAGACCCAGGCGGATGCGTAACGCTGGATGTAGTTGAAGAGCCCCGTTAACCCGGCCAAGGTCACCAGCGAGAGCGAAAAGACACCCAGGACGGCGATGCCCGGGTCCATGTTGAAAGAGTTCGAGGCCCAGGCCGCTATCGGGTTCAGGATGCCGTACACCAGCCCCCCCATACCAGGCCCAGGAGCGAACTCCGAGCCCTCGGCCGCCATCTTAACGATGTCTATGATACTCCCTATGATCGCCGGCGATAGGAGATTCAGTACGGTGCTAAACACGACGAGGGCCATGATCGCCTTAAGCTGCCAGAACTGGGTTATGTACTTCAACACGCGCCTGAAGTTCCTCCCCCCAGGCTTCCTCCTCTTCTCGGTTTGACTTTGTCTATACATCAATCTTTGTCACTCTCCTAGTCTGCGTCTGAGGGTTTCAGCAGCTCCTTCAGCTCGCCTACGACTTTGGCGTACTCAGGATCCTCCGAGAGCCTGATCTGCTTGAGGAGCCTGACTATCTGGAAGTTGCGCGCTCTTCTCGGGGTCAATGGCTCAAGCCGCTGCTCTAGGGTCTCCTCGAAGGCCTTCTGATCCCGCAGGAAGAAGGTGCTGATGAGCCTACGTGCTTTTTCTCTGTCCTCCTCGGTCAAGGAAAGGCCGAACGATTCGAGGCCGTCCATCGTGGCCTGGAGCATGCCCTCCTGCCAAGGGGCCGTCTCCCCCTCCTGGTTGAGGGCTTCGCTCAGGGAGTAGGAGATCATGAATCTATGGGCGGTGCTCCTGTAGTAGGAGACCACCATGTTCCTCACCTTCTTTGTCCGCGTCTCCTCGACCAGGCCGGCATCCTTGAGGAGGTTTAGGTGGTGGATGATGCTCGAGTGGCTCTTGTCGAGAGCTTTAGCGAGCTCGGTGGTTGAATGCTCGTGCCTCCTGAGAATGTGCAGAATTTGGCGCCTCGTATCATCTGCGAATAGCTTGGCGACCTCAGGGTCCTTAATTATCATCAATCCTCTATGCAAATTTATCGCTACACATCTCTGTAGCGTTATATATAAATGTATGGAATGAAGAGCGACCCCTCATCTTTTAGGCTCGATCGTGTTAATCGATCGCATGGTCGCCAGATCGGAGGCGCTACTGGGCGTCAGGGTCCTCGACCTCAGCCGAGTCCTTGCAGGCCCCTACTGCACGATGCTCCTCGCCGACATGGGCGCCGAGGTCATCAAGCTGGAGATCCCTGGGAGGGGCGACGACTCCCGGGAGTTCCCGCCCTTCAAGGAGGGTGAGAGCCTCTACTACGTGAACCTGAACCGGGGGAAGAGGAGCATCTCCCTCAACCTGAAGAACCCCGATGGTAAGCGGATATTCATCGAGTTGGCGAAGAAGTTCGACGTGCTCCTCGAGAACTTCAGGCCCGGGACCATGGAAAGGCTCGGGCTGGGATACGAGACCCTCAGGAAGGTCAACCCCCGCCTCGTCTACGCCTCGATCTCGGGCTTCGGTCAGACCGGTCCGTACAGGGACCGCCCTGGCTACGACATCATCGGCCAGGCGATGGGCGGCCTCATGAGCGTCACGGGTTGGCCCGATTCTCCCCCAACGAGGACGGGCACAGCCATCGGGGATGTGCTCAGCGCACTCTTCTGCTGCATCGGCATCCTGGCGGCCCTGCAGGCTCGTGAGAGGACGGGGCGTGGTCAGATGGTAGATGTAGCGCTCGTGGACTCCGTGTTCGCGTCTCTGGAGAACATTCCCATGAAGTTCTTCGTCGACGGGGAGGTCCCAACCCGCATTGGGAACCGGTACGAGTTCGTTTACCCTTATGACTCCTTCAAGGCGGCCGAAGGGTGGGTCATCATCGGCGTCGCGAACGACGCGGTCTGGGGCCGGTTCATCGACGCCACGGGGATGTCTCACCTCATGGAGGACGAAAGGTTTGAAACCAATCCTGGGCGAGTCAAGAACCACGGGATCCTGAAACCCAGTGTAGAAGAGTGGACCTCGAAAAGGGGGGTGGCGGAGATCGTCTCCCTGTTGACCGATCATGGGGTGCCCGCCTGCCCCATCTACAGCGTAGAGGACGTCGTGGAAGACCGCCACATCGCCGCGGAGAGGGGGATGATTGTCGAGCTGGATCAACCAGGCTTGGGGAAGGTGAGGCTGCTGGGCAACCCGGTGAAGATGTCGGAGACCTGGCCATCTCCGAAGGGGCCCGCCCCTGACCTCGGAGGGGACACGGGAGCGATCCTGAAAGAACTGGTGGGTCTGTCGGAATCTGAGATCGATAGGCTCAGAAGTGATGGTGTGCTCTAGAGTCTCTTACCGACGAAGACAGTGATATTCGAGTACATCCCGTACCCGTGCCGTTCGATAATGGGACCATACTTTCTCCAGACCTCATCGAACTCCGGTACATTCCTCTTGTAGATCTCCCTGGCGATCCTGATGCCGTCCATCAGTTCCGTCCTCGTCTGATCGGCGGTCATCTTGACGCCGGTGCTGTACGACTTAGAGCTGATGAGTTTTACGTCCTCCACTCGGAATAGCTCCCTGAAGAACGTGGACGGCATCGACTTCGCGTCGAACACCGCGCCTTCCACCTCTATGGCGACCTTCAGCTCCTCGGAGTCTGCGATGTCCGGGGGCGTCACGGCTAGGGCGATACATCCCATTTTCCTAGATGTCCTGATTAGTTCCCTTATCGCCCTCTTCACGCCCTCCATCCCTAAGGTCATGTGGATGTCCCTCATGCCCAGGAAGCTCGTAGCGAGGTCGAAAGACCCGTCCCTCAACGGCAGGTGGGTGGCATCGGCCATTAGAGGCTCGATGTCTCCGAGAGCTCCCATGGCTCGCTGTTTCCTCCACATGTTTGTGAAGGCCGAGGGGACGATGTCCACCGCGATGACAATCCCGAAAGGGTTATTCGAGGCGAGCTGGAAAGTGTAGTAGCCCCAGCCGCAGGCCACGTCTAGGATGAGCGCGGATCTGGCTATGGCTAGGTCCAGAGCGATGGACTTTCTCAAACCCTCGAGTTCATCCCAGTACCTCTTGTACTCCTCGTCGCTGAGGAACCTCATTGGATGAAAAGACTTCCCTCTAGGATTAAGGCGTTTCTGGCTGTTAGTAGTTGATAAAAATATTATCGTTTGTCCCGGAAGGTATACTCTATCTTATCCAGAATAGTGTCGATCTCTGAAAGCTCCGGCGTGTACTCCTTCTCCTCTGTCTCCCACTCGATCTTGATCGACCTTATCCTCTCGTATCTGTCAGGGTTGTTGACGGACAGTTTGAAGATGGTCGGCTGATACGCGGCGGAGTCTTGACGGGTGAGGGAACTCTCCATTCGGCGGCTATTCCTAGACAGCCTATCCACGATCCTCTCTAGCCTCCCTATCATCCGGTCCATCTGCTTCTCGTGATCCATAATAAAGCCGATGACCAGGTCGAGGACGTCAGTCTTCGTCTTCAGGGTCGGTTCATCAGACATGCAATTCCACGCTCCGGATCTTGGTTGAAGTTAACATGGATGGCCAAAGATGCTAAGGAATATGGATCTGTTCTACGACAGAGACAAATAATATCGGAATAATACGATAGGTAATATAAAGATATTACGGCCAAAAAATAACCCCGTTTGACAAAATGGTTAAGAATATTGTATATTGCATAAGATGAGAATCTATCGCGTTTCTTCGAGCGAGCAAGGGTATTTTCTATTTCCATATGCGCGTACCTATTTCAACGTAGCCCTAAACTCCTCGAAACATACCCTCAGTCTTTTAAAAAACCGCACGTGAGCACACAGTAACGTGCCTTACCAATTTCCTCGATACCATCGCCAGCGCGCTCCTCATCATTGTACCGCGCGAGATTTAAGGGCCACCACGCGCGAGTGAATAAGGAATCAATTTAAGATGCGCTTGAACGTTAATTGATCAACCCATGGCTGATTGGCGGGGCTCGATCTGGGTTATCAGGTTCACTGTTTTTGTGTCAGGGGCCGTAGTGATGGCGCTGGAGCTCGTTGGTAGCAGGCTACTCGCCCCCACTTTCGGTGACAGCATTTTCGTCTGGGGTAGCTTGATAGGAGTTGTCATGACCGCTCTCGCCATGGGATACTACATCGGGGGGAGGCTCGCAGACAGGCGGCCAAGCTATAGTACGTTCACATTGATAATCNNACTTCTTCCCCCTTTATCCTTGAAGCCGTCTACAACTTGGGGTTTAGCGATCGGTATGGTCCGGTGCTGACCTCCTTCCTGTTGCTAGCGGCTCCGACAACCCTGTTGGGCATGGTCTCCCCCTACTCGATCAAGATGGCGGCCAAGAGCCTCTACAACTTGGGAGGCATCTCGGGTAGCCTCTACTCCATCTCGACTGGGGGGAGCATATTTGGGACGTTCTTCACGGTCTTCATCCTCATCCCATTGTTTGGCGTACGGCAGATCATCTTCTCTCTGGGCGTAGTCCTAATACTAGTGTCACTAATTGGCTTCACCTGGAAAGAAAGGCTCTTCCTCATCCTGCTGATACCCCTTCTCACGACGCCCTATGTTCTGATAGGGGGAGCCATGTCAACGCGCAGCGGGACGGTCGTGTATAGGAGGGACACCCCATATAATACGCTGACTGTGATCGACAACACTGGCAGAGGCGTCCGGACCCTCTACCTCAATAACCTGCCACAAAGCGCTATGTACCTGAACGGGTCCAATAGCGCCGTGTTCCGGTACACAGATTACTTCAACCTAGCATTCCTGTTCAACCCCGAGATCGAAAGGGTCCTCTTCATCGGCGGGGGCGGATTCTCAGGGCCCAAACAATTCTTGGAGTACTACCCCGACATCGTTATGGATGTGGTGGAGGTCGACCCCGAGGTCGTAAGGGTCGCCAGGGAGTACTTCAATGTGTCCGAGGACCCACGTCTCGACGTCTTCGTTGAGGATGGCCGCGCATTTCTGGACGACGCAGGTATATACGACGCTATAATACTGGACGCCTACTCAAAGACATATGTTCCCTTCCACCTCATGACCATGGAGTTCTTCGAGGAGCTGGATGAGCACCTGACCGATGATGGCGTAATAGTCTCCAACCTCATATCATCGCTGGTCGGGGACACCTCTGAATTACTCATGGCAGAGTATAGGACTGTGGGAGAGATCCTCCCCCAGATCTACCTGTTCAGGACCAGGAGCAGCTCCATGTCGATGGTCCAAAACATAATCCTGATAGCGACCAAGACCCCGACTAGGCTTAACGGATCCGACCTACTCAACAAGGCCGCAAGCTCCCCCGAGCGAGGCGACACTCTGGTCATATACGCCCAGACCATCTTCGAACCCGAGGGGTTAGCAGATGAAGCCATAATATTAACGGACGACTACGCGCCTGTCACGGCTTTGCTCAACCCTGTCACCCTTACGCCCTTCGAAGGCAGGGAGGGACCGCTCTTAGGGGGCTTCTTAAACCCGTTTATCATAGCGGGCATGTGGATCCTCGTCTTCTTCTCCGTATACATATTATACACGATAGTGGAAAGAAGGGAGTAGCTCGACCCCATGCGTCGCGTTTAAACAGACTCCGCGCCTTTGGATAATTTTGCATCCTTTGGTCAGGCCCCATTAGTTTATATATAGGTGGTACGAAAGACGCTCCGCCTAAGTCGGGCCACGCGCTCGGCGTTGTCATTGGTATCAGAGTTGAACGCAGCCGTCGCTCATGCCCTTCCACGATTTATTATTTGATTGATTGAGAAATACAAGCTGAGCATCCTATAGATAAGCCTCGCCTTCCAGTCCCCAGGAGGAGGGTAGTAATAGACACAGGGCTCCTTCATGGGCTTGGAGAGATCGTGGCCGAATCTATTTTCCTTGTGGTGGTAGTACCACTTATCGAGCAGCCTACGGTCCAGTCTTCCCAGCGGGGGCTCCAGCCTGGCCCACCCCTCTGGGACGCTCCTCCGCTTGAGGCCGGTAAAGACGTGGTAGCAGTTGAGGACGACGACGGCGGGTCTACCACTTTCGAAGGAAAGACGGTCGATGGGTATCCACCTCATCTGGGTCACGCCCTCCCTGCCCATGGACCCACCCCACGGGAACATCCCCATCGGGGAGGTGGTGTACTCCAATTCCTCCGCTCTCGCGTTGGGAACATCGGCGTAGATCTCAACACCGTGTCCACCGCACTTCACGGATCCTACGGAAGAGACGACTACCCTCTCGACTCCACCGGATTCCATGTCCAGATGTACTTGGACCTGCTCATAGTCGTGGTCGTGGTCCTTGTTCAGTTCCCTCCATGTGCAGTCCTGCCTCCTCCAGTAGACCTCGTATAGGGCACAGATCTTACGAAGACTCTGGTCGACGACAAACCTGTAGGCCATGAGCTCAGGCGGGAAGGGCTCCCTGCCGCACCCCCTCGGATCGTAGATGACCGGCATGAGGTTCTCTGCTAGTCGATCCGAGTAGGCGATCTTGAGGCCTCTAGCCACGTATGGGTCTTTGGTATCGTACTCGAGCTCGTATTCATCGATCCCTATCTGCGTCTTCGACAAACTTCCACGTCAACCTGACTCCTAACGACACCAACATATTTTAGCGTGGCGCGTTCAGCCCACAGCATCAGCTCTAATTCTGTGATGCTCCGATCTGCCAGGAGAATCCGAAGTCATATAGCGTGCGATCAATATTCTTATCGATCTACCGTTGGGGCGCGTCTCGAAAGAGGAACGAATGGAGAGAGTGGTAAAGGAGGTTGCCAGCTGCCGCCAATGCGGGCTGTGTGAATCGAGGAAGAACCCGGTTCCTGGTAAGGGCGACTTGGACTCCCCGGTCGTCTTCTTGGGCGAGGCCCCGGGGAGGAAGGAGGACGAGCAGGGCGAGCCCTTCGTCGGCTCCGCAGGTAAGAGGCTCGATACGTTACTGGACCGCATCGGCCTGCAGCGTGGAGATGTCTACATTACGAATATATTGAAGTGCAGACCGCCGAAAAACAGGCGGCCCAAGTCAGGTGAGGTAGGAGCATGCGCGATTCACCTGGAGGAGCAGCTGGGGATCATCGAGCCCATGATCATCGCCCCCATGGGTAACTCGGCCATGGGCTACATCATGAGGAGGTACGGGCTGAAGAGGGAGAGCATTGGGAGGGTCCATGGGAGGGTTTTCCAGGCCGAGGCCCAGTGGGGTCGGACAACAATATTTCCGCTTTACCACCCCGCTGCCGCTCTCTACAACCAGAAGCTGTACGAAAATCTGGGGGAGGACTTCGATACTTTGAGGGCCCTCCTCGACAGGGAAAAGGGCCCTATTGATTGAGGGCCCGGAGCCTCTTCACTATGTTTGGGTGGGTCGAGAAGAGCTCCCCGAGGTTGTCGATGAAACCGACCCTCCTGCCGATGATCCCGCGTACAAGCTCCTCGTCATCTCCTCCGTACCTGAGCCGGTGGATCTCGGCTGCGTCCCTGCCCGCCCTGTCCGGGTCGGATATGAAAAGGGTCTTAAAGCCGCTGAAGGATAGGCTCCCCTGGTAGGAGTTCTGCAGCCTCCATGTCCCCGACGAGATCTTCGCCAGACCCTCCGAGAGCTTGCGTGCCCCATCGCTGACGATCGAGGTGCTGTGCTGGTCGGCGTAGTACTCCCTGAGGCGGCTGAAGCCGAGGTTGAAGAGCAGTAGGAAGAAGTAGACGAGCATCGATATGCCGCCGACGATGGCGAGGCCACCGGCGTCCCTCCGGTCTCTCCCGCCGTAGTACCTGGAAAACAGGGTGGACCTAGCAAGGATGTAGAAAAGCGAGGGTAGGAAGGAGATAAACATCATGACCTGGACGTCCCTGTGCTTTATGTGACCGAGCTCGTGGCCGATCACCGCCTCCACCTCCTCGTCCTCCAGGGTGTTCAGGAGCCCTTGGGTCACGGCGACGTGGTTACCCGTGAGGGGGGAGCCGTAGGCGAAAGCGTTCGGGATGGGTATTTTAGAGAGCATGAGCTTGGGCATCCTTATGCCGGACCTCTTCGAAAGCTGCTCAACGGAGCGATGTAGATCGGGCATCTCGCCCTCCTCAAGCCGACGGACACCATAGAGGCTGTTTACGAGGTATGGGGCGAGGAGCCATTGGATGATATTAAAGAGAGCCACCATGAAGATCAGGCTGTAAAGGTTGAGCTGGCCCATCAGCCCCAGGACGAGGCTGAGCCCAAGGGTCGAGATTGCGATGATGACCGCGATGGTCCCGGCCATCGAGAGCCTAAGTTTGAGCAGGTTCAATACCATCCGCCTCCAATATCCACAGATCGCATAAATATAAACAGAACGGTAATAAAACCCTCCCCCTTCAGAGTCACATCCGCTCGGGGGCAGCTATGCCGAGGAGGGTCAGGGCGTTCCTCAGGGCGACGTGCACCGCCTCCACCAGCATCAGCCTCGCCCCGACCAGCCCCTGCGATCTGGCCTTAATGACTGGTAACGCCGCATAGAAGCTGTTGAATTTGTCGGCCAGAGTATTGGCGAACGAGGCGATGTCCCCTGGTTTGAGCTCGGTCACGGCCCCCTCGAAGACCTCCGGGAACCCAGCGAGCATCATGACGAGATCCTTCTCCCTCAAATCTGTGAGCAGCCCGTAGTCCGGGTCGGGGTGGCCTCCCGCCCTCTTGAGTATGTTGCAGGCTCTTGCGTGGCTGTACTGGACGAAAGGGGCGCTGCTGGTCTCGAAGTCCAGGGCCCTCCCCCAGTCGAAGACGACGGTCTTCATCGGGTCGACGCTGAGCATCATGTACTTGACGGCTCCGTGGCCAACCATCCTGGCTATCTCCCACTTCTGCTCCTCCGGAAGGTGGGAGGAGCGCTTATCCACCTCATCGTAGGCTAGCTCGACGGCCCGGTCGACTACCTCCGTTAGGGTGACATACCTCCCCAGGCGGCCGCTCATCCTGACGCCGGGCAGCTTGACGAACTCGTAGGTGTAGTGGAGCTGGTTGTCCCCCATCCAGGTCTTCCCCATGGCTGCGAGGGCTATCCTAAGCTGGAGCTGGGCGAGGGTCTGCTCGTACCCGATGACGTTGATTACCCTGTCGACGAGGCCGAACTTCCAGATGCTGTAGGCCATGTCCCTCAGGGTGTACAGGGTGGTGCCATCGCTCCGGACGAGGACGAGGCGTGGTATCGCGTGCTCCGGGTTGAGGCCCCACCTCTCCTTGAGGCCCAGTTCCTCGGCGGTCTTATCACAGTCGAGCATAAGGGCGCCCTCTTCCTCGAAGACATAGGGGGTCGCCACCAGCTCCTCGAGGACCTCCTCGGCGGCCTTCCTCCAGACAAGGTCGCTCTCGTAGTCGAAGGAGTCGAAGCCTATGCCCAGCTCTCCGAGGCTCTCCTCGAAGCCCTCCAGGCAGTAGCCGACGAGCCGGCGGACGTCACCGACCGTCTCGGGCTCGTTGTTCTCGTAGGCCGTGTTCAGCCTGACGATCTCGGCCTCGGGATCCTCCTCCAGCGGCAGCTCCTCGGACAACGTGTCGTAGATGTTCCTGAACCTTTTCTTGAGTTCCCCGGCTGCCGTCTCATATCTCTCCAAGTCCTCTTGGAGCTCGGCTATCTCCGCCACCCTACCCTTCGCCTCGGCCTCCTTCAACCCCCTGCGGAGCTTGATCATCTCGTTTACGACATTGACGCCGGCGTATATGGTGCCCACCCATAGCTCGGCCCTCCCCTCAGGCCTGGGCTTCCCGAGGAGCTTCCACCCGTAGGTAGTCATTGCCACCTGGCGGCCCACATCGTTTACGAGGAAGTGGACGACGACCTCGTGCCCCCTCCGCTTGAGCATCTCCGCGAGGCAGGCTCCCAGGATAGAGTTCCGGGCGTTGCCGATGTGGAGGGGGGCGTTGGGGTTGGCGCTGGTGTGCTCCACCATCACCCTCTCCGGCTCCAGCGTCTTGAGGAAACCGTAATCCACGCCCTCCTTCGCGGCGGTCTCGAGCACCAGCCTGGCGAAGTTTCCG
>JABAOH010150420.1_pt3 | contig 17477 bp, 13 predicted proteins | sample 7062181 | NCBI WGS metagenome assembly JABAOH01 (sample SAMN14538630, study PRJNA623070) | marine sediment metagenome | biome: marine biome [ENVO:00000428]; feature: marine pelagic biome [ENVO:01000023]; material: deep marine sediment [ENVO:00002113]; isolation source: pool of 5 deep marine... | reverse complement strand
CGCCGCGAAGGAGGACCCTCAATCGCCAGCGCCTCCGCACCGAGCGAATGACTCGCAGGAGCGCTTCATGGTCAGATCGAGTTTGCATCAGCCTATCCCTGTTGACGTGCAAGCCTGACTCGCGCCGAAATCCGATTCGAGACCAGGGTCTCGGCCAGCAGCAGCGCACCGCCCGAGACCAGAAGGTACCACCAGAGACTCTGCCGGCGCTCCCGGTCCTCAGCGGAAAGCGCCACCGCCTCGGTACCGCCGTCCTCGGCCGCGCCCTGGGACCCCACCGCTCCAGCCAACTCCGCCGGGTCGATCGGCCTCAGGTCCGACTCGGACGGGTCGTGATTCACCGCCACGGCGAACGAGAGCTGTTCAGGCGCCTCCATCGCCCTGAGCCGATAGAAGCCCGCCTCGTCCAAGCGGAGATAACGATCGTCGGCCACCGGTTGCCGCACGCTGCGCTCTCCGGTCGGGCTTTCGATCACGAACTCCGCATCCGCCTCGAACAGTGCAGCGAGCCGCGGGTCGAGCGTCAGATCGACCACCTCTCCTACCCTGAACCACGGCGGTGGCTCCCTGTAGCCCGCCAGGTACCTGACGAGCTGGTGCGCATACGGTAGGAAAACGGGCTGGACGGCCAGATCGTTCCAGAAGTTCTCCAGATCTGACGCCCAAACCAACACCCGACCCTCGCCCACCTTCTTTTCCGTCAGGGCGGCCGAACCGTCGTCGAAGCGCGCCAGGGTTCGCGATCCCTCGGCCACCGCCAGTTGCCGGAAGCGGAAGAAACGGGGTGCCGAAAAATCGCCGCTGCGCGGGGTTCGAAAGATCTCGAACAGCGGGTGGTCGTAGTCGACCGACGCCAGCGTGCCGCCACCCTCGTTCGAGCGATCGACCGGGGCGCCCGGCGTCCCGGGAAGAAGCCCGAGCGCCTCAGCCGGCCACGCCGCCGGCGGGCTCCGCCGGCCCAGCACGACGAGCAAACCGCCGCCCTCGCTCACAAAATCGCGCAGTCGGCGAGCGACGGCGGGCGGCGGCGGCGCATCGTTCAACACGACCACCTCGCGACCCGCCAGGTCCGCCGGCTGTAACCGCGTGACGCTTCTCACCTGCACCTCGAAGCCCGGATCGCTCCCGATTCTCAGCGCCCGGCTGATGTAAAGGCTCGCGTTCGATCCGGCGTCCCGCGCCTCCAGCACGAGCACCGACAGCGGATCAGCCGGTGCCAGCACGAATCGGTGCTGATTGTCACCGGGCAGCGGATCGGCACCGGCGCGGATCACCCCCGTCACGGGACTTAGCGGAGCGATCACCGGCGCGAACCGCACCTGAACGGACGACTGCGCCTCGAGAGTCACCGCTTGCGCCTGAACCGGCTCGCCGTCCAGCTCGAGCGCCACCTGAGCGTCCGCCACCGGTTCATCGCCCAGGTTCGCGACGCGGGCCGAGAGGCTCACCTGATCCCGGTCACCTTCCCGCGACCGCGTTAAGGTCGCCCCCGTCACGGCGAGGTTTGAGGCGCCAGGATCGGCAACGTTTAACGGCGTGAGCGTGACGCCGTCAGGTAGTCGGACCGCCTGGCGGGCGTCCCACCCCGTCCTCTGGAAGTCGCTGATCAACACCACTTCGGCTCGCGGCCGATCGGACCGCTCGATCAGCTCGCGCGCCAGCTGCAACGCCGGACCGTAGCGCGTCACCCCGGCGCCCACCTCGGCGCTGGCGAGGGCCGCGGTAAGCAGGCTGCGGTCGGCGGTCCGCTGGGTGGCCNNGGCCCGGTCGTCGGGTCCGATCCCATCGATCACCCGTCGTGCCGCAGCGGTGGCCCGGGACCAGCGGTCGGAATAATCCATGCTGTGGGAACGGTCGAGCAGAATGACCAGCTCCCGCGCTCCCCTGAAGGCCGCCGAAGCCGGTGTGGCCCGGTCCAGCAACGGGCGAGCAAAAGCCGCCACGATCAAAACGATGGCCAGGCACCGCGTCAGGAACAGGAGCCAGTGCCGGATCCGCTGTCGCCGAACGGTGCGATACGGGATCCGCCGCACGAACATCAGCGACGGAAACGGCACCGCTTCTTTGCGCTCCCGGTGGGTCAGGTGGATCAGGATCGGAATCGCGATCGCGGCCAGGCCCGCCAGAAAGATCGGAGCCAGAAAGCTCATTCCCATCAGCGCACCCGGCTCAGCTTTTCGCGCAGCGTCAGGTAGCTGAACAAAGCGTGATCCAGCGGCTGCGACGTATTCAGCAAGAAGTAGTCGATTCGGTTTTCGACGAGCAGACGTGCGAGCTCGGCCGTATGTCGACCGATCAGCTCCAGATAAGTCTCTCGCTGGCGCTCCGGAACGACCGGGATTCGCTCGCCCGACTCCAGTTCCTGGAAGTGTGCCGCATCTTCGAAGGGGAACTCGAGCTCCGCCGGATCGAGTACGTGAAAGACGATGACGTCGTTCCCCTTGTTCTTCAGAAAACTCACGGACCGTAGGACCTTCTCGGGCTCTTCATAGAGGTCCGAGACCAGGGCGACGATGCTGCGCCGCCGCATCGCCTCCGCGATCTTCAGCATCGGGGCCTCCAGCTCGCTGTGGCGGCCGGGCTTGATGCGCTCGATCGTGTGGAGGACGAGCTCCAGATGTTTGGCCGACGCCGGGACCAGCTCGACGACGTCGTGGTCGATGGTCGCGATGCCGACGCGGTCGCGCTGCTGGCGCGAGAAGTAGCTCAAGCACGCCGACAGGTAGCGCGCGTAGTCGAGTTTGCTGATCCCATCGCTGGCGTAGTCCATCGATCGCGAAATGTCGAGGACGACGACGAAGTTGGCGTTGGTGTCCGCCTCGAACTCCTTGACGTAGAAGCGGTCCGTGCGGCCGAAGACGCGCCAGTCGATTCGCCGTATGTCGTCGCCGGGCATGTACGGCCGATGCTCCGCGAAGTCGATCGACAGACCCAGATACGGCGAGCGGTGAAGGCCGTTGATGAAGCCGTCGACCACAGTGCGGGCCAGCAGCTCGAGGTTGTCGATCCGCGCTAGAACCTCTGGCTGGAGGAAGCTCGCCCGTCTCACAGTCCCGATTTCGGTACCGGGATCGTCTCGAGCAGCTGAGCGATCAGCTGATCGGCGCTCACCCGTTCCGATTCCGCATGGAAGTTGGTGAGGATGCGGTGCCGCAGGACCGGCTGCGCCAGCGCGCGGATGTCATCGAAGTTCACATGATAGCGACCGCGGATTAGCGCTCGCGCCTTCGACCCGAGTATGAGATACTGAGCGGCCCTGACGCTCGCCCCGTACGAGACCCACTTGTTGATGAACTCCGGCGAGCCGACGCCGTTCGGACGGGTCGTGCGCACGAGATCGAGCGTATAACGCAGCACGGGTTCGGAGACCGGGACCTTCCGCACGAGCCGCTGATAGGCGACGATGTCATCCCCCGTGACCACGTTCTCGAACCGATAATCTTGCACCGCCGTGGTGTTCCGTACGACCTCGAGCTCTTCGTCGGCTGGAAGGTGGTCCATCGCGATCTTGAACATGAAGCGGTCGAGCTGTGCCTCCGGGAGCGGGTAGGTGCCCTCGAGCTCGATCGGATTCTGCGTCGCGAACACGTGGAACGGTTCGTCCAGCTCGTAGGTCCGGCCTTGCACGGTCACCCGGTGCTCCTGCATCGCCTCGAGCAGCGCCGCCTGCGTCTTGGGAGGGGTGCGGTTGATTTCGTCGGCCAGCACGATGTTGGCAAAGATTGGCCCCGGCGCGAAGACCATGTGGCGCCGGCCGGTGTCCGGATCCTCCTGGATCAAGTCGGTCCCCGTGATATCGGACGGCATCAGGTCGGGTGTGAACTGGATACGCGAGAACTTGAGGTCCAGCACCTGGGCGATGCTGTGGATCAACAGCGTCTTGGCCAGCCCCGGGACACCGACGATCAGACTGTTGCCGCCCACGAAGAGCGACAGCAGCACCTGCTCGATCACCTCTTCCTGCCCCACAATCAGCTTCCGCAGCTCGCCGAGTATGCGGTTGACGGCCTCCTGCATACGTTCCGCCAGCGCGATGTCATCCGTAGATGCGAGAACGACCTTCTCTTCCGTTGCCATTGCCCTGCCTCTTTTTCCGCCCTCGAGCTAGTGGGTCAGCGCGTAGACGATGTAGTTGACACCCAGCTTGTAGGCTTCGTTGGACAGATCTATCGGGATGAAGCCGGTGTCCGACCACTCCCAGGACTCGCCGATATCGTTGTTGTAGTTGACCACCACCATCAAGCGCTTCTCCGGATCGTTGTTCTCGAAGATACCGTAGAACTCGGCTGCGTAGTTCCAATAGGGGTGGCGGTGTTCCAGACGATCGATGTCGAAGAAAGAATGGAATATCGGGTGTGACGCGTCTAGCCGTACCAGGCGCCCGTCGGGCAAAACATCACGCATTCGCTGCTCGAAGTTGAACCACTGGCCGCCGGCGAAATCGTCGATGATCAGGAAGCCACCCTTCAACAAATAGTTCCGCAGACTCTCCGCTTCCTCGGAGGTAAGGCTCCAAAAGCCCGGCTCCACCAGATAGGCCACGGGATACCTGAACAGATCCGGGTCGTCGAGCGTCAATATGTTGCTACCACCCAGGAAGGGCCGAAGCGTCGTGATCTCGTCGAGGATGCGCGTCAGATTGAGCTCGGCCCGCGGATAGTCGTGGTCCCACTTCAGGTCTCCGCGAAAGAAACCGCCTCGACCGCTGGGGCCCGGTAGGGCCGCATACCGAAGTCGCACGAAGGTGAAGCGACCATCGTAGGCAGTGTTCAGCGCCTCGAAATCGTCCTGCCGCGCGCGCCGTGATTGAGCCGAAAGCGGCTCGGCGAAGACGAGCCCGACGGCCAGCAGCACCAGCAATCCGATCAGGCGCAAATTCACCTCCCGCGCTCGCGGATCTCGAGCAAAAGATCTTGCGCCCGCTCGAAGCCCGGCGCCTCCTCCAAAGCTCGCAGTACCGTGCGGCGCGCCGCAATCCAGTCACCGGCTTCGAAGTAGGCACGCGCCAACTGGTACAACGCCTCGGGCCGGTCCACCGGGTCGAGAGCCAGCACGGCCTGCCGCTCCCGAATCACCGCGGCGGCGTCGCCCAGGCGAGAATACAGCTGCGCCAGCCGCTCGTGCACCCCCATCTCGTAGGGATAGATGTATACGGCACGCTCCAAAGCGGCAGCCGCCCCCGCCGTATCCCCCGCCAACTCCCGCAGCTCCGCCAGTTCGAGGTTGGCGCGGTAGTTCCGCTCGTTGATCGCCGTGAGCGCTTCCAGCTCGGCCGCCGCTCGACCCGGCTCCCCCAGCCGACGGTGGACCTGCGCCAACAGCTCGTAAGGGCTGGCCGGGCCGGCGTATTCCGGGAACAGCGACTTCGCTTTCTCCAGATGAGTCAGGGCGGCCTCCAGTTCGCCCTCTTCGTAGAGCGCGCGACCGAGCGTGAGCAAAGCGTAGAAATCGTCACCCTCCTGCGCCCAGCTCTCCAGCTGCGCGCGCGAAGGCCGTTGCCCATGTTCCAGCTCGCGTTTGGGGCGCATCGCGGCGAGTGGCCTTCGAAAGCGTGTCTCGAGGTAATCGAAGAATCGCTTTCCGAACGCATCGACGTCGGTCTTCAACACCCGTCGGAACACGGCATCGGTGCTGAGCCCGGCGCGATACGCTTGGAGCATCTCGGCCAGCGCCCGGCCGCCCGCCTCCTGCTCGATAAACTCGCACACCAGAGAGGCTTCGTAGTACGAGTAGCCGAGCTGCTCCGGATAGCTGGGGCGAGCGAAGCCCTCATTCAGATCGGCGACCGGCAACAGCCGACCCTGAAGGTAGGCCGTAAGGAATCCCGGGGTCACATCGTCACCCCAGCCGGGACGGGCGCGACGCTCCTCGTAGACGGCGAGGCCTTCCGAGAACCAGCGGGGCACGCGCCCCTCCGTCAAACCCAGGTGGAACGTATGGGCGATCTCGTGCCAGAGCGTCGATCCCCAATTGAACTCACCCGGACCGCGGGCGGAGGGCGCGTCCATCGCGACGACGGGGCCGAAGCTCACGCCCAGCGCGCCCACGCCAACCAGACCGAACGTGCGCACCGAGAAATCGGCGTGGCTGCGATAGACCTCGACGCGGATCGGCGTGACTGGCTCGAACCCGTAGAGCCGGGCCAGCCGATCGTAGGCCTCTTCCGCCAGATCACCCATGTACAGCGAGAGCAGCGCCGATTCTTTACGATCGACAAAGAGCACGAACCGCCCGGTTCGCACCGCGTCGTACTCATCGAAGGTGTCGAGTAGGTCGAGGGTGTTCTTCGTCCAGATATCGTAGGGATCGCCTTCGAACGCCAGCTCCAGGTGTTTCCGGCCCTCCTCGATGGCGCCCAGCCGCAGCTCGTTTATCCCGAGCAGGGCGTAGCCACGCGACGAACGGGGGTCAAGCTCCACAGCCTGGCGCGCAAAGTCCGCCGCTTCTCCGTACAGCCGACTGCGAGCGCTGAGGTCGGACAACCGCGTGTAGAAATCCGAGTAGCGCGGGTTGATCTCGAACACCTTGCGTCGTGCTTCCTCGAACGCCTCGCCGTCGCCCTGTAAGCGACGAGCCGCCGCCAGCACCGACAACGCCTCCAGAGACGAAGGGTTGACCTCCAGAGCCCGACCGGCCTCCGCCGCCGCCTCGGCGTAGTCCTCGAGCTCGAGCCGCAACTCGGCCAAGAACACGCGGGCCGGGACCAGATTCGGATTCACCTCGAGAGCCCGGTTCGCCAGCTCCAGCGCTTCAGGTTGTCCGTCGAAGCGCGCGCGCCGGGCCTGTCCCAACAGCGCGCCCGGGTGATTGGGGTTGACCGCCAGCACCTCGGTGAACTCTGCAGCGGCATCGGCGCTCCTGTACTTATCCAAGAACAGCTCGCCCACCAGAATCCGCGGCCGTAAGTCTGCCGGATCGGCGGCGATCGCCTCGTCGTAGGCGCGCAATGCGTCCTTATAGAGTTGCGGGTTCTCGACGCCCAGGTAGCGAACCGCCGTGCCCACTGCCGTCAGCTCCTCGGAGCTGAGACGCGCGGGGTCCCGGTTGTAGATGTCGATGAAGCGGTCGAACTCCACCAGCGCTTCGGACACGGCACCGCTCCCGTAGCGCAGGACCGCCAGGTTGAGGCGCGCGTCCAGGGAGTCGCTGGCGCCGGCGGCGATCGCTCGCTGGAAGAGCCGAGCGGCCTCCTGGTTGCCGCCACGAAGGACGAGCACTTCGCCCAGCGTGTTCCAGAGCTCGGGAGATTCGGGCTCAATCCGCACATGCCCGCGTGCCGCTTCCTCAGCCTCGGCGTATCGTCCAACCTCGGAAAGCGCCCGCACCAGGCCGCGCACCGCTTCGATCGAGCTCGCCTCGCGCTCCAGCTGGCTGCGAAACGTGCGGATCGCCTCGTCGTAGCGGCCCGAACGGAGCGCATCATACGCGCCGGCAAGCCGGCTCTGCGCCTGACCCTCGGCCGCGGCCAACGGGAACGCGACGAGCAGTCCGATCGTGAGGCGGCGGCGCCTTCTCATCGGCCGCTCCGCTCCCGCTCACGGATGGCCCGGGTCTTCAAGGCAAGCTCCACCAGCAACGCTTCCAGCTCACGCTCGTACACCTCCGGGTCCATCCCCTCCTTCATCTGACGCAGGGCGATCACCCGCTCCTCCAGTTTGCTCTTCTCCGCGTACAACGCCGCGAGCTCAGGATCCGCCGCGATCGCCTCCGTCAATTCGCCGGGTGGCGCTGCCGCGAGAAAGATGCGTCGAGCCAGGGTCCCGTCCGCCGAGGTGGCGTCCGGCTCGAGGCTCCCCTCCCCGTCCCCGTTGTCGTCCAGCAGCGCGTGTTCCGTCAGCAGGCGCCCGTCCGTCTCATAAACGCGTGCAACCTCGAGTCGTGCGTAATTGAACGCTTCCAGGGCGGAGACACGCTGGTCTTTGTCGACATCGGCGCCGTCGCTGGCGAAGGCCTCCACGAAGAATTTGGCGAACACGGTTTCATTCCGCTCGAAGCTACTCCTGGTGGCTGTTATGATGGCCCGATTCGGCCCCGAGAGCGCCTTGATGAACTCGCCGCTGGCGCTGGAGGTGTTCACGAAGACCAGCCGCTGGGTCGAAAAGGCATCGAGCGCCCGGGCGAAGTCCTCGGCGCTCATGTCGGGTCCGGGGAGGTTGAACGACGAGACACCGTCCCGACTGCTGCCGTGACCGATGAGCACGACGAAGACGACATCGTCCGCGGCGGCCTGTGCGGCCACCACTTCGAAGGTCGATTCGACGGCCTCGCGGGTGGCCCGGGCGGAGATCCGCGCCGGATCCCGCTCCACCTTCTCAGCCAGGTACACGATGTTCGCCTCCGGAAGCCCCCAACGCTCCTCCGCCGCCTCGATCAGCGTCGACGCCCATTCATGGAACGCCGCGGCCAATCGCGGCTCGCCGCTCAGCCCGCTGATGACAATGAGGTGCGTGCTCTGACCGAGAGCCGCGCTCGGCGCGGCCAGAAGCAGGCTTGCGGCCAGCACGACCCGCGGCCTCACACCAGCCCCCGGTGTCGGCGGAAACCCCACTCGGCGCCCAAGACGCCGAGCAACAGCAGCAGGATGATCGGCATGTCCCAGAGATCGCGCTCCTCCAACACGGTGGTGCCGCTCTCGGTGAAGCTCACGTCCTCGGGCAGCGTGGCCGCGGTTGCCGGCGTGTAGTATCGCCCGCCCGTGACCTCGGCGACGCGCTCGAGTAGAGGCGCCCGCATCTCCGCGTCGAAGAACTCGGTCGGCAAGTCGGCCGCTTCAACATAAGTCACGTGCTCGCCGATCGCCTCGCCGCGCTTGAGCGCGCGTACCGCGATTCGGTATCGGCCCAGCTCATCAGGGATGAAGCTCGCCTGGTACTTGCCGTCAGCATCCACCGCCCAATCCAACCGCAGCTCCTCCTCTTTTCCGGACGGCGCCCTGATCGAAGCGACCACTTCGGCGTTGTTCACACTCAGATACGTTTCGTCCTGTACCTCCGCGTCGATCGCGACCGCTTCGCCCGGGCCGACGAGGTCGCGCGGCGTCGTCGCCACGACGCGGTCGGGCACGTAACTCACGAGCCAGCGCAGCAGCTGCCGCCAGAACGTCTCGTGCGTCTGGTCGTCGAGCGGGATGTCGGCGTGCATCTGCCAGATCCAGGAATCCTGAATCGGCAGCGCGATCGCCCTGCCGCGGCCGTAGCGCTGGTAGGCGAGCACGACGACTGGATCGTCCAGCCCGTCGGCTCGTCCCGTCAACAGCGTGCTGGCGCCCGGCTTGACCTCGTGCAGTCGGTTCACGGTGGAGACCGCCGGCAACGCCTTCCAACGTTCGGAAGACTCGTCGGGGCTCCCCGCGAGCTGCACGACCGGATGATTCAGCCCGAATCGGGTCGGCTCGACCCGGACCTCGGCGTAGAACGGCTCGCCGCCCTGCTCCCCTCGGCGCGGCAGCACGACGGGCAGCACATCGGCCACCGGCGTCCCCGCATAACCACCGTCGGCGAAGGACGAGCGCCCACCCAGCACCAGCAGGCCACCGCCGCGTTGACCGACGAACTCCTCGATCATCCGCAGCTGGTCGTGGCTGAAGAAGCTCGCCTCGACACTGCCCAGAATCAGCCCGCGATAGGCGAACAGCTCGTCTCGGGTCTTCGGGAAACCCGCCGCGAGTTCCTGTGGATCGTCGACGTCGAGCCTGAGGAACTTGTTGTCCGCCGTCCGCTGAAGGGTAACCACCTGGAGGTGCGCATCGTCGGCGACCGCGCGCCGGATGAACTTGACCTCGAAGCGCGGCTCACCCTCGAAATAGAGGATCTTTTCGCGGGCCTCCTCGACCACGATCAGCACGCGGCGCTCGTTGTTGCCCGTCACCGATTCGCCGTCGGCCACCGGGATGGAAAAACGGAAGGTCCGAGGACCTGCCTCGTTCGCCGTAAACTGGATTCGCACGGTGGCTGCGTCGCCGTCCGCGGGCAGCCGTACGTTCTGGGATGCGATGATGCGCCCATCGTCCTCTACGTTCACGGTCACCGTCTGACGACGGTAGCCCGTCTGCTCGATCACCAAATCGACGACCAGGGCCGAACCTTTGAGCACCCTGCGCGGTGTCTCGACCCGGCTCAGCTGGATGTCTCGCGCGAAACGCTCTTGCCCGACGCCGATCACGTAGACCGGCAGCGAGGCGGCCTGCAGTGAGAGCAGCGTCTCGGTGAGCGCGCTCTCAGAGTTGTCCGCGCCGTCGGTCACCAGCACCAGACCGCTCAGCGGTACCCCGGCCAGCTCGAGCCGCGCAGCATCGAGCGCCTGAGCAAGATCGGTCCCGCCGCCCGAGGCGGAAAGCATCCCCAGCGAGTCCAACCGTTCGGTCTCACCGGCGAAGCGGAAGAATCGAAGCATGAAGCGATCGGCCAGGGCCGCGCGCAGTGCGCTGTCGGGCGCACCGAACGAGCGCTGCGCGAATTGCGCCCGCGGTGATCCGTCCCAATCGCTGATCGCCATGCTGCGCGAATCGTCGATCAGGATCCCCAGGAAGTTGCGCTGTGGAACCACGGTCGGGATCAGTAAGGTCGGCCGCGCCAGGCAGAACAGAATGAGCCCGAGGGCCGCCGCCCGCAGCCCGCTCAACACGACCGTGTCGCGCCGGCTGCGGGTCCGAGTCCTCGAGTAGGTGTAGAGGACGAGCGCCAGAACGAGCACAGCGCCGGCGAGGATTGCAGTGATCGGCCAGGGCGTGGCAAACGCCAAACGCCCTTTCTCGTATATGACCGGGCGGTACTTGAAGAAGAACTCGAATACCGACTCGAGAAACACCGACATTCAGTGGCTCATCGCATAGATGATCGAATTGATCCCCAGTTGGTACGCATAGTTGGAGAACTTGAGCGGGTAGTAGGGGTTCTCTGCCCATTCCCAGGCATCCCCCAGGTCCGTGTTCCAGTTGATCGCAACCATCAAGCGCCCCTTTTCATCGAGAATCCCTCGGAACTCCGGGTGGTAGCCGTCCCGTTCCCAGGTGCGACCGCCCATGATCCCTTGCTGAACGTTAGGAACCTGCACGATCTCACGAATCTCGTAAAAAGCGCTCAGCAGCGGGTGATCCCTCGGCAGGTCCACTATGGCGTAACCCGGCAGCACGCGCTCCATCTCCGACTCGAAATTCTCCCACTCGAGCGTACCCCAGAAGTCGTCGATCAGCAGAAACCCGCCCGCCAACAGATACTCACGCAAACCGATGACCTCGGCCTGGCTCAGCGACATGTATCCGACTTCCAAAGCGTAGAGAAACGGAAAGCGCCGCAGGTTCGGGTCATCGAGGCGCATCGGATTCTCGAGCTCGTAGGCACCGATGTTCGTCAGCCGGCGCAGACCGATCAGGAACTGGCGGTCGGCCTTCGGATAGTCGACACGCCAGCTTTCGAAGTAGCCGCGCCGCAGGCCGCTGTACATGGCTCGCGTGAAGTAGAACTCCCAACCCGGCGGCGGCTCGCCGAGCGGCTGGGCGAGCGGGCCCCCAACCCGCAACCCGGGGTGGACCGACTGCCCACCGGTCGCCAGGCCCGGTTCCGGGGCGCGCCAGGCGGCCGCGCCGACCCAAAGCCCGGCCAGACCCAACCCCGCCAGCGCGATCGCACGAGGTACGCTCGGCACCAAAGAACCCGCTCCCTGCGGTGAAGCTCCGTTCCTATCGCGGGAAACCGCGCAGCCGCGGCTCCACCCCTTAGATGCCCCCAGGCGGGAGAACCGTTCCCACGCGGGCCCTCGGGGGAAGAGCGCCCGCGAACCTGGCGCACAAACAAGCTGTTATCTCTACAGATAACCCCGGAACCCCGCAAAACGCTAGACCCGACGCGGCTTTTCGCATAGCTTCCGCCGCACCGCCGATTCGGGCGACGGAGGTAAAATGGGAAAATATGTAAGACAGATTTCCTTTCTCGCCGCCGCGCTGACCGCGCTCGCCCTTAGCGTCGCCTGCGACGGGACCACCGACCCGGACGACGCCGCCTCGCTCGGCTTCACCCCGGCCTCACTCGATTTGGGGGAGGCCCGCCAGACGCTAGTGACGCTGGAGAACCGCGGCAGCCGCGCGGTGGGCCCGATTCAGCTTGTGGCGGGAGCCGCGACCCGCGACGGAGGGCCGGCGCCCGAGGCGCGTCTCAGCGTTTCACCTACCGAGATTCCGAGGCTCGACCCGGGCGCCAGGGTGGAGATCGAGCTGGAGCTGAGCTTCGACAGCCCGGCGCAACCCGGCGATTATCAGGTATCGCTGGAGGCGCGGCGGGGGGCCGAAGTGATCGGGACATTGGATATTCGCTTCCGCGTTACGCCACCCCCGGTCGGTGGCGGCGTGACGGTGGTGATCACCGCCGGTCCCGCGGCGCCGCGACAGGGCGACGTCGTGCGCTACTCGGCGGAGGTTCGTGACTCCAGCGGCGCCGTGGTGACGGGTCCCGCAGTCGCCTGGACGGTGCAGCCGGTGTCGGCCGGGCTGACGGCTGCAGACGGCCGGTTCGTCGGGTATGAGCCGGGCCCAGCCAAGATCATCGTGAGCGCCGGCGTCGCCAGCGACAGTTTTGATATTCAGATCGTCGCTCGGGGGCTGAGCGGCAGTTTCAGCGTAGTGGGGCGGGGGCAAGTAACGGATCGGTTCACCTCGGATCTCTGGGTGCACGGGGACTTCGCTTACACCGGCACCTGGAACGTGCGAAACGGGGTGCCCGGAGACCGCCTGTTCACCTGGGACGTATCCACGCCAAGCTCTCCAATCCTGACGGACTCGCTGATCCTGGACGCGGTGACCGTCAACGACGTGAAGATCCGGGCGGACGGCGCCATCGGCGTAAGCACCCACGAGGGCTCGGCCCCCAACGGTATCACCTTGTTCGATCTGACGGATCCGGCGCACCCGCGCGCGATCACGCGGTTCACGTCGGAGCTAGAGAGCGGCGTTCACAACGTTTGGATCGAGGGCAACTTCGTCTATACTGCGGTGGACGGACCGGTCGGGCTGCGCATCGTTGACATCTCGAACCCGTCCAGCCCGGTGATCGCCGCGCGCTTCTACGCCGGCTCCAGCTTCCTCCACGACGTCTACGTTCGTGATGGACTGGCGTTCCTCTCTCATTGGAACGCCGGCCTCATCATCCTGGATGTTGGAAACGGGGTCGCTGGAGGGTCACCGGCCAGCCCGGTCGAGGTCAGCCGTATCCAGACCGCGGGTGGCCAGGTCCACAACGCATGGTACTGGCCGGCCGCCGAATACGTGTTCGTCGGTGAGGAAGACTTCAACACGCCAGGTGTCATGCACGTGGTTGATGTGGGAGATCTGTCCAATCCAACTGAAGTGGCGACGTTCGGCGTGCCCGGCACGACACCTCACAACTTCTGGGTGGACGAAGCCCGAGGAATCCTTTACGCGGCCTGGTACGAGAACGGCCTACGCGCTCTGGACGTGAGCGGCGAGCTGTTGGGAGCCATCGACTTACAGGGGCGAGAGATCACCAGCATCCAATACAGTCCCGGCTCCGATTGCGGCGGTGGCAGTGGGACCTGCACCTGGGCGCCGCAGCTCCACAGGGGGCTGGTCTTTCTCTCGGATCTGAACAGCGGCCTTTGGGCGCTTCAACCGAGCTTCTAAGCCGCCGGGCTATGACGGTTACTGGCTCGAGCCTGAGCCCCAGGGTCGGATGAAGTCTTCCGGCTCCACGCCCAACCCATCGGCGATGCGGGTGATGTAGTTGAAGTAGGCGATCACCTGCACCGCGTCGTGGATCGCCCGGTCATCGAATCCCTCGCGGCGAAGCGTATCGAGATCTCCGGCGCGCATCTCCTGCGGCCGCCGGGTCAGTTTCTCGGCGAAGCGGCAGAGCGCGTGATCGGCCCGGCTGAGCGGCGCGGTACGCCAATCGCGGGCCACCGCATGCACGAAAGCATCAGCCTCGTCCGGATCGGCTATATCGGCGGCGACCTCTGCCCGGAGGTCGTGGGCGTGCGCCTGTGTTCAATAGTGGCAGTGCAGCTCGGCCGAGACGGCCGTCCCCAGCAGCTCGCGCTGAACCCGCGTGAGCGGCGACTCCCCGAACATGACGGCGGTGTAAAAGCGTATGCTGTCGCGAAGCGTTGGCGGATTGAGGCTCATGATCCGGACGATGTTCCAGACGCGCCCGGCGCGCTTCACCGCCTCATCGAATAGCTTCTTCAGCAGCCCGGTGGCCTGCTCGACGGGCACCTGTTCGATCCACGGCATGGGTGGGAACTCCTCTCGTCGAGTGCGGGTTGCCGGCGGGCCGGCGACCTCAGCGGCTCAGCGACCGGCGTGCCGAATCGTCAGGCCAGCTCAGACGCAGACGCGCGACGACCTTCTGGAACAGGGCCTCGCGCTTCCGCTCGTACCATCCTTCGCGCGTCGCCAGCCCGTACGCGCCTTTCAGGTAGGGCCAGACGAAGGCGACGGCCGCACCCACGTACCAGCCGGGGATATCGACGGCGACCCCAAAGATCCCCCGGATCACCGCCTCGCCGAACACCGACAGCGTTAGCCAGCCGGCGATCCCGCCACCAAAGAAGCTGCCGAAGGCGTGCTCCACGATACTGCCCGGAAACGCGCCAGCGCGGTCGTACTTGCGATTCAACTCCACGTAGGATGGAACGAACTCGTTGGCGATGATGTGGGCCTGCTCTTCGGTCAGCTTCGCCACGCCCTCGCCCTGTCTTCGCGCCAGCCGAGCGAGATAACGGAGGGTCGTCTCGCGAAGCGTCTTGACATCGGCGTTGGGGTCCGCCTCGTGGCTCAGCAGCGACTCGACGGCCTGCAGAATCTCCTGCACGCGCAGCGAACTGCTGAGCGAGGTCGATTCCAATACGCGGTCGAGGGCCTCCGTTCGGTCCTGCTGGTAAGCCTGCAGCCCGTCGCGGCTCAGCGATGTGACGTTGGTGAGGTGTCTGACCGCGGTGATGACGCGCTCGACCAGCTCCTCGAGTGTGGCGCGGACCTCGGCAGGAGCCAGGTCGAATCTTTGAGGCCGATCGAGTGCCGATTCGACTTCCGGAGCCAGCTCGAACAGGTGGCGCGACTCGGCCGACTCGATGGCGCGCTCGGTCTGCTGCAGAGCCTGCCGCTGTACGGCGGTGCGGACCACCTGATCCATGAAGCCGTAAAGGCCGCGCTCCAGCCTGCCGATCTCCGCCCCCACACCGAAGTCAGCGGGGATCTCATACTCATGAGCGATGGAGGGCGCTCCGCCCCCGAAGCTCGCCTCGATCTTGACCCGGGCGGGACCGGGCAGAACAAACAACCGCTTGCGCTCGGTGACGCTGTAGCGAAACGTGATGAGGTCGCCCGCCGTCTCGAAGAAGGTCGAGTTGTCGCGGTCTGCGTAGCGGGTCGGTCGAAACGTGCTCATGAGGCTCGNNCGCCTGCGGCGAACAATAGGTGAGCAGGCAGGCCGGTCAAGCCTCACCAGTAGCCGTCCGCTGCCGACCGCGCCTCCCACGTCCCATCGCGGCGAGCCTCGATCACGACCGTCCCGTCCCGGTCCGTCCGTTTGAGCTCGATCCCGCGCTCACCCAGTCTGCCGAGCACCAGCGGTGAAGGGTGGCCGTAGTTGTTCCCACGCCCCACCGAGATCACCGCCAGCTCCGGCTGCACCGTGCGCAGGAGCAAGCGCGACGTCGAGCTGGCGCTGCCGTGGTGCGCGACCTTGAGCACCTGCGCCCGCAGCTCCTCAGCCAATTCTCGGCTCAGACGATCCTCCACTTGCCCCGGCGCGNNACGATGCTGTTCTCGTTCGGCCCCTCCGAGGCGGCGTTCCTGGCGCCCCGGCGCGGGTGGAGGACGTGCAGATCCACATCATCGAGCCCCAATCGCGCTCCGGCACGCGCCAACGTCCACCGCATCTCGTTATCCGCCAACCAGCGCAGGACGGCGAGTTGGCCGGCCTGACCGGTCACGCGTCCCGAGCCCATGACCCGGCGCACCTCCACCGCCTCGAGCACTGCGGGCGCCCCGCCCACGTGATCGAGATCCGGGTGGCTGGCCAGAAAAGCCTCGAGGCGCACGACGCCTTGCTCGCGCAGGAATGGGAGCACCGCCCGCTGACCCGCGTCGAAGTCGGGCCGCCGGGGTCCGGCGTCCACCAGGATCCAGTGTCGCTTCGGCGTCGCGATGGCGATCGCGTCGCCCTGCCCCACGTCGATCACGTAGACGGCGAGCTGATCCGGTCCCAGCCGCGCTTTGAGCGGCGGCCAGGCGATCGCGAAGGCGAACAGAAAGCCGAGCGCGTAGATGAAGCGTCGGCGCTGCCAGGCGCCGTGGAGCGCATGTGCGCCCAGTAGCACGATCAGGCCAGCGCCGGCGGCCAGCGGCAGACTGGGCCGGGCCACGTCAAGCGAGCCCCAGCGGAGGCTCGAGAGCAGCTGCGACAGCAGGTCGATCGCTTTCAACAGAATCACGGCCGCCCCCGCCGGCCATTTGGCCGCCTCCAAACCGAGCGGCAACAGGGCGGACAGGAACAGGGCGGGCATGGCCAGGCTCAGCAGGGGTATGGCGAGCAGGTTCCCAACGATCGCCGCCGGCGCGACGCGGCCGAAATGAGTCGCGCTGATGGGCGCGGTCATCAAGACGGCGGCGGCGCTCGTCAATGAGCTCACCACCACCGAACGCAGCAGCCACGGCCGCTCGCGTAGCCAGGGCGAGCGGCTGGCCTGGGAGTGCGCGTAGGCGACGGCGCCCGCGCCGGCGAAAGACAGCTGGAAGCCCGCCTCGAGGACGCTCCACGGTCGGGCGCTCAGCAGCAACACGGCGGCGAGCCCCAGCACATCGAAACCCGAAGAGGCGCGGCCGGCCAGACGGGCCAAGGCCCAGAGGGCGACCATGAGGGCGGCCCGTACGGCCGAGGCTGGCGCGCCGATCAGCACGACATACGCACAGGTCGCGACGACCATGAACGACCGCGACAGTCCCGCGGACAGACGCCCGATCCGCGCCAGCGCGTAGCACGCCGCCGCGAGCAGCCCCACGTGCAGGCCGGAGATGGCGAGGAGGTGGGCCAGTCCGGCCCGGGCGATGCGACGCCACAACTCCGGCCGCAGCGTCTCGCGTTGGCCAAGCACCAAGGCCTCGGCCAGCGGGGCCCAACGAGCAGGGTACACGTGCCATAGCCGCATCGCCAACCGTCCCCTCAGGTTGAGGAACGGGTGGCGACTCCAGCTCGACGGGCCGAGGGGGTCGAGGCGCTCCGCCACAACCCAGCCGCGACGTTCCGGCGAGCGAGGCCACCGGCCGGGAGACCGCGCCGGCTGCCACGTGCCACTGAGCGCGTATTGCACGCCCGGCCGGATCGGTCCTTCGGCCCACACCCGCAGCGCACCCGACCAGCGGCAGCCGGAACCACTCGAGACCGGTGCGAGACGTACGCTCCCCCGCACGCCGTCGGGAAGAAAGCCGAGAGCGCGCCCGTCGAGCTTCACCGGCTCGCCCGCCTCGA
>JABAOH010000526.1_pt1 | contig 17479 bp, 16 predicted proteins | sample 7062181 | NCBI WGS metagenome assembly JABAOH01 (sample SAMN14538630, study PRJNA623070) | marine sediment metagenome | biome: marine biome [ENVO:00000428]; feature: marine pelagic biome [ENVO:01000023]; material: deep marine sediment [ENVO:00002113]; isolation source: pool of 5 deep marine... | reverse complement strand
TGCGAACTGTCAATTTTAGCTCTAAAGGCTAAAGGACCTTGAAGGCCAATTAAGAAGAGGAAGAATAACGCGGTAGCGCTAGCTGCTGTCATGGCGGGAAGAAGTATCTCTGCGTGCATTGTATAACTCTTTGTCATTAGCGCCTGCGCCATGAAAGCAGTAGCCGAAACGAGACCAATTACTATGACCAAAAAAAGAACTATGCCTGGAAGGGAATCGAAATATCTAGTTAATATCGCTTCCGTAGTCTGCGCCAGATGAACATCAGGCGAGAATGTGACCTGCCCAGCTATGGTTTCTACAACTTTAGTTGCCTCAATCAATCTGATTTGAGCCATTGACGCTTGCATGTCTTTTAAAACATCTGTTAGAGGAACATAAAGAAACGGGTCGGCGGCAGGGTCTTCCCACCAATATATGTTGCTTAGACTTAAAACATATTTCAAATACTGCATTATTTGAAGTGGGACTGAAATCAAAACATAGTATGACACCGTAAGGCCTAATTTCGTCTTCTTGTAGAGTACAGCGGCAATCAAGATTAAAGGTATGGCGAAATAATAGGTTTGACTAAAAAAAAGTAACATCGCGGCGATGATACCTAGATTAATAGCGATAACATCTTCATAGCGATGAAAAAGAAACGGAAGGGCGACAAATGGAAAGAGCAGGATAATAATCACTAGTTCACGAACTAAAGGCACCATGCTCATCTGCGATATGATATTTGTCCTCGACAAGTGGTATATCAAGCCTAACCCAACAAGGAGGCTTCCTATCGACATACCAGTGCGCCCGTGGTTCATGAATGTGACAAAAGCTATTAGAAAGGATATGATGGTTGGCAACGGTTGTGGAAGAAGCGGCATTAGGGACAGACCCAACATCATGCCAGCGAATGTAACTATAAACGTCAGGATCCTAAGCGATGTCTGTTTAAGTGCACGCTCCATCTCTTCTTTCTTTCTTTGCTTCCGTCTTCTGTACCAGGATCGCAAGTGAAAAATGGGCAAATCACGGAGTGATTTCAATGTTAATCAAGTAAAACTTTAATTTACAACACGGTTCTTAAAGCTTATTGTGGGGAGTACTTATGGGTAGCGGTGAACTTCATTTTGATGTTCTTGAAAACATTAGGAAGCATATTGACCAATTACTTATGGGTAGCGGTGAACTTCATTTTGATGTTCTTGAAAACATTAGGAAGCATATTAACCAATTAAAGCCATGGTTTCCTAGACAAGCTATCCTATGCATTGGTGAATATCCTATACAGATTCTTCTGAAAGGGCCTTTCGTAGGCAAAATGGATGGCACTTTACCCATCTTTATTGACAAATCCAGCAAGGATATTGTTAAATGGAGCCAATCCCGTCTTGAGACAGACAATATTTTGGGGCTAGACTCAAATATCGACACGCATTTTTGGTTTCATGTTTTACCCCACATAACAAAGAATGGTACATTCATCGCGCGTTTAAAAAACAAACCTATTGAGAGGCTACAAGAAGCTATAATTGTATCATCTATCTGGGATGGCATAGGTAGCGCCTTGTTGCCCGCCTTAATTTCGCAATTCAAGGTATGGAACATGAATTCAGTAGCATTGGCTGTGTTGCCTTCAAAACTACAGTCTTCAGATGTTCACTTCAATGCGTTTTCGTCCATGGGAATATGTGAATCCAAGGATCTTACACCAGTTTTACTTATAGATAGAGATCAACTCGAAAGCTACGTGGGAGTTGACAGAAAAGGCTCCATATTAAGGGGCAACATCGTTATAAATTATTTATTAGAATTGATGTTAGCTAAAGAAACATTTGTTCAAGAACTCTCAGAGTTATCTAGATCCTTCAATGTCAAACTCTATACGATTCTATCAGCCACAGGAGCCAGTCTCAATGTTTATGGCTCGCTAGAAAACATACTCAACACTGCATTGTTCAGGCCTCTTTTAACTTTTGACCTATCGAGCGCATCTCTAGTTTATGTTCTTCTTCGTATACCTCTTCAACTCAAAGACAAACTTCCAAGAGGAAAAATTGAGTTAGCAGTTGCCACCTGGTTTAAGGAAAGAGTCAGCCTCGAATCCATTTACATAAGTGACACCATATACGTGGAAGATTTTAGTGACCGAATAGATGTGGTTATGTTTGTGGGAGGTTTCGATGTAACTGAGCTGTTCGCTTCGTTAGAGAAAGAAGTGAGCGCAATAAAGAAGGCTATAATTGAACGTGGTCTTTTAAGCGAAAATGAGTGGCAAGGAATCGTTGAGAGTTTAATACAAGATTGAGGTCTTCTTCCTAACGGTTTATTCTTTCTTCTGTCTGTTATTTTCTATCTCTTCAATCAGAGGTCCTGCAGTAATCCCATGCTCCAGGAGGTAGGAACGAGAGAAATTCCTCTCAAAATCGTTAGATTTGCTATGCAGTAATTGCATTTCATCGTATGCCTCAAGGTCTTCTGGCTTTCCTCTACCACCTACAACTAGAATTCTTGTTATCCATGGATCCCGAGAATCGACCACCCTTACGGTTATTGTTCTTGCTACCTCGCTGGTAACATATCCTGCTAGTGCGGTGTATAGCTCTTGTGTTAGGTCTTCGCTCCATAGAGTTGGAGGTGTCTGCACAGTAACCCAAATGTAATCCGATTTGTAGGTTGGCTTAAATCCCATGAGGCTCGGTGTTTTGAAAACTCGTATGATGCTCTTCATGTAATCTCTGAAATGTGCCATATCTAATATATCTTTGAGTATTACTTCTCTGGAGAGGGTTTCTTCTTGTTCGGTCAATATTTTGAAGATTATTTTCGTTTGTTCGCCTTCAGTGAGTTCAGTTGATCTTTCAAAGTATTTCTTGGGTTTGGTTATGTCGGATAGCCTTTCTTCATATTCTTTGTACAAATCGACGATCTTATTCAATCTTTTACGATAGTCGGAAGTCAGTTCTATCTTTTTTGCTAGTTGGTCATACAATTTGATTGTATTCTCCAGTTTTTCAAAATTCTCAAGGGTGTAGGCTTCTTCTTCTGCTATTCTTGTTAGATCCCTTTCAAGTTGTGTAAGTCTTTCTTTGGTGTATCTTTTCATACCGAAGATCTTCCTTAGCTGCCGTTCCAGTTTTGATTTATCGAATTCTTTCCTCTTCTTTGTTTCCTCTATCCTAACAAGTTCATTGTCGACGAGGCCTCTTTTATCAATTAAATTTGCCATGATTCCATGTATGTAGGTGAGGTGTTCGTCGATCATCTTTGCTTCATCTAAAGGTGTTCTAAGCATTAACTGCACCACAAGATAGATAGATGCCAACTCTGACTGAATATCTTCTAAATCTTTCAATTCAGACTCGGAGTCGGGAAGAACCTCATAGTATCTGGTTAGGGCTTCAGCCAAAATCCTGGTCTCATCATAAAACTTAAGAATCTTAAGAGACTTTTCAGCAAGCTCCGCTATATTCATGAAATCCTCCAAAAGCTTCTTTTGCCTTACGGTGAAGACTTGTGAACCAGGAATTAATTGCTTCAGGCGCTCAAAGATGGCAGCTTTCTTTTCGGAGAAATCGAGATGTGTTTTTCTAATGCGAGTAAGTAGAGTTTCTAGGTTATCCACTTTCCTGGATCTTCCTTTACGGAGCGTTAATTTTACTATGGTATCCTCTAGTGGTCCGGTCTTGGGCATCAATCTGATTGTGGATAGAAACTTCTTCAGCTCGCCTATCCAATTTGTAACTTGGTCCTCTACACACCTGACGTGTAATTCGTAGTCTTCTTCAAGCCTTGGATTGCCATACACAACGGACTTAAGTTTCTCTTCAAACTTCTCTTCGTCGTAGGTCCCAGCCTTTATAAGATAAGTCTTGTAGAGGTCCCTTGTTTCTTCATTCCTCACCTTGATTATATCGTGAATTCCCTCTAAAATATCGAGCTTTTCCCTTCTAAGCTCGGACAATAATTGAAGTTTTTCGAAATACACTTTAAAGGCTGATATGTACTCGTCCACAGAATACAATACCTTGATCATACCTAGGGTATGAACGAAATTCTCTGTGAGCCCAACCTCCGTCCCTATTCCTCCCAGAAGATCAGCTAAATCAAAATCCATCAAAACATAGAGCATGTCCACAATCATTTCATCCATTTCTTTTCGGGCAGCGACTATATTGCCTACCTTGGTGTACGCGGGCATTAGCGGCAAGTAAATGAGCGCATTTAACGGATTTCGATAAATGTCACCAAAAGACTTGCAAACATACTCGTTGTAATCCCTATTCAACAACAGAGAATGTTCGTTCATCGCTACGTAGGCCGAGCATCCCTTTGCTGGGGGGTCATCTCCACGACATGGAGCTATAACAAAAGTTATGATCGGTACACTTGATCCTAGTACTTTCCTTAAATGTTTGGCGAACTCAAAGAACACTCCACTTCCAGTGCCTCCCCCTAATCCATATATTAAAATAACGGTTGGGGTGATTATCGATGAGAGAGCTTGTTCTTTGAATGAGTTTATAAGACCTCTCACTATGCCAAGTTGGTAGAAGTTCAAGACATATACTGCCTTAGCTAATGCTCTTCTTCTACCTGCGCCTCCAGCTAATGGAGGTATGGCTCTTGTTGAAAGGAGCCATGGATTGAAGTTTCTAAGTTTGGCTCCTTCACCCACTAGATATTCATCGTATTTTTGGTTAACGAAGTCGAACATCGCTTCGGCAGTTGGAAACTTTATTGATTGGGCATGCAGTAGCATTCTTTCTTTTGGCGTACCCTTCTTCAGCATCACTTTAATTAGTTTCTCATGGCTTTCTTGTAAGCTCCTGATTTCTGGATCTGCTATGTCAATTGCCATTAGGGAAAGTCTTGTAATATCATTTTCGAGTAGTTCCTTGGTTTTTTTGTAATTCAAGAAAGCCTCTACGATGTTGGTTCCTGCTGAACCGAGTCCGATTAACATCACGCTGTTTTGGTAGGGTCTCATTGAATGTCACGCCCAAATTAGCCCTTTAAGCCTGTCTCTAATCGTTTCCAACCTCGATGAAATAGTTCTATCAACTTTTGATGCTCTTAGTGTCAGCCCTTCTAAATCCCTGATTTGGTCTTCAATGACTGATAAAACATAATGTACCTTCCCCCTAGCTCTTAGAAATACGAATCCTAATGCGATTGCTGCAACTGATAAAATCGCCATTGCTGGTAGGAAAAGGGTCTCCATAATCGATGAAACAGGCTCTTGAGAGACTGCGAGTGTATCCAAGAGGGCAATAGCTTCATCAACGAATCCAACTTCTGCCAGAGCTTCAGCTTGGTCAAGAACACTTTCAAAAAGTTCAATATATCCTGGTGCAACCCCCGTATTCTTAAGGTTTTGTAACTTATCTTCTCTTTTCTCGAGAAGGTTTTGGTATTCATCGAGTTCGGCGTCGACCACAGCAGGGTTAATTTGATCCAAAATCTCATCGCTCGGACTAGTCAGCTTGACTAAAGAATAATTTACTGATTTGTGTAGCACGAACCCATCAATTTTTTCGTCTGTTATCCCAACTGGGATTCTTCCATAACATGACATAACGAGAGTTCCTGTGACCTGATTGAACTCTACATATGCATTATTAGGGTTATAGTTCACAACTGGGTAGGCTGTTGAATGAAGTTGCCAGTATCTGTCTTGAACAGTTGAATGCCCCATGCTAGTTGTGAGTTTTAAGTTGTTGGGTGCTGTAACGGCTACGTCAACCGTAAATGTCACATTTAACTCTGCTCCGGGGATGAGTGGGACATAATCACTAGTTTCACCTGTTTGAAAATTTCTCTCTAGGATGATCTGTCCTGTCTTCAAGTCTTCCACTCTATATTTTATGATCCATTCTCCCTCGCCAGCCCCGTGAGCAGGCGTCATTGAAACTGCAATTAACAATAGAAAGAGAGAAATTATAGACAATTTTGTTCTCATGTCATTTCCCTCGTAAGAGATTCTTATAGTGTCAAAAGGATAGTTCCTTTAGATATAACTTTTGTGCTCTGAACTAAGGCGTACATGCATGCATGCATGCGAGGTTGAAAAGGCTTGATTTAGACCAAAAAACAAAAAAAGCGGTGGAAAAGTGAATGCTACTCCATCTTTTTTAACATTGTTTATTATGGTTTTTTATGATTCGGGAAAAAGGGAAATCCACTCTCTTTGGTATCATTTAATATTATTTTATATTGTAGCTCAAAATGCACGCGCAGGTTTTTGTGACTTTATTAAAAAGGGAGCAGCAACAGACATATTATGAGCAAAGCCGGAAAGTTCCGTCCCTAGTGTCTTCCCCTATGTCTTGAGTTTCTCATGTCCTTGACCTGCCTTTTTCTCCAATCCCTCTTTCTCTGTGTTTCTATCCTTTTTCTAGGATAGTCAAAGTGTTTGGAACCTTGCCTCCTATATTCATCTAGCCTTTTATAGAAGATTGAATAGCTTATCTCTTCTTTTGAAAGCAATGACATAATCTCATTCAATTCCGTTTTGGTTTCTTGTAATGTGATTTTGTCCCAAGTCTCAGAATAGGCAAGATAAGCCGCGTGAAATCTAAAGTCCGATGGCCGGTCAATCATAAGTTTTGTTACTTCTTCATCTTCGTTAGATTGTGGTTTCGATTCTTCAGTCATAGCGCTCTATACCCTTGAAGCGGTGAAATAGTATATGCAACGCAACACTATAAATGTTCTCCAAAGCAAAATAATTGTTACTCCCTTTGGTCATGCCTGTTGGTGGAAGATTCTATTTTGCCTTCACCATCACAGAAGCCAGTGATGTAATGCAGTGCTACCTCTGCGGCGTTTTGTAAAGTTTCTTCTCCGATGCCTGGGACTCCGCAAACCAATACAATAACATTTTTTGTTTTTTCTGTTACTTTCGTGGTATCTGCATCCCGATACGGATATATTGCCACCAGCTTTTCTCTGTCAGAGACAACTATTTCGCCTCCTCTTAGGAGAATAGGTTTTTCCATGCCTATTCCCAGAAAAATCTCTCCCTTTTTAGCATACCGCATTAGGAGGTCTCCCTTCAGTTTATTTGCGTCGAAGGCCGCGAGAGCTATTTCCGTTTTGATGGAGGCTAGGTTGTAGGCGTCAACAAGGGTGTTAATGTGAGGTATGGTTCTTCCTCCTAGAATCCTTCGTATCAGAGCCTCTGCTGCTGGTCGGTTCTTTGTAGGGTCTATTCCCACTCTCCAGAAAAAAACTCGGTACGCTCTGAAGGTTGGCAGGTTCTTTATGGAGTCTAAGTCGTACTTCTCTCTAATCTCCTTAGTTGTTTCATCCTTGAATTTTTCTAGTTCAAAGTTTTGCTTCTCGACCTTTACGTCCCTGACATTGCATATTAGAACAATCAGACCTAATAAACTAGTTTTGAGTTGAAAGTCGATTTTGATTTTCAATGTTTGTCTCATCTCTGTAGCTTAGATATTTATGTAACTAATTCAGCTGGAAAAGATTTTCAAAAGTATTCGGGAAGTCGATGGCTTCCCATTCTGGGAAGGCTTCAGGTTCTTCTGGCGTTTTTCTTCGCGTTACTAGAGTCACAACAAGGAGAACAACCAACAAAACGATCACCGTAACTCCAATCATCAACCACTCAAAAGGAACAATTACGAGTGTATACACATTACTATCTGCACCAGCATAATCAACGTCTCCGGAACAACTTGCTCTCAGGGAATGTACACCTGCCGAGGATGGATGCCACGTGTATGAATATCGCCCATCAGAATCTGTTACAACTGTTGCGAGCACATTTAACGGAGAGCCCGTTGAACTAATATACAACGTAACGTTCTTACCAGAGAGAGGAGGCGAAATGAAACCACCCATCGTAACAGCGCTTCCGCCAATCGCAAATCTCGTGGAACCCGTCAAGGACAAAGAAGAAGAAGCCAGAGCACCGTAGTTTGATGAAACTTGTCCGGGTGACAATTGTTCGCAGTCTTCAAGGGTGATAATATTCGCTGGAGCTTCTTGAAGGATATCTGGACATTCACCCACACGCCATCCGTCTCTCCAATTGCCCCCGGTGCATTCCGCTACGTAGTACCGCTTTTGTTCATAAGTGTAATAATAAACAACGGATCTAGCATCTTTTGGGTATTCTGTTAGATTAACCCCGACATTCATATGACTTTGATCCTCATAAAGCAACAAGACGACATCTAATCCGCCAGCCTTCATTATGGAAGCAGCTATGAAGGAAAAAAGGTCACAGTCACCTTCATTTTCAACGATGGTCTCTACAGGATATTTTCGAGGACCGCTCTCCACGTAAGGAATCTGATGAACCATCATCAACACTCCATTAGCAAAGTCTTCATCGTTGTTGTAGATGCTCCAAAGATCATCTGCTATTGGTTCTAGAGCATATGGAGTCACGAACTTGGCGAACTCGTAAGATTGACTCGTGTGATCCTTGCTGCAATAGTAGTCGTATAAGGAGGAAGTAACTGAAACCGTTAGCGTATAGTTTGTGGAACCATCAGGCTTTTCCAGGAGCTGGAAAGTATAATCGTAGTTAGCAGCGAAACAAGGACTTGTTAATAGAAATACTGTTAAGACGAAAATGGTGACTGTGAGTACTTGCGTCGGATGCGGGTGAACAAGTTTGGAGAATCTGCCCTTTTCTTTGATACGGTTGATCAATTTTGTCATATAGTGTAACGGCATTCAATATCTTAAGTATTATGTCATACGAAAAGCTATTCTGATGGTTAATTCACAATATTAATTACACACAAGCAGACAAAATCAAAAAAAATATTATCTCATCCCGCTCCACTATTCTAGCAGGGCGCAAATTTGTTGTTTCAACTCAAAATGGATTCCTCCACAAGGAAAACCGGCTCAAACATCGTATTAGCTCTAGACCTTCCGTTTGATCAACCTCGCAATCTTCTACATCGAAGTATCCAAATACTGGAACAAACCTATCCATACCTTTGTGCAGTTAAAATAAATCGCCAGCTCGTCCTTCCGCTCGGCTTATTCAGTGATATCAAAAAAATACTAAGGTTAGCCCAGAAATTGGAACTTCCAACCATAATGGACTGCAAGATCAACGATGTCGGACACACCAACAGAATCATCGCAGAATTCTATTACAGAGCAGGATTTGATGCCGTGATAGCCAACCCCTTCGTAGGGTGGGAGCAGGGACTTCAACCTGTTTTTGAAGTTGCCAAGCAGATGCAGCGAGGAGTTATTTTACTCGTCTATATGAGCCATAAAGCAGCGGAGGAAGGATACGGTCAAACGATGCAGGACTCTGATACAGGAATGTTAAAACCCCAATATGTAACCTTTGCTGAAAAAGCATTAAATTGGAACGCTGATGGAGCAGTTGTCGGCGCCACCTACCCAGAAAAAATAGAAGAGATACACAAAATCTTGGGAGATAAGGTTCCTATCTACTCACCTGGTGTAGGTACTCAAGGCGGAGACGTCGAGACAACCATCAAAGCCGGAGCACGCTACCTCATCGTAGGCAGAACTATAACACTATCCGAAAACCCAGCTGAAACAGCAAAGGGCGTCAGAGACGCTGCGAAGCGCTACCTGCAATGATATTACTAAGATATCAACAATAGCGATATTTTGAAAACAGCCTTTTTTCGAAAATTAGGAGAATCAATTTAATTCAGGCAAGAATCTTGGCGGTCGGTTAGCCTCAGTTTTCCGTCCGTTGGTCATCTAAAGTTCCCTAGCAACGGGCTTCTTCACAGGCATACCGCCAAAAATATTGAGGAATTAAAGGTTAAAAGTCTTCTTACTATTCACGTTTGGCCCATAACTCTCTTTTAAGCAGGTCTCTAACCGCTGCCCGAATGGCGGCGCTTCGACTTGGATACATACCTGATCTGACAAGTTCGTCAAGCCCTACCAAATAAGCCTCCGGAAGCAAGACTGTTACAAGCTTCATCAATGTTTCACCTTATCGCAAATATGTTATAAAGCGAATATGTAGCTATAGCCTTAATAGAGTTTACTAATCCAAACCAAAAAACATTTTTCACTTATAAAGGTAAAGAACATAAAATGTTAAGGGCTAATTGTAGGCACAAGTGATAAACGTTGACGCGGTATGCCTTCATCCTCTTGAATTTTGAAAAATTCTGGAATAGACTCTGCCAACAAAACAGAGCGGGCAAAACCGTGCATGTTTTTGTTCGTAGGGGGATAGTTGGTCCAAAAAACGCGAAGCTGCTCCTTTTTTATGTAACAAATCCCCACAAAGAGATTCGAGGCTTCGGAGAATTCATCGAAAGGATCACAGGGAACGCCACGGACCTTTGGAAAACTTATGGTCACGAGTCTTTGTTAAAATCATACGAAGAATATATGGATTTCATGCAAGGAAGAAGAAAAGCGACCTTCATTAGGTTCAGAAACCTATGCGAACTCTCTACACCCATCCAAGCAAACGTTATATCCCAAGTTATTGGAATAAAGAGAATGCCGCGAACGGGAATGTACGTAACCAAAGAAATGGTGGATCAATTGATCTAAAGGGGTTGGTTAAGCTGGAAGAATTTGACCCTAAAGAATTTGTAGACAAGCAGGTGGAGGAGATTAAGAATGTCGTTGGAGGCGAGCGAGCCCTCATTGCGGTTTCGGGAGGCGTAGACAGCACGACCTCTGCTGCGCTCACCCACCGCGCCATAGGAGAGAACCTTCTCTGCGTTATGCTTGACGACGCCTTCATGCGGGATGGAGAACCTGAAAAGGTAGCCCAACTCCTATCTACCCCTCCCTTAAACCTACCGATAAAGGTGCTCAATGTTCAGCAACGTTTCTTGCGTGAGCTTCAAGGTTTGAGAGACGCTGAGGAGAAGCGGAAAAAATTTAGAGAAACCTTTTACAAAGCTTTGAGTGAAGCAGCTGAAAAAGAGGGATGCCGATTCCTAGTGCAGGGAACTATCCAAGCAGACATAGTTGAAACGAAGGGAGGAATAAAGACTCAGCATAATGTGTTGACCCAGATAGGAATAAGCACCGCTGAACGCTACGGATTCCGAGTTGTTGAGCCCGTTGTTTCCCTATACAAGGAGCAGGTGAGAAAAGTAGCCAGATATTTGGGGGTTCCGACGAAATTGTCCGAACGCCAACCCTTTCCTGGACCAGGTCTCTCGGTGCGAGTGGTTGGAGAAATCAAGAACGACAAGTTGAAGTCCCTTAAAAAAGCCACTGCAATAACTGAGGATAACTTCGCCAAGCATAGTCCAAGCCAATATTTTGCGGCGATTATCGACAATTCAGAAACGCCCCAACATCCCTGCATAGTGCATATAAAAGAAACAGCGGCTCGATATCTTAACGTTCCAACAAGACACCTCTATGTGAAAGTGTTTCAAGATAAAGCGACTGGAGTCAAAGGCGGTGAACGACACTATGGAGACATCGCCACCATCAAAACTCAAACAGAAGAGGGGGACATCCATCAGGCATCCATCAAAAATCTGGTCACACTTCAAACTAAAATTATCACGGAGAATCCGTCCTTCACTCGAATCTTATATGCAATTCTAGAAAAACCTCAGGAGCAGCCTTACGTAGTCTCTCTAAGAGCGATCCAAACCCATGATTTCTTGACCGCCCAGGTAGCTGAAATTCCTTGGGTAACTCTAGTTGATACTGCGGAAAAGATTCTTGAAGCGTGCCCAAACGTTTCCGGTGTCTACTATGATGTCACTCCGAAGCCTCCGGCAACTATCGAGATGGAGTGACACCGATCGCATACAAAGAAATGTATAAAGCTTTCAAATATTACTAGTAGCGGAAGGGAGCACCATGACAAGAGTTAGGGTTCATAAAATAGAGTCTATACGAGATCCTGAAGGAAACCTTGGAAAGCGCATAGAATTGATTGAGGATAGGGTGATTCCCAGGTTTGCGGTTAGGCCTGCAACTGAGGAGGCAAGGATGGCTCAGGATGTTGTTAAAGTGTTGCAGCAGCAACTTCCCATGCTCACTCCGCGAACCCAGTTAGCCCTCCCAAAGATGATTCTTTTTCTGACTGAGCGAGAGTATGAAAAACTTGGCATTGCCTTTGATGTGAACCAAATCTATGAGTTGGAATTGTCAGGAGAAGCTATCAGGTTTAAGAGAGCGCCCTAACTAAAACATTTCGCATCTCTGTTTAACTCTTGAAATCCTTATTTTCAATAAGGTTACTCTTTTGTAGTTGTCTAAGGACAATGGAGGAGAAGAAATCTGAAGGTTAGAGCTCATGTCTTTGTGAGCGGTAGAGTTCAAGGAGTCTTCTTTAGGTCAGAGATCCGTTATAAGGCTAATAGACGAAATGTTTCCGGTTGGGTTCGAAACACATCGGATGGGCGAGTTGAAGCGATTTTTGAAGGAGAGAAAGAGGATGTTGAAAGAATGGTTGATTTTTGTCGAAGAGGCCCTTCAGGAGCAAGAGTAACCAAGGTTGACATTCAATGGGAAAACTACACTGGAGAAATCAAAGATTTTAAAATACGCTATGGATATCGACAATAGTGAACACTATTTTAAATAATAAACCTCTCATCTAATGCAACCGGGGAAACTTAACTTCCCAACAATTCTGGTAATCAACAATGATGGAATCCACTCGATTGGTTTGATTACCCTAAGAAAGCAGCTGAAAAACCTGGATATAATTTCAATAAACGTGCCGGAAAAAGCCGACTCCAAGAGAATGAAAATCACCAGTCTGTCCTATAAAGGTACGGAGACATCTACGTAAAGAAAAAGGAAGATATAAAATCAGAAGCTGAGTTTCAACTGGATATCCAGACGATAATCCTGAAACAGATTTATACACCGTTAAAAAGGGAAAACCTATCTCCATTACACCTATCAAAGTGGGCTTTCTTCACAACATGAATGAACCAAAAGATCTATTGAAAACTCTCTCCGCCTAAAAGTATATGAATATTGGTCTTTGGCAAAAACCGTTCCTTTCTGTTACCACGCTTCCCTAGGAACCTTGAAATGGGAATCCTTCCCAGCGCTAACATACTCTCCACCTAAGCTGCGGACAACCGAAGCAATTTTTGCGAAGTTCTCTGAACCTAGGAACCTACGCGTTCTTATCGTGATGTGATCTCTAGCTTCCTCAAAAATCAACAGCTCCTCCAAATCTGGGGAAAACGACCTCCTGATGTCTTCAACACTTCGCATCCCTTCTGTAGAGGCAGCAGGAATCGCTGGGGCAAGAGTTGGAGTACTAACCTCCTTAAGAGCCTTCGAAATATCAGTAAGGTCTCTGGAAATCACGTTTAAGACGTTAAGAAGCTCGTCGATTCTGCGAGACAAATCTTCGATTTTTGGTTTCTCTTCACTCATCAACCCACCTCCACAAATAATTATTTTATTAGATGTTCCTCATTTGTTTTGTCCTGATCCTACCAGGTAGCCTAAAACAAATTTAATAAAATGGTTAAAACTAATTCAATAGATAAAAAATGCTGGAAATCGATGGTAGCCAGAAGAGCGGTAGCGGAACAATCTTACGACTATCAATTGCTCTCGCTGGAGTCATCGGTGAGCCCTTACACATCTATAATATCCGTCAAAGACGAGGTCAACCTGGACTGCGCCCTCAACACCTTGAATCTGTGATTACAGCCTCAAAGCTTTGTAACGCTGAAACGAAGGGCGTCACTCTTGGTTCTCGTGAACTCTGGTTCAAGCCAGACGAGATCGTAAGTGGTGAGATAAGGGCGGAGATAGGTACCGCGGGAAGCATTCCTATGCTACTGTTGACTATTCTGCCCCTCTGCGCCTATGCCAAGGGCGTTGTTAGAGTTCACGTTGTCAAGGGGGGCACCGACGTTCGCCACGCTCCTACAATAAACTATTTGAAGTGTGTGTTTCTTCCCATGCTTGAACGAATGGGTTTGAAGGCTTCATTAATTGTTCGAAAATATGGCTACTACCCGAAGGGTATGGGTGAAGTCCTTTTGGAGGTCGAGCCTTGCCACAAGCTTACTCCTATCCGCCTTGAGGAATTTGGAACAGTAGAAAAACTGGGCGGTGTATCCGTCTCCACTTTCTTAGAGAATCGGAAGGTAGGCGAGCGTCAGGCTAAGGCGGCTAACAGATACCTTGGAGGCCACGGGTTTGAAGCAGAGATCCAAATTGTCGACGACAGGTCTAACCCTCTTCAGAAGGGTAGTTCCCTAGTTTTGTGGGCAGAAACCAGCACAGGCGCGCTTTTTGGAGGAGATGCTATAGGTGAGCTTCGTAAACCCAGCGAGGTTGTGGGTCGAGAAGCTGCTGAAAATCTATTCAGAGAGATCGAAGCTCAAGTAACAGTGGACACTCACTTGGCCGACATGCTTATTCCCTATATTGCACTGGCAAACGGCAACTCAGTTTACCTAACCCGCGATGTAACAGATCACCTAGACACCAACATGTGGTTGACTCAGAAAATCTTGGGCGTAAGGTTTCAAGATAGGAAAGTTGGGAATCTACATAGAGTCGCGAACACTAGAATTTAATACAGAATGTAAATATAAGTGCAAGGTAGCATTCACGGTTTCCCTATCTCTTCAAGGTAGTATATCCCTTAGTCTCTTTAATACATCCTTAAGCTGCACCTTTCTCCCTAATGTCAAATTTAGTTTGAGAAAAACATGAAAAGTTTACGCTTTTTCACTTTTCCTCATACAAGTGGATGAAAGTCGTAAGTAAAAAAACAAATGTGCTATGAACCCATGATTTTGGAGAACCAATTGAAATCAAAGCGCATGCCTACTCTCGTTATTCTGTTTTCCCTGTAGTTTTCTTAACCTTTACGAAGTATATCAGCGCGCGCGCTAATACTTTTACATTATATTTTGTCATATCGAGCCTGACTACGTCTCTCAAGAAGGGCAACACCTTCTCCTGAGCAGTGAACTCTACTGAGAAAGCACGAGGCACTAAAGATCCCTGTACTCCAAAAGTTACAATTAGAAGATACACTAAAACTTTAGAGAACAAACGCTCCCGCATGTACACATGCTTCAAGTTGGAGACTCCAAAGATACATAATATTGCTATTGTTGCATAAAAAAGTTTTTGTAAAGGTTTCTTGCCTATTAAAAGATACGTATAGATGCGTTTTGGTCAAGGTTTCTTGACAAAAATATTGCTAATAATATTTTCTAATAATATATGAGGTAGTTAAAACATTTCTAGTTTAGAAGAAGAAAGATACTAGGTCAGGTTCACATCTCTGTTTTTTATTGTCTTTCCTTTTTAACTTCCACAAGTCGCATGTAGACTGTGGGCTTCTAAAATTAATTTTTATGCATAAACGAGTGTTTCACGTAAGATTTTTGGAACGTAAGCGCACGCCGGATCAGATTCAAAGAGATCTCCAGTATAAATTTCCGCTCTGGTTCTGCATCCACCGCATATTTCGCGATATTCACATACGCCACATTTTCCTTTCAAGTTGCTTTTGTCTCTAAGCTTGAGAGAGAATTCGGAAGTCTGCAATTCACTCCAGAATTCTTTGAGTGTTTTATCTCCAATGTTTCCCAACCTATAACCCTCATTGAAGCCGCACCGTCTAACATCTCCATTCTCAGTTATGCCCATGTATCGGCCGCCGAAGTAGCATCGACCGAGAAAAATATTCTCATACCAGTCTTGAAAATCAGGCATCCCTCTCTCTTTTGCAACACGGGCAAAGAAGGGGCAATATACGTTGACTCTATTCTTATCGCTGTACTTTTGCATCAAATCGTAGAGTTTGTTCCAAACCCATTCGTATTGCTCTGGAGAAGGCGCCAACTCAAGGTGCTCCTGCGCTCTACCTACAGGAATGAAGTTATGAAAGACCGTCATCTTTGCACCATATTCGTCCGCTAGATCGACTATGTGTCCAACATCTCTGTAGCTAACATTGGTGAGCGTTGTCACAAAACAGTCTAACAATCCTTCCTTCGACAATTTTTGCATGGCTGAAATCGCTTTAACGTATGAACCCTTTCCTCTTAAAGCATCATTCGCTCTTTCGTTGCCATCTATACTTATAGCTGTATGAACCTCGTTTCTAACTAAATTATCGAAGATTTTGCCTCCTACAAAAAAACCGTTCGTTATCAGACTTATCTTCAAACCGATTTTCCTAGCATGAGCTATTACTTCAAAAATATCCTTACGTAGAAGCGGTTCACCACCGCTTATCCCAAACCAACTAGCTCCAAAATCATATATTTCGTCAACTATGCGCATGGCACCTTCGGTGTCAATTCCTTCAGGAACTGATGGGCCTGAACCAAAGCTACAGTATAGACAACTGTTATTGCATATCCTGGTGCATCTCCACGTCACCATAGGCAAGGGTCCATTGCTTCTTGAGGCGCCCCGGCTCATTTTCACATTACTCCAACAAGAATTGGTTTTCAGCTTCATTTGTTTTTTTGATTCATTCTAATGCTATTAACGCATAAAAATATTTTTGTAAAGGTTTCTTGACCTATCGAAATATGCGGTGAGGTGTCTTAGTCAAGGTTTCTTGACTACGAAAAGTTTACTTGTAGTTTTTCACTATAGTACAGTTGGTAGTTGAGAAATGTCCGGTTTAGAGGAAGAAACATATTCGATTATGTTTACGTCTTTGAAGCATCCAGCCCGCCGAAAGATCCTTAGAATGCTGGCGAAAAAGCCAAGGAACTTCTCAAATATATTGGAAGAGCTTGGATTATCCAGCTCCCATCTAACATATCACCTCGAAAACCTTGGAGAACTTGTATCCAAGATGGAGGACGGAAGATACAGACTATCAACCTTCGGAGAAGCAGCAGTGATAACGATGAGTAAGGTTGAAGAGGCACCCGTTTCTTTGCCAAGCCAGGCATTTCCTGCACTAATGAAATGGAGGGTCTTTTTTGCGGTAATCATGATTGGACTTGTCATCTTGGCTGGTGTAAGCTTTGCTCAATACGCGTCCTTGAGCCATGTATCCGCTGAGTATCAACAAATGTCAGAGGAGCATGAGCAACTGAAAGCGGAGCTAGAGCAAGTATCAGCGGAATATGAGCGCCTCTTATCCTTTAGCACACCCGTGGGTAGTTCAAGTTTCCTCACTCCCGTAGACATCGCAATCGATTCTGTTAGTATGCACTCGATAGAATTGTCGGTTCTAGTTAAGTCGGTGGCCTTCCTAAAGGACGTAATTCAACTCGATATGCCAAAATATGGTGTAACACTAGTAGGTTACTTTGTGGAAAATCGCTCTGATTCAGATGGTCTTGTTGAGGAGAATTTGAATTATGCCTGCGAATCTGACGAGAGCAAACTAAACGTGGATTTTGTATTTAGAAATAGGACATTAACGTGGTGCTCTCTACACGTGCGTGAAGGGTCACCGCTCTATACTGAACCATCCGATAACGTTCTTGATTTGGCCAAGAGTATTCTCCAAAGATATCAAACCTATACAGGGTCTCCGGACTTGAAAGTAATGATAGAC
>JABAOH010002837.1_pt2 | contig 17485 bp, 20 predicted proteins | sample 7062181 | NCBI WGS metagenome assembly JABAOH01 (sample SAMN14538630, study PRJNA623070) | marine sediment metagenome | biome: marine biome [ENVO:00000428]; feature: marine pelagic biome [ENVO:01000023]; material: deep marine sediment [ENVO:00002113]; isolation source: pool of 5 deep marine... | reverse complement strand
CCCATAGTCCCCCCGAGTGTCCCCGTGATAATCTACGCAATGGCTTTTGATGCTTCTGTTGGGCGGTTGTTTCTGGGAGGATTCCTCCCCGGATTCCTCATGGCGATCGCGCTAATGATCATGGTCTTTTTCTATGCGAGGAAGAAAAATTATTACAGAGCTGCTTTTCCTCCTCTGAGAAAAATACTCATTAGCTCTTATAGATCCGTTTTAGCTTTGCTGACTCCTGTCATCTTACTGGGGGGTATGTTTTCGGGTGTATTTACTCCCACGGAAGCTGCCGTCGTAGCTGTCTTATGGGCTCTATTTCTTGGATTTGTTGTTTACAAAGAGCTTGGACTCAACCACCTTCCGAAGATATTTCTTGAAGTTTTGGTCAGGACAGGAGTTGTCCTTTTCCTTCTCGCAACGGTGGGAATATTCACCTGGATACTGACCAGAGAAAATATTCCTGAACTGTTGTTAGGTTTTATCAGTTCCGCAAATATTACTCCTGCGGTATTTCTCTTGATAGCCAACATCGTACTATTACTCATGGGCATGGTTACAACAGTCACCCCCTCCATAATCCTCCTATCACCAATATTCCTTCCCATTATTAATAAGTTAGGAATAGATCCCGTGCATTTTGGGATAGTCGTAATCCTTAACCTGATGATCGGAAATCTCACACCTCCTGTTGGGCCTGTTCTGTTTGTGGTCTCTACCATAGGGAGAGTTCCCTTCCAAAGGGCTTTCAAATACACGTTGCCATTTATCTATCCACTGTTGGTGGTGTTGATCCTTATTACGTATGTTCCCGAAATTGTCCTTTTTATTCCAAATCTCTTCATGAAGTAAATCAGCAGGAGGAATACAATGAGATTTCAAGGAAAAATTGCATTAGTAACGGGAGCTGGAAGAGGTCTTGGAAAGGTCATTGCGAAGGAATTCGCACAAGAAGGGGCTTCCGTGGTTATCAACGACGTCGATCTCCAGGAGGCGAATGGGGTAGCTCAAGGAATGACCCGTGACGGATTCGAGGCAATGGCTGTTGAGGCAGATGTTTCAAAAGGTACCGAAGTGGAAGCCATGATAGATGATGTGATCGCTGAGTATGGCAAGATCGACATTTTGGTCAACAATGCTGCTGTATTCGGCGAGTCCGTGCTCATTATGGACTTGGAAGAAGAGGAGTGGGACAGGGCAATGAACATAAACCTGAAAGGTGTCTTTAATTGCAGCAAAGCGGTAATCAGGCATATGATCAAACAGAAATCTGGAAAGATTGTGAACGTCACCTCATTTACGGGAAAGACCGGAAGGGTGGTTTATAGCACATTCGGTAATCCAACAAAAGCCCATTATTGTGCATCTAAGGCCGGTATTATCAGCCTTACAAAGTCTTTGGCTTTTGAACTGGCGCCGCACAATATTAACGTTAATGCGGTAGCTCCGGGATCAATTGCTCCTGAAGGCACTGAAAAAGGAAAAAAAGATATGATTACCCCTCTTGTTCCCCTCGGGCGGATGGGGACATCAGAAGACGTCGCAGCCGCTGTATTATTTCTTGCTTCCCCTGAAGCCTCCTTCATAACAGGTGAAATTATGGACGTTAATGGTGGTACGCTTATGGATTAAGGCTATCTGGGTAGGTTATATTAAAGATTCGGAAGGAGGAGTTGCGTTGATAATAGTGTGGATGCCCATGCTCATCTAGGAACATGTAATGTCTTCGATTTGGATATACCCTTTGAATCTCTCCTGGGAGCTATGGATACCAATGGGATACGAGCTGCGCTCGTTCAACCCTTTCCGGGATGCGAAGACCCCGTCAAACTCCATGACCGCATCGCCGAAATGAGGGCCCAGTATCCAGAAAGATTTCGTGGGGTCGCAAGTGTAAATCCTCATTTAGGAGATGCTTGTCTGAAGGAAATAAGACGGTGTGTAGAGGATCTTGGATTCGTAGGGATTAAGTTACATACGATCGGTCATGCCGTCTGACCTACTTCACGAGATGCCCTGAAGGTTTGCGAGCTTGCTAACGACCTCGGTGTACCGGCACTCGTGCACACTGGGACGGGGATCCCGTTTGCGCAACCAAGCTTGTGTCTTCCGGTGGCAAGAAGGTTTCCAGACCTGAAGTTGATTTTATGCCACACTGGGTATGCTGTTTTTGCCGCTGAAGCCACCATAGTAACGAAGGAAGCGTCCAATATCTATCTGGAGCCCTCATGGTGCACTTCGGTTCAGTTAAGGCGCATGATCAGGGAATTGGGATCGGAACGAGTACTTATGGGTTCAGACTTACCCGATAATCTGGCTACAGAAATTGCCAAAGCAAAATCGATAGGTTTAACTGATACCGAGGTATCGAACTACCTTGGAGGTTTGGCAGTAAGGATCTTTAAGCTCAGTCTATCCTGAACAGACGGGGTCAGTTGAAGTTCCTATGGCTATTATCATCTGCCAAATTCGCGTTCGTGGAATCAAGGCTCTCGTCAAGAACTGAGGCCCAACTTATTTAGATGGAGGTGATTTATGGGATCAAATGGAATTGTTTTAGGAATCGTGGGGAGCCCGAACCAGGAGGGGCGAACCAACCAACTGGTAACGGCCGCCCTGGAGGGCGCGGCCCGGGCCGGCTCTTCTACCGAGTTGGTGCAGATGGCCGATCACGTTGTGGCGGCTTGTAAGGACTGCCTGCCCTGGGTGTGCAAGGACAACCAGAAGTGCACCTATGAGGATGATGCGTTCGAATACCTGAGCCAGAAGGTACTGAGCTGCGGCGCTCTTGTCCTGGGTACCCCTGTCTACATGTGGGATACCAGCGGGATGGTGAAATACTTTATCCTGAAGATGTTCCGGGTTTATGGTCCGTCGGCACCCCTCAAGGGTCTGCCGGCTTTTGGCATCGGCATTGCCGGGGGTACGGGTAATGGCCTTATTTCCGGTCAGCGGCCGGTGTACCACTTTTTTCAGACCATGCAGATGCGGGCCTTAGAACCACTGCCCGCCACACGTTTCAACTTCGGTGCAGCGGTGCAACGGGCGGGAGAGCTCGGCAGCCAGATCGCCGGGATGGCCCAGCAGCGGGCTCCATTCGCTAGTCTTGAGGAACGCCTGCTGTGGTATGATGCGTTGCCTTACCTGGGACTGAACCGCGCTGGGGAGCGTCGCCTTCTTGCCGACCTCACCACCGCGGCGCTCCCAGCGGATGCGGACCCTGCCATTCCCTGTGGCCTGGCGCGAGCCGACGCTCTAGCGGCGGCAGGCCGATCGTTGGAATCCTTGGTCGAGATCACCCAGGTCTACGAGGCTGGTGTCAAAGCCTTCGAAGGGAAGTAAAGGGTGCGTGTATTGGTTCGGGGGGGAAGGCATGCAAATTCTGGGGACGAAAAAGGTATCAACGGTGAGAGTTTGACACCAACTCCCTTTTCTCCTATCTTGAACCAAAGAAGAGATTAAATTCAGGGAGATCCGGGTTACATTAGGTGGACGAACGAAAACTGCCATGTGGTCGAAAGCGATCATCCACTTGGATATGGATGCCTTCTATGCGGCTGTCGAGGTATTGGATAATCCGTCGTTAAAGGGAAAACCGGTAATTGTCGGCGGCTCACAGAAGAGGGGCGTAGTTTCATCGGCCTCCTATGAGTCCAGAGAATTTGGCGTTCATTCCGCCCAGCCTATAGCTACGGCAATGCGCCTCTGTCCCCAGGGGATCTTTCTACCCGTAAGGATGTCCAGATATAGGAAGGTCTCCAAGCAGGTATTCGAGATTTTCTACCAATTCACCCCTCTGGTCGAGCCTCTCTCCATAGATGAGGCCTTCCTGGACGTGACGGGTTCCGCGAAGCTCTTCGGCCCCCCGGAAGAGATTGCGAAGATGATCAAGAGGGCGGTTTTTGAGGAAATCGGCATCACGGTTTCTGCGGGAGTCGCCCCGTCTAAGTTTGTGGCTAAGATCGCTTCTGATCTTCGGAAACCAGACGGCCTTACAGTGGTGCGCGAGGGGGAAGTGAAGGCGTTCTTGGATCCATTGGCCATCGAAAAACTATGGGGAGTAGGGAAGGTGACGCAGGATGCTCTCGCACTGCTCAGCGTGCGGACCATAGGCGACTTGAGCCGTCTTCCGCTCGAGGTGTTGGAAAAGAATTTCGGGAAACACGGCACTCACCTGCATCTTCTTTCCCAGGGAATAGATGACCGGGATGTGGAGGTCAGCCAAGAGGTGAAGTCCTTTGGGCACGAAGAGACATTTGCCCATGATCTCCTCGATATGGAAGCGATAAGGAAAGAACTCCTTTCCCTGGCCACCAGGGTTTCACGTCGCTTGCGACGCCAACGGATCGTGGGCAAGACGGTTACGTTGAAGGTGAAATACCATAACTTTGTACAGACAACCCGCTCCGAGACCCTCCCGGGGTGCACCGACGACGGAGGGGAGATATTCCGGCGATGCTGCGGGCTGCTGGAAAAGACGCAGGCGGGCAAGAAGCCGGTGAGGCTTCTGGGAATATCCGTTTCTCAGTTGCTCCTTCAAGAAGACAAGGGACAGCTGTCCCTCTTTCAGTCGGGATTCATCCCTCGGAAGAGAAAGAGGCTCAATCTCGCGCTGGACAAAATTTCGGAAAAATTCGGCGAAGACGGAATACTCCCGGGGACACTTTTCAAAAAATAGAGCAGTAATTTCGGTATACCATTTCTTTTTGTTCTCTATGCGGTCCAGTCGCTATTAGCGTGCCTGAACAAACTGAGCTTGGAGTCACCCATGGATCGGTCCACTGTTACTATTACGCCGACGCCTCCCTATGACTTTGACCTAACTGCCGGCTATGCCACCTACTTCCGCGGTCAATATGCTGCCGAAAGCTTCCGCGACGGCGTCTTCCGCCGGCTGCTGGACTGCCGAGGTCGCCTGTGTTTGGTCGGCGTTCGGTCCCTGGGCACGGTAGAATCTCCGCTGCTGGAGGTGGAGATAGAGGAGGCGGGTATGGGCCTGGATGTTGAGGTGGTATCCGAGGTCAAGCGCCGGGTGGCGTGGATACTCGGGGTGGATCAGGAGTTGGAGCCCTTCTATCGCATGGCCATGAATGATTCCGCGATGGGCCCGCTGGCTCTGAACCTGAGAGGCCTGCACGTTCCCCACACGGCGTCGGTCTATGAAGCCCTTGTTCTCGCCATACTGGGGCAGCAGATCAGCTCCCACGTGGCACGCATGGTTCGCACCCTGCTGGTTGAAACCTACGGACCCTCAGCGGAGGTGTCGGGGGTCAGGTACTATTCATTTCCTCGTCCTGAGGTCATTGTGGCAGCCGGGTTGAAGGGGCTGCGGGCCATCAAGTTCAGCGCGAGGAAATGTGAGTATATAGTGGACATTGCTGCACGGGTGGCTTCGGGGGAGTTGGACCTGGAGGGTCTGCACTATCAGCCCGATGAGGAGGTAGTTCACAGGCTGGTGGGCATCCGAGGGGTGGGATTGTGGACAGCTCAGTGGCTTCTCATTCGGGCCCTCGGCCGAACGGATGGTTTTCCCCATGGAGACCTAGCACTCCGGCGTCTCCTGGGAATCCTGGTGAACGGGGACTTTCCCTTGAGCCCAGAAGCGGTGCTCCAGTACTCTCGTCCCTGGTCACCTTTTCGAAGCTACATAACGACCTACCTGCTCGCTGCGGCACGCTCGGGTCGCTTCGCCTGCCTGTCCGGGGCAGGCCAAGTTGGGCCCTGATTCAACTCGTGGAATGTATGAGCGAAGGGGAGAGGCTGTTTCGATTACATTACCATGTTCAAGAGCCTGACTGAGATTCCCATCATTGACTCCCACGTCCACGTTTTTCCTCAGAAACTCTCTGATGCTGTGAGGTGCTGGTTTGAATCCCACGCATGGAGATTCATGTATCAGGGTACAGCGGAGGATTTGATCCGTATTCTATTCGAGAACGGGGTTGCAGGGGCTGTCCTTTTAACCTATGCCCACCGAACTGGGATTTCCTATCATCTGAACGAATTTACCGCTAACCTCGTTAAGCATTTCCCCAACACGGTCGGCTTGGCTACGCTTCATCCTGAGGATGAGAATCCCCGGGAAATCGTTAGGCTCGGCCTGGTGGCCCTCGGACTTCGGGGTATCAAACTTCACTGCCACGTCCAAAAGATTGCCCCCGACGATCCCCTCCTTTTTCCCATTTATGAGGCTGTTCTCGAATTCGATGGGGTTTTGAACATCCACGCGGGACGCGAGCCGGCTATCGACGCATACGGACTCGACGTGCGAGCCATCACTGGAGCCGAGCGCGTGGAGAGAGTCTTACAGCGCTATCCGGAGCTGAAGATGATCATCCCCCATTTAGGATTTGATGAGTCAGATCGATTCTATTCCCTCTTGGATCACTACAGAAACCTGTATCTGGATACGACCATGATGATGGGCCATTTCTTTCATGTATCGGTGGATCGAAACAGGCTCATCGAGTACGCGGACCGAATCCTGTATGGATCGGATTATCCTCACATACCCTATGGGATGGAAACGGAGATCAGGTCTATTTTGGACCTCCATTTGGGAGAAGAGGCTACCCGAAAAATCCTCTTTGAGAATGCGACAAAGCTCTTCCAAACCACACCTCGTCTCTGATTTTCAACAGGGATTTTGAGTCTCACCAAGGTATTTCTTACCCTCTGCTTTCCCTCCCCTTGGGGGCGGTCTCGCCGCCGCATCGTGAACCTTCCAAGGGGGTCAGGGGTTCTCCAGCCAGAACTGTCTTCCGGAGGCATATGACGAGTTGGGAGTTGACTAATTCCACTGAATCTAGGAATAATGAGGTATGGAGATGGGATATTACAAAGATGATAGAGAGCGAAGGCACGCTGGATGGTTTCTCCTTGTATGTGTTTTGTTCCTTGTCTGTCTCGGTTCAGGCCCACCAGAGAGGGATGATTCACCTTCGGGAACGGTCCGGATGGTTCTCTTTCATTCGGGAAAATCCGAAGGGTCAATGGGAATCATCGATGGCCTTCTCCCCGCCCTCAGGGAAGTTTATCATATAGATGTGCGCCTCTATGATGTTGATGTCGCTGAGAACTATTTCCTCCTCATGACACTCGAGGAGCAGCATGGCAGAAAGGAGAGCCAGCTGCCCGTGATTTTTGTGGGAGTTGACGTGATCGCGGGAGAAGGGGAGATATGGGAGAACCTAGAATCGACGATCGCCAGGTATGAGTCCCTTGGTGGAAGTGAATTTCCCCAGTTTCCAGAAATGGGAAGGGGAGAGACTCGGACGTTGAGCCACCCGGTATATATGGCCTATTTCTATGAGCGGGGTTGTCCTCTGTGTAACCGGGTCGAATCCCTGATCAGCCACCTCACGGCGAGCTATCGTGGCCTGGTGGTGAGGGAAATTGACATCGACACACCCGAGGGAACGGTCCTTAACGAATCGATGTGCGAGCGGATGGGAGTACCTGAGGTGCGGAGACTGACCGCGCCTTCAGTGTTTTTTTCCGGGGACGTCTTGGTAGGAGAGGAGATTACACCCTCTGCTCTGGAAGGTTTCATCCAGAAGTATGGGACCCAACAGCAGATGGCGCCTCCTTGGAATCTGGGGGATGCGGAAAAAGATCTGGCAGAAGTCCGTATCGTCGAAAGGTTCAAGACACTAAAACTCTCCACGGTCGTTGCGGCTGGGCTCATCGATGGCGTCAATCCATGTGCCTTTGCTACCCTTATTTTCTTTATTTCTTATCTCACCTTCGTCGGAAGGGGACGTCGCGAAATTCTCCTGGTCGGCCTGGCTTTTTCGCTTTCGGTCTTTGTGACCTATTTCTTGGTGGGGCTGGGACTTCTCAGGGTGCTCCAGTCGGTTTCAGTGATCCCTGTTGTTGGTCGCCTTATTTACCTCGTTGCTATTGGCCTGGCTCTTGTCCTCGGCGCCATTAGCCTATATGACTATGTTCTCTGTCGAAGGGGTCTTTCCGCGGACATGCTGCTCAAGATGCCCGCCTTTCTGAAGAATCAGGTCCACGGAATCATTCGCAAAGAGGCAAGGGTGAATCGCTACATTTTGGCGGCTGTTGCGACGGGTTTTGTGGTCTCGATTCTGGAGCTCGCCTGCACAGGCCAGGTGTACCTGCCCACAATCCTTTTTGTTTCAAGGGCCGAGGAGGTAAGGGCGAATGCCATCGGGTATCTGGCCGTCTACAACGGCATGTTCATAATTCCACTCCTGGCCGTTTTTTTCCTGGTCTATCTCGGAACCGGTTCCGAGAGTCTTTCCGTTTTGTTCCGGAGGCATCTGTCTTGGGTGAAGCTTGCGACATCCCTGGTTTTTTTCATCCTGGCTGGCGCATTGTCCTTAAGTCTTCTTTGAGCATTCCCTTCGCTCGCGAAGATTGGGGAGGAGCAAAACGGGGGTTCGAAGCGTGTAATCCGCAAACTTATCTACCTTAAACCGCGCGGGAAGCGATTTGCAACGAAGACCCGGGTCTATCAGGTGGTGCACGAAATTCTCGGGAATTGAAAAAGGGTCGCAGTGTTCGCGGTGGGATAGAGGGGATGTTTCCCCTTTGTTTTTTCTCGGGGTCATATGGTATTTTTATCAATAAGGTCATGAGGATTACTGGGTTGTTTCGCTTCGGTTGAGGACTCAAAACCATGGAGAGATACTGTGGCAAAGAAATTCAAAGCGGATATACCGTCACATGAACCAACCCCACCCGAGGTGTTCTTTGGACGCAGAAAGTTACTCACCGTTATGGCAGTGGGAATTCTTGGGACTCCGGCCGTCTTCTGCGGTGCCTACGCCAATGAGAATGAGGCTAGTCCCCTGTCTGAACCGTTAAGAAGACCGGATGTTTTTCCGGCAAAACGGAACACCAAATACCAATTGCCAACCAACCTAAAGGTAGACCTCACACCGAGAGAAGTCGCAGCGAGGTACAACAACTTCTATGAGTTTCTGCCAGGCCGTGCTGGACCGGTTTGGAAGCATGCGGCCAAGTTCGAGGTGCAGCCCTGGAAAATTGAGATCACGGGTGAGTGCAACAACCCGATGACTCTTGACCTGGACGACCTTTTCAAGTTCGAACATGAAGATCGTCTCTACCATTTTCGTTGTGTGGAGCGGTGGGCCATGAACGTCCCCTGGACCGGTTTTCCTTTGAGTAAGCTCATCAAAAAGGCAGATCCCAAGAGTTCAGCAAAGTTTGCCCGGTTCGTGAGTGCTAATCGTCGGGACCAGATGCCTGGCTTGAAGAATTCTCCCTCGTACCCTTGGCCCTACAGTGAGAGCCTGAGGATGGAAGAAGCAATGAACGAACTCGCGATGGTGGTCACTGGGGTTTACGGTAAACCTCTTTTGAAGCAGCATGGCGCTCCGATCAGGATTGTCGTTCCATGGAAATACGGTTACAAGAGCCCAAAGTCCATCGTCAGAATTGAGTTTCTTTCCAAACAACCGAAGAACTTCTGGCAAATCCAGCCGCATGAATATGGGTTTCTATCCAACGTGAACCCGAATATCCCCCATCCGCGGTGGAGTCAGGAGCGATCCTTCTGGCTTGGTTCGGGAGAATGGTTCCCCACCGCGATCTTCAACGGCTACGAGAGGTACGTTGCTCATCTCTACCCCGATGAGCCTCGTAAGCTCCAGACACCATTGCGCCCAGGTCAGATTGCACGTTAGGGCTGTCCGAGGTGCCCCCTCTTCTGGAGAGGTCTTCGCGTAAACCCTGAAGATAAGGACCGGAAGAAGGTGGTGGCAGAGATTGTTGGCAGGAAAGTCCATACGAGCCACGAGCTCGGCAGAGGAAACCGTGAGTTCTCAATCCCTGGTGTGATATGCTTGCCCGTCTCAGGCTCGTCCCTCGACAGGTATTGCTTGGGAAAGATGACGCTGGCAATGCGGAACGCGTTCCCTTTTGTGGACTCACTATCCCCCTGTTCCCGGAGGCTTAACATTTGGACGATGAAAAAGGGATATTGGGCCCTCGGATTCTGGAGGGCTGAGATGGAACAAAAGACACTGTCGGCCGGGGTGATCGTGGTGCGGCACGAAGTGGACTCATGGCGTTACCTTTTGTTGCGCGTTTACAACTATTGGGATTTTCCCAAGGGGATTGTGGAGCCTGGGGAAGATCCACTCCAGACGGGCCGACGTGAAGTCGAGGAAGAAACCGGCCTGAAGGACCTGATGTTTTCTTGGGGTCATGACTATCGGGAAACGCCCCCTTACGGTCCCGGGAAGGTGGCGCGCTACTACGTGGCCCTGACCCGGGAAATCCAGGTGGTCCTCCCGGTCAGCCCAGAGCTGGGGCGGCCGGAGCATCATGAATTCCGCTGGGCCAGCTACGAAGAGGCCCGCCGCCTCGTTTCGTCCCGGGTGGAACCCATCCTGGACTGGGCCCATGGCCTTGTCACGGAAGAAAAAGCACCGGGCACCCCGAGAACTCCGTGATCATCCCCCTTGGCGTCCAAAGGCTCGAACTCACAGCGCCATTAATCAATTTTGGGTTCAGGTCTTGTCTCATGTCATCCTTGAGATCTGCCCCCATTTATGCTCTTCGAGGAGACCTGCAGCCATTTTGAGGGCAACCGCTGGGGATTTTTCGCGGGTCAGCTGCTCTCCTAGGGCGCGTTGGCTCCCGAAAATGTCAGGGAGACTGAATAGAAGACCGGCTTGAATGGTATGTTACTAAAAGGTATTCTTACATTCTGGGATTCATAACTTCGGATAGACCTTTGTCGTTGTCATATTCCAGTTTACCGAAAACCTTGGAAATAATTGTCAAGATCGCCTTTTTCCGGAAGTTTTGTCGATATGTTCTAGGAGGAAATAGTACTATGGGAGCGAAGAAATTTGATCTTGCAAAGGCATGCAAATTGTAATAGTTTGCGGAAATTGCTTCGCGAGTAGTAAACGGATATAGACGGTACTATTCAGTTTCTACCTGGATAAACATCTTTTGATGAAGGGAGCAGTGCCATGCACGGAGAGAATCAAATTCGGGAGATTCGTTGGTGCCTCGAAATATGTGCTGGATGAAGGATTGGCCAAGATCGTCAACATCTCCATCGCTCTGGAAATGCCTCTTCTGCTCAAAGGAGAGCCTGGGACAGGCAAGACCATGCTGGCACACGCGATTGCCGAAGCGCTCGATATGAGGCTTATTGTTCTGAACATCAAATCGAGTATGAAGCTCATAGACGCCCTCTACCAGTATGATACCTTGACTCGACTGAATGACAGCCGATTTGGGGATTCCGAGAGCGATGTCAGCAGTATCGAGGAGTATATCAAGATGGGCAAAATCGGGCAGGCCTTTGTATCAGAAGAGAGAGTGGTTCTGCTGATAGACGAGATAGATAAAGCTGATAGCGACTTTCAAGACGATATGCTGGATATCCTGGACCAAATGGAATTCGATATTATCGAGATCGATAAAACCATAAAGGCAAAACAGAGGCCCGTGGTTACTATTACATCCAACCCAAAGAAGGACCTTTCCGATCCATTTTTGGGTCGCTGTAATTTCCATCACATCGCCTTTCCAGACCCCGACATGATGAGAAGGATCATCCAGGTTCATTTTCCCGATATCCGCAGGGATCTGCTCGATAGTGCCATCAAAACCTTTTACCGTCTCAGGGAAATCAGAGGCGTTGAGAAAAAGCCTGCCACCAGGGAGCTTATTAATTGGATCAGGGCCGTGAGAAATGATCCCGACTTCAGGGTCAATGACCTCATAAAGGGGGATGTTCCTTACCTGGGAGTGCTGTTCAAAAAGAGTCCCGATTATTTCGTTGCCCGGGATGGCGTTGCCCGGTTCAGGATATAAGGGATTTCAGAGGTTGGAATGTTCATCGGTTTTTTCAACTCGTTGAAAAAAGCAGGCATTCCGGTATCTCCCACCTCTTTCCTCAGGCTACAAAAAGCCCTCAGCATGGGACTGATCAACTCCCTCGGTGATTTTTACACCTCTGCCCGTACCATTCTGGTCAAGAGTGAACGGTATTTTGATCGCTATGATCAGATATTTGCTCATCACTTCGAGGGGGTTGAGGTCAAGGTGTCGGATCCATTGGAATTGTCCCAGATTGCTCATGCATTGCTTGAGGAGTGGTTAAGAGATCCTAAAGGTTTAGCCGCTGTCCTTGGGATAGATGAAGAAGACCTGTCGGGATTAAGCCCCGACGAATTACTCGACTACTTCCTTGAACGATTAAAAGAACAAACCGAGGAACACCACGGAGGAAGCAAGTGGATCGGAACAGGAGGGACATCCCCCGTGGGGCATTCCGGATATCACCCGGGGGGAATGAGGATTGGTGGGATTTCGACGGGGAAATCAGCCGTCAAGGTGGCCATGGATAGGAGGTACCGCGATTACTCCCAGGAGGGTCCCTTGACTCATTCCCAAATGAGTGAAGCCCTGAAAAGGCTGAGAAATATGATACCCTCCGGCCCCAAAGACAGGGTCAACATCAGGGAGACCATCTACCAGACCATGAAGAATGCTGGTGAAATAGAGATCGTATTTGATCGGAGCCTTAAAGACCGCTTGAAAGTGATATTGGCCATAGACAATGGGGGATGGTCCATGGACCCTTTTATCAAGGTGGTGGAAACCCTTTTCCATTATGCACGATCCCAGTTCAAGGATCTTAAAACTTTTTTCTTCCACAACACAATTTACGATTTTTTGTGGGAAGATCCTCCGAGACGCTACAAGCCTTTTCCGGTGGGAGAACTGATCCGTCTGGACCCGGAAACGAGGTTCATCATGGTCGGTGATGCAAGTATGGCTCCCTATGAGCTCATGGCTACCGATGGTTCCATCCATATTGAGGAGCGATCAGGAAAACCCAGTTATGAGCGGCTGAGGTTCATAGCCGAGACCTTCTCCCACTCTGTCTGGATAAATCCCAAGCCTGCCGAAGAGTGGCCCTACACCCAGACTATCGGCATTATCCGAGATATCTTCCCCATGTTTGAACTGACCCTCGACGGCCTTGGGCAGGCGGTAACCTATATGATGCGTAAGAATTGATCATCGCCTGCTCACATGGGTTTACGTTTTTTGAAACATTTTGTGGGTTCTGGAGCAATTCACGGGAGTTTTCCCATCTGTATCTTCCGAAAACATTTCCTTTAAATATCTTTTATCTTTTTACAATTTCACCAAGTCTTGCTGAGGTAAACTTGAAGGAGGAGTTGTTTAGATCGGAGGGGAATCAGGAGAAACTTAAACGCTCAATCGGGATAGGACCTGTCCAAAATGCAGATTTCTGAAACAAATTAATACTTTTTGATTACCTTCCCAAGCACTAATTCATCTACTATGTATTCAAGAGAGAGGCAGAAACTGAAATTAGCGATAGCTGAATTAAGAGAAGGAGGCTGACAAGGTTTCATTATTTTTGGCCTAGTATCTTCCACAAATAGTGAACGAGGAGGGAAAAATGATAGAAAGAAGATTTTTCTGTTTTGTCATCTTGGCTGTATGCCTATTTATGGCAGCCCCCATAGTCTTATCGTGTTGGGGTCTCGTTGAAATTGGATTCCGATCACCTATGATCTCATTGTTTCCTTTGGACATCTCAAAGATTCTTGCTGATAAGGTATAGGCGTGGAGCTTCGCACCCTAGATCAATCGCCCTTACTTCAATCTCTCTTCCACGTAGATGAATTCGGATTTTCCAGCATGAATGAATTCAGCTCCAACGATCGCCACATAATGAAGAACCTCTGACGAATCAAACGACACATCTCCTCCCCCAGTGGAAACGATCGTATCGTACTGCTTTCCTTGTATCCCATCGATAACGACAAACATCTTGTTCTCAGAGCCCGCCATATAGGCTATATGTTGGCTATCCGGGCTAAATAGTAAGCACCCTTCGCCGATCCCCATATAATTCCCCTCCTCTTTTCCATCCACAACAACAACCCACTTTTGCCCAAGACTCGCGGCATATGCCAAGCGCTGACTGTCTGGACTATAACTGATCGAGTGCGCACCTATCTGATCATATAGTGGGTTTTCCCTCCCATCGATGACCAAAAGCTGTTTTTTCCCGGAGACTGCTCCATATGCAAAGTGTTTGCTGTCTGGGCTGAAACGGTATAACCCCGATAAAATGCCTTCAAACTCCCCTTCTTCAATTCCGTCTGTGACCATGAACCACTTGCTGCCCAGTCGGGCAGGATAGGCTACCCGACTGCTGTCAGGACTGAAGATCGCCTCCGCGAACTCATCGTATTGCTTCCCCTCTTTCCCATCAATCACCATGAATGCCTTACCGGCTAAGTGTGCACAATAGGCAACACGATTGCTATCTGGACTGAAACCGACGCCTGCGATTTTCTCGTATTGTTTTTCCTCCTTCCCGTCAAGGACCACAAACTGGTATGTGTTCAGTTGTGCGATATAGGCGAATCGCTGACCATCTGAACTGAACGTTGGCATTCCGACTCCGTCATACGCTTTCTCTTCTTTGCCATCGGACACGATAACCCATTTTTCACCCTTTTTTGCCGCATATACATAGGACCGACTGTCCGGACTGAAGATGAGAGAATTGGTACCTATAAGATCATAAGGGTGGCCTTCCGTACGATCCACAACAACAACCCACTTTTGCCCAAGACTCGCGGCATATGCCAAGTGCTGACTGTCTGGACTGTAGACCAGAGAATTTGCCCCAAGTTCGTCATATTTCTTGTCTTCTTTTCCGTCAACCACCACATACTGCTGATTCCCAGCTCCCGCCCCATATGCCAGATGCTTACTGTTGGGACTGAAAACGATATTGTCTGTAGCAATTCCATCGTGCTTTTTGCCTTTTATACCATCCAACATCAGGCACATCTTCGAACCCTCTACGAAAAAGAATGCCAAGCGTTTACCGTCTGGACTTATTCGGAGACTGGCTACATCTATGGATGGAGGTATCTTGCTGATACGTCTTTCCCTCACCTTCTTCTTCGGAGAATCCCTCTCTTCTTTCCCTAAAAGCCTGCCAAACAACCCCATCTCATCTCCTCCTTTCTCATCCGGATGCTTAAAGCCATCCCATGAAGATCTAACCTAGTGAGTTCCACTGGCCTGTGATACTACTATGAACCAACTGAATAGGGAACCCATTCCCCATATTCCCCACGTAACCGGATTTCCCTTGTCCGAGAGAAATCCTTTGATAGTGCCATTGTCCTTACATGGGTTACTGCCACGGCATGTTCAACGATTGAAAAGTGTCCGACATTTAGAAACAATGCCTTGGGATAGGAGAATAAAACCACCTATGGTTCCTGCCCCCGTAATGAGGATGGCAGGCACCGGGATAAACCAGATACGGAAAATAACCCAATAGCTCTCCTGTGATATGCGTCCGATCTGGTACCAGGTCAAAAGACCGAATATTATTCCCATTAATAATCCAGCCAGAATCTTCCCCAGACCATTCTCCGACTCTTTATACTTGTTCATCGAAACCTCCCGCCTCGGGTTCATTCACATTGTGAATATCCGTTTTTGTCTCCAGAGAAGGGGGGTTGGACTCGCGACAGGAATGAACTTCATCCTGTCAGAAGTGAAAGTGGGGAAGTCCCACTAATCTCCGGCTCTTTTTCCATCGGGTCCCGCTTCTTGTAGCTTCTTTGTTATCATATATGGAAAAAAATTGAAAACCGTGTATTAAATGATTCACGGTCATTATGTTTGCGCCCAATATTTCCTTTTTTCTCTCAATATGTCCAAATACTTACAATTCCATGCTTTTACTGTAAATTCCCAAATTGGAGAATCTCAGTAAATCGTAGATTTTCTCGGAATATCTCTTATTTTCGAAAAATTTTATAAGACTGTTTGAAAACCAATACTACTTTGTTGTACAAACGGACAAAGATTTCCAAAGTTCATCCGACCAATTTTCTGGAGGAAGTTTTGAGACAATATTCCCAGAAGGGACCGAATCAAATATTTCCAACTGAATCATGTACATTCGCCGATCCTGGATCCATCTAGATTTCAAACGCAAATAAATACGCCTCGTTTATTACTCCTCCTCCGGTCGACCATCAATGTAAAGATCATCGGAGTCATCACTCGAATGAAGGTTTTTTGCCGTGTAAATTCAAAAGGATTGCTTTGTCAACGGTCTGCAAGCTAAACAATATCCTTGTGGGTACCTTTTCATCTTTTGCAAAGGTTTTATTTGCCCTTTAAAGAGAAGGTCTTATCCGTAAGCGCAAAGGTGGGAAAAACACGTTTAATAGTTTGGGAGGGATTTAAAGATCCTTCTAAGCTTTCTCATAGGGTTTCCATTCAGGTGCCTTTGGGGAAACCCCCATCTCCTTCGTGGTCGAGAAGCCACTGCTTGCGCCAGAGTTCCCCGCCGTAGCCAACAAGGTCGCCCTTTATCCCGATCACCCTATGGCAAGGGATGATAATTGTAATAGGATTTCTCGCATTAGCCATGCCCACTGCCCGAACAGCTTTGCTGTTTCCCACGGCCATGGCGATATCTTTATAGGACCGGGTCTCGCCATAGGGAATCCGAAGGAGCTGTTGCCAAACCCCCTTCTGAAAGGCCGTTCCCCGAGGCTCAAGTTTCAAGTCAAAGATCTTTCTCCTTGCCTTGAAATACTCATCGAGTTGAGATCGACACTCAAGGAGCATCTCCGGGATAGAATCGTCACTGCTGGCGATCTCGGTTTTGCAGAACTCCACCTCCAAGACCGCAGAAGCAACCCCCAAAACCCTCATTGGTCCTAAGGGTGAGAGATATCCAATCTCAAAAACCCCTTCCCCTTGCCAATTTGCAGGGGTATGGGAATCCTTTCTTCCGTGACTCAACGCTTCCATAGAGAAATTACCTTCCAGATTGACTGCCTTTCCCTGCCCGAGCAAGCTCCTCGAGTATCCCTTCCAGTTCTCCGAGTGCCTCCCCATATCCTGTCCAGTCCCCCGCCTTCAGGTATTTCTGAGCCGCCTTGTACTGCTCCAAGGCGGAAACGGCCAGATCCTGGATGGATTTCTCCACTACCCCCTCCGCCGGCATGGTCTCTTTGGGAAACTCCATTTCTTTAAAGATTGCGGCCAGTGCGCTAACCAGATCCTCTTTCATGACCACCTCGTTTCCATAGGCTACAATCACCCGCTTCAACTCAGGAAGGGCAATACTCCGTGCGGGCGGTTCCGGTCGGCGCATTGAGGGCCTTGCCATCTTTCCAGGGGTTCTAACCTCTGGTTTTAATTCCTGGCTGGCCTGTAGGTAGACGGGTTCCACGTAGAGGAAGGACTGCTCGATCGGGATTGCCATTAAGTTTCCTCGAATAACTCGTGAACCTTTCTGTCCCCAAAGGGTCAATTCACGGGAAATTTCAGTCTGTTGATCCACCCGGGCTTCCACCTGCATGGGGCCGAAGATAAGTTTATCCTTCGGTAGTTTGTAAACCAAGAGATCCCCATAGTTGGGCATATCGCTTCGTGCCGCAAGCCAGGC
>JABAOH010121633.1_pt3 | contig 17490 bp, 19 predicted proteins | sample 7062181 | NCBI WGS metagenome assembly JABAOH01 (sample SAMN14538630, study PRJNA623070) | marine sediment metagenome | biome: marine biome [ENVO:00000428]; feature: marine pelagic biome [ENVO:01000023]; material: deep marine sediment [ENVO:00002113]; isolation source: pool of 5 deep marine... | reverse complement strand
TTTGAAAGGGAAAAATTTCTAATCCATTCATTATTGCTGCAGCTAATTTACTTCTAAAAGGCTCCCAAAGTCGATATTCTATTCCTTTTTTTAGAATTAGTTTTTCTTTGTAAACCTGTTTTCCAACCACTAAATTCTCAGTAGCTAATTTCTTCTGACCTTCTGATTTAATCCAGAAAAATCCTTGGTTATCTTCTTCCAAACTTCTTTCTCTTTTTATTTTTATTTTGTTTAGATTCTCTTCTTTCTCTCTGGAATTTTCCTTTCTTTGGCTCCCTTCCCTTTCTTGAGAATCCACCACTTCTTCTGTCAAAATCCCTTCTTTCTTGTCTTGCAGAATCAAATCTCTTTGATTCTTTTTCAGTTGGATTCTCGTACTTTTTGCCAATTTCTTTTACTCTCACATTTAGCTTGTCAAGAAGAGTGTCGTTAAGGCCTTCTCCATAAACATCCACTCGTGCTGCAATTACAGCCTTGGCAGCAATAGCTCTTGCAATTTTTCCTCTTTGCCATCTTGGAGCAGCATGAACCATAGGATGTTGGAATAATATTCCATGCTTTGGAGGCTGAGCTCCAGTTTTCAAGGATCTAAAGAGCGCCTTTTCTGCACCTATCACTTGAATTGTACTGGCAGGCATTGATGCAAGTCTTGATAGACTTCCAGCCCTTCCAAGGATTCTTGCACCAACCGCAGCTCCTAATATTGCTGAAATATTTGGTGCAACGATTTGCATTTCAGATTCTACGTGTTCTTCAAGATTTTTTCTAAGCTTATGAAGGTCTAACATTTGCTGAGCCATAGATTGAACAATTTCCAAATTTTTCTCTGAAATATCTCCACCCCTACTCTTAGATGCAACTAACGATAACATTTCAATTTTTGACTCTGGAAATCCAGCATCTTCAAAAACTTTTTTCGATAAAAATTCTCTTTTTCCTGCTAAAACAATTTGTGCATATCCATTAATGCTGTCAATAACATTTTCCAATTCTGGGAAATGCAAACCATACCATTCTCTTAATCTTGAACTTAATGCATTTGCAATCTTGTCAATTTCATCAAGTGAATTAATTGCTTGAATAATGTGTAAATCCGGACTTTCTGAAACTTCAGTAACTTTGGATGATGATAATCCAAGTGCAAATTCTCTTAACTTATCAAGTGCTTCCGGAATATCTTTTGCGAATCCAGAATCTACAATTATTTGAGGTTTTTCTGATTGAATTTCTTCTAGCTCCTTTTCCTCCATCATTTGTATATCTATAGAATTTTTTTTCATTAAAGTAACCAAAGCAGAATCATTTGTTGTAACTCCTCTTTGTAAAGAGCCCAGAAATTCTACCAAATTATCCAATGTTGTTTCTTTATTTTTTACTGCAAGATATTCTCTTACTGGATCTGAAAATGGAAAGGCTTTTGCAAGCTTATCTTCGTCAAATACTGATATTCCTAATTCGGTTAAAATCACAGAATGCATGACTAGCTGATTCAAAGTCTCCTTTAAAAAAGGTAACAACTCGGATCTGACTCAACTGTTATATTCGAATCCAAGCGTAGAATCCAAAGTGGAAGCCAAGTTATCTACTTCAATAGGTCCAATTCAACTACAACGTCCTGTTATGCTAGCATCAGGAATTCTTGGAATTTCTTTGGATGTTTTTAATCGACTTTATAGAGAAGGGGCTGGCGCAGTAGTTACAAAGTCCCTAAGCAAAGAGCCATGGGAAGGCTACCCAAACCCAACAATATTCGGTGTAAAGGGAGGTGGATGGATTAATGCAGTAGGACTTTCAAACCCAGGTGCTTCAAACTTTGCAAAAATGATTGAGCAAAATAAAGACGTTCCAATAATAGTGAGTCTAGTAGGTTCTATCCCTGAAGATTTTGAATTTATGGTAAATGAATTTTCGAATTGTAATCTTGCAGGATTTGAATTGAATCTATCTTGTCCTCATGTAGCAAAGGTAGGGTTAGAAGTAGGAGATGATCCAGAACTTGTTAAAAAAATTGTTACTACTGTAAAAAAATCTACAAAAGTCCCAGTTATTGCCAAAGTAGGACTAGGAACAACTCATTATCTTGATACTGTTGGAGCTGCAATTGATTCTGGAATTGATGCAATTACTGCAATAAACACGGTAAGATCAATGGCTATTGATACAGAAACACAGCGCCCCATTCTAAGCAACAAATTTGGAGGACTTTCTGGAACCCCAATAAAACCAATAGCTTTGCGCTGTGTATTTGAAATTTCATCAAAATACAAAATCCCGATTATTGGATGTGGAGGAATTTCTAATTGGGAAGATGCAGTTGAATTCTTTTTAGCTGGAGCATCGGCAATTCAATTAGGAAGTGCCGTTGGAGATAGATGGATTGAGGTTTTTAATGAAATTAACACTGGAATTTTAGATTACATGAAGAAAAAGGGATTTTCAAAAATTGAGGAGATGGTAGGACTTGCCAAGAAATTTTAATCATACAACTATCTGTACCATTGAAAAAGTAGTAGATGAAACTCCTACTGTTAGAACTTTGGTATTTTCTGATGAAGTCATGTCAAATGTTTTACCTGGCCAATTTGCAATGGTTTGGGTTCCTGGAATTAATGAACTCCCAATGAGTGTAATGATTTCTGACGAGAAAGGTAAAGCAGCATTCACAGTAAGAAAACATGGACCCTCTTCTACTGGGCTTTTCAATCTCGGCGTTGGAGAACAAATTGGAGTTCGAGGTCCTTATGGAAATTCATTTGATTTGAAACATGGAAAAATTCTTCTTGTTGGAGGTGGAACAGGTCTTGTTCCATTAATGAGGTTGCTTACCTTTGTTGAACCTAGTGATGATGTTACGGTCCTTATTGGAGCAAAAACTAAGGAAGAAGTTTTCTTTGAAGATTTGGCCAACAAACTTCTAGAAAAGAATCCACACAAAGTTATTGTTACTACTGATGACGGTTCCTACGGAGAAAAAGGATTTGTTACTGACATGGTTGAAAAATCTGTAAATCAAACAACTTTTGATGGAATCTATACATGTGGTCCAGAAATAATGATGCACAAAACTGTGCAAATTGCCAATTCTAAGGGGATGTTTGTTCAGGCTAGCCTTGAGAGGATGATGAAATGTGGTGTAGGAATTTGCGGTAGTTGCTGTGTAGGTGAGGATCTAGTTTGTAAGGATGGGACTATCTTTAGTGGCGATCATCTAAGTTCTAACAAGGAATTTGGTTATTTTTATAGAAATAAGGCTGGAATTTTAGAAAAATACTAGGTTCCACCAGCAAGGTTTAAAATAAATTACGAAATTATTGGCTTGAAGGAGATGGGCAATCCAAAGATAGTATTAACTGCAGACAGAACCCTGATGTCTCCATATCGTGGATTATCGTTAGCTACATTTTTTGGATGTGCTCCAGCAATTGACCCTCATCGTGATAAAAACAGTTTTTGGTACAAAATTTTAAAAAATCAAGTCACGCCAAAAATCCTCTTTGACTTTATCTGTAATTATATTCCTCATACCAACGGTGTTGCAAACTATGCTCCTTATGGATTAAGGAAACTTGAAGCTGGTTTACTTAGAGATGGTTTTAGAAGAGATGAAGTTGTAGTTGCTCATCCTGATCACATAGAAAAATTCATTGGCCCTGACACACAAGTTGTTGGTACTTATGAAATGGATCCTCTTGGGATGGGTCCAGTTACTATGACATTCACATATGGAAGAAAACAAACCTCTTACGATGAATTATACAATACAGAACTCCATCAAAGAATTAAGGCAGCAAAAGAAAAAACAGGAAGTAAAGCCAAAGTAATTTCTGGTGCTTCTGGTACTTGGCAATACAACTATGATCCAGAAAAAATTGAAGAATTTGGAATTTATGCTATCTTAGAAGGAGAACTTGGAGGAATCGCACCAGAAATAGATGGACACGCTGGAAGATTCTTCAACTATTTGATGAATGGGGACTTTGAAAACATGGACCCATTTAGAAAAAGAAGTGATTTCAAAGTTAACATTAAAGAATTTGAAAGACACGGAAAGAAAATCTACGGAAGATTTGTTAATTTCTGGGACAGACCAGACCTAGAAGAAATCCCCAACATCGTTGAACCAAGTATGCATGGTATGGTTGAGGTGATGAGAGGTTGTGGCAGAGGATGTAAATTCTGTGACGTAACTTTAAGATCATTAAGATACTATCCTCCTGAAAAAGTCAAAAAAGAAATTGAAATTAACATGAAAAAAGGAGGAGCTACTTCTGCATGGATTCACAGCGATGATATTTTCGTTTATGGAATGGATCCAAGAACTGCAAAAGGAATGGAACCAAACCGCGAAGCTCTTGAAGAACTATTTACTGCAATCATGTCTACGGGTGTAAAACACACAAACCCCACCCATGGAACCTTAGCAGGAGCAATAGCTGATGAAAAACTGATCCCAAATCTTTCTAGAATCATCAAATCAGGTCCTGACAATATGACAGGAGTTCAAGCAGGATTTGAAACAGGTAGTCTTAGACTAATTGAAAAATATGCAGACAGAAAACTTGCACCATACGCACCAGAAGAATGGCATTGGGTAGTAAAAGAGGGTGTAAAAACTTTGAACAAATACTATTGGGTCCCAGCATTCACTTTGATTATGGGACTTGATAATGACGAGACTCCTGAAGATTCTTGGGAAACAATTAGTTTGATTAGCGAATTAGAACATGAACAACCAGGTTCAATGTTTACAACCACGGCTTTAACATTTGTTCCAATTGGCCTTTTAGAAAAATCTGACTTTTTTAATATTGGAAATGAAATGACTCCTGCCCAATTAGGTGTCTTGTATAAAACATGGCAACACAATTTCAAATATGGCATCCAAAAATTCATGAATAAAACTGGAGCAAAAGGTCCTCAGAAATATTTCTTTAATGGAATTGCAAGAGCCCTTGGAGGAGTTCCATTAGGAGCTATGGAAAGATATGCTAGAAACAAGAGCAGAGAGCACGAAATGGTCATTGAGAAAGTCAAGGCCAAATATTGGTAATTTCCAAATACATAAATTCAATAAACTAGATGTTTAATCATGGCAACTCACGGTTCGCTTACAAAAGCAGGCAAAGTTAGAGGTCAAACACCTAAAGTAGAAGGTAGAAAGATTACTGGCACTAACTCTAGTCTCCGAAACAAGAGCAATTTTAAAAAGAGATTTGTCCTTGGAAGATTTCCTGGTCAGAACAAACCAGGACAAAAACGCAGAAAGCGATAAACAACTTTTCTTGGATTTTACTATAATAACACGATCATTTAGCTAAACAATAAGCTTATAAAGTACTGGTACGGTACTATACCGTATGGAAGATTTAAGATTAGATATTTTATCAGGTGTAGGACCTGTAACCACAAAAAAACTAGCTGACGCCGGCATTCACAACATCATGGATCTAATAGTTAGAGGTCCAGTTGAAATTTCAGAAATTACTGGAATGGATAAAGACACTGCTGAAAAAATTGTCAACAAAGCACGAGAACACCTAGTAGAAGGTGGAATGATCTCCAAGGACTTTGTTAGTGCAAGTGAAATTTACAAACGAAGACAAGATATTGGTAGAATAAGCACTGGAACCAATTGTTTAGATACTTTATTTGATGGCGGTATCGAAACTCAAGCTCTAACTGAAGTTTATGGTGAGTTTGGATGTGGAAAAACACAACTTTGCCTTACTATGTGTGTACAAGTACAAAAATCAAAAGAAGAAGGTGGACTAGAAGGTGGAGTAATTTACATTGATACTGAAAACACTTTCAGACCTGAAAGAATTGTGTCTATTGCAAATGCAAATGGTATGGATCCACAAAAAGTTCTTGATAATATTATAGTTGCACGTGCATACAATAGCGCACATCAAACATTAATTCTAGAAGAAGTTGGGCCACTAATTGAAGAAAATAACATCAAGCTAATTATTGCAGATTCTGCAGTTGGATTGTTCCGTTCTGAATATTTAGGACGAGGAACCCTTTCAAACAGACAACAAAAACTAAACCATTTTGTCCATCTGTTATCTAGAATTGCAGAGACATACAACTGTGCTGCTATTGCAACAAACCAGGTCATGTCATCACCTGATGTGTTCTTTGGAGATCCCACTCGTCCAATAGGTGGTAATGTAGTTGCACACACCAGTACCTATAGAGTCTACTTTAAGAAATCAGGAAAGAAGAGAATCGCACGCATGGTTGACAGCCCTCATCATCCAGAAGAAGAGGTAATCTTTGCTTTGGGTGAGGCAGGAATAGTAGATCCAGAAGAGGCTGAAAAGAAGACCAAAAAATCTACTGCAAAAAAAGAGACTAAAAAGGCAACCAAAAAGACTGCAAAAGAAGAAGCACCTGAAGTTCCTACAACAGAAGCACCAGAAACTTCTCCAACAGAAATACCTGAAATAGTTGCAGGGGAAGGAACAGAACTAGAAGCAGTTGAGACTCCAGAAACATTAGCTGTCTCAGAAGCTCTTGATGAAGAGTTTAGCGACTCAACACCAGCAGATGTCTAGAGAATTTCTCTCTCTTTCTTATTTTGTCTGAATAATTTAATTGAATTTTGTAAAGATGTAAGGTGTGTCTATAGGTTGGTCAAATGTCCATACACTAGGAAGAACAACTGTTTGAATTACATTGAGCTCATTTTTGTCAATTACTGCTTTCCATCCTCCCTCTGACATGTTATTTGATTCTGTACCTGGAAAATATTTTTTGGAATACGTCCCTGCAAAAGTCATTCCTGATTTTTTCTTGAGTTTTGGAATCTCGTTTAATTTTTCTATTATGCTATTTGCTAAAACATCTCCTCCCATTTGAGCAAGACCTCCGATAAAAAATACTGGATGCTCTAAATTCAAACCTGCATAATCAAATTCTACTGCATCAACACAATTTGGATTAAAATTAATTTTTGTAGCAAATGTAATTAATTTTTGTAATTTTACGAGTGATTCATCAACTTCAATGGAAACTGTCTCTAAATCCAATAGTTTAGCACAATAGGCAATTCTTCCATCTCCTGAACCAATGTCAATCAACTCTTTGAATCCAAGATTTTTTGCAGTAAGAGAAATTATGTATGCAGTAGTAATCCACGTAGGATAAAATGGCTGGTAACTTGCACCATGACTAATACTGTTTAGCCAATATTCGTTGATATCTCCTTCATAAACTACACAAGGAGTTTTATCGATTTCTTGTTCGTAGGAATTATAGTAAATTGGGTTTTTTTGAGCAAAATTATGAAGCATCTCTAAATGACCCTTGTCGATTGGAAAAGAATCTGATCTTGAAACAGGAATAATCTCTTGAATATGACTACTTCCTTTGTACAATTTAACAAAATTTTGTTTTAGTCTAACGGCATCTTTTTCCAATAACTCAATCATGTTTAGATTTTCAAGAAAAGGGGTTGATAAACCCATTGCAAATTTTCTTGATTTAATTTTCTCTTAATTATCTATTAATTTGCTATATTGTTCCACGAACTCTTTCGTACTCATCATCTTTCTTAGTTCTTCGTATTTTTGAGCTTGGTTTTCAATCTCTTCTTTAGTTTTATTGTTTTGGCTTTGAATTTTTTTAAGATCATTTTTTGTAGTTTCAATCAACACTTCAATTTTCTTCAAGAGTTCAGGATGTAGGTCCTTGTTGAATTTCTCTTGAATGATGTTTTGAGTGGTGGTAATCTGTGCATTGATCTCTTTATTAGGATTTTCAAACAGATTTTGAATATATTTTACAAGAGAATTTACGTTGATTACTTGATAATAAAGTTCAACAATTTGAGTCGTTGATATTTTTTCAATATTTGGTGTCCAACCTTCTAGTTTTTCTTTTAGTTCTTCTGTTTGTTTCAAAAATAATTTTAAAGATTCATCATTTGAGCTCATGATTTGCTTTTTATCATGATTTAGATAAATGTAGATCAGAAAATTTGTTTGATTCCAAATTTTCCAACTTAGTCTTTGGTTTGTTTACACTTTAAGCAAAACCATTGCATCTGAGTATCCTCTCTAACTAACAAATTTCCACATTTTTCACAATGCTTTACTTCAGTACCAAAACTCAAATTTCTCTCTAATTCCTCCCAAAAGACGATTCAATACTAGATTTTATCTAAAGACAAAGAAAAGTGTTAAAATAGGGTTATTGAAGATTCACCTCAGATATGGCAACTAAGAAATCTTCTGGTCGCTCACACGGATTTAAGCACAAATCTAGAAAAGTAATGACCAAAAAGGCTCCAAGAGGAGTATCTTTCTTACTCAGAGAGTACCATGAAGGTGAACAAGCACTTGTTATCATTGATCCTAGACAACACAAAGGATTGCCACATAGACGATATCACGGAAAAGTGGGAAATATTGTAAATGTAGGAAGACGGGCAGTAACTTTGGATGTAAAATTAGGCAATAAAACAAAAACCTTAATCACTAGATTAGATCATATCAAACCATTCGGTGTGTGATATGGAAGAAGTAAAAAAGAAACAAGCTGTATCTCTTTCAGAAGTTAAGGAAATTTTAGGTAAAGTAGACCCAGAAGAAATGGATCAAATTCAGCGTTGGACATATGATTATGTATCAAAATTTGTCTCAATAGATCCAAAAGCTGCAAAAGAAATGAAAAAACAACTCATGAAAGAATGTGAGTTGACCGAGGAAGAGGCCGTTGAAATTGTCAACATTAGACCAACAAGTTTGGCAGAACTTCGTTCATTTACATTCGGTTGGAAGAAACTTATCCTTGCAGAAACTCTCGAAAAAATGCTCAAAATCATCAAGGGGCATTCTTAGTTTTCGTGGAGGCATTTATTTTGCATAGGGACCAACAACCACCTAGAAAGTATGAGGAATATGCATACGTTTTAGATTTTAATCCTCGAGGTAAATCTATGACTGTACGAGGAAGAGATGGAATTATAATTACTGCTATTGGTGAAGATAGGCTTACTCTCCTTGAAATTCTTGGAGTTCCAAACTCTACTTTTGAAATTGGCGAAAAAATCTACATAGGGAAAGATGGTAGAACAAAAGTCCTATCAGTGTTAGGTAAACTAGATTATGAACACATTTCCTCCTCTGGTCAGACTGAATTGCCATCTGTAGTAGAAAAAATTGTCACTGAGAATGAATCAAAATTTGTAGAATATCTTAACAAGGCTCAACCACTAACCCCTCGTATTCATGCTCTTGAACTTATTCCAGGAATAGGAAAAACCTACATGAAAATAATGCTAGAAGAACGCGACAAGAAGAAATTTGAAAGCTACGATGATTTGCAAGATAGAGTTGGATTCAAAGAACCCATAAAACATATCACCGAACGAATTATGAGTGAAATTACAGGAGAGAGTCGTATGAATCTCTTCGTTAAGCGATGATAAAGAGAAAAAGATTAGGACAACACTTTCTGAACTCAAAATCAATTGCCTCCAAAATTGTTTCTGAGGCCAAAATTGGACCTAATGATATTGTTTATGAAATTGGAACTGGCTTGGGGATTTTAACTCCCTTGTTGTGCCCAAAAGCCAAAAAAGTAATCTCAGTTGAGGCTGATAAGGGCTTATTCGATGAGGCAAAGAAAAAATTTTCCAAAATTTCAAATTTATCTTTAAAATTCGGTGATGGATTTAAAACAAAAATTAATTTTACTATTTTTGTTTCAAATCTACCTTACTCTAAAAGCAAAGAGGCAATTGAATTTCTTGCATCTACTCCTTTTTTGCATGGTGTAATTATGGTTCAAAAAGAATTTGCAGAAAAGATTTTGGGCGTAAAAGAACAAAGATCAATAGAGATTATAGCAGATTATTGCTTTGAAATTCAGAAACTTTTCAAAGTAAGAAATGAAAATTTTACACCCCCTCCCAAAATTGATTCAGTGGTTTTAAAAATAGAAAAAAGAAATAATCTGGATAAGGATCTCATCAAAATAATTAATAAAATATTTTCCTACAAAAGAAAAAAAATATCTAATATTCTAAAACAATTTGGGATTGAAGATTCATCTGACCAAAGACTGGAAGATTTATCAACAGAGGAGATTGTAAACCTTGCAAAAAAAATCCATGGAAAACGATGAGTATAATCCTGCAGAAGATACCTTCTTTATAGCAGAACATATTGAAAAAGAAACAGGAAATTCTGCACTTGATGTAGGTAGTGGATCAGGTTATCTAACAAAACTTCTTTCGAAAAATTTTTCTCTGGTTGTAGGAACTGACATTAATTTCCCTGTTTTGATAAATCAAACCTACAAAACCGAAAATATTGTATGCTGTAATGGGGCTGATGCAATAAATTATCAGTTTGATTTGATTGTATGCAACCTTCCTTATTTGGCCACTGAAGAAATTCTAGATATTTCCACTGATGGTGGATTAGAAGGATTTGAAATTCCTAAAAAAATCTTGGATTCGGTTTTTGATAAAATAACTTCTTCTGGAAAATTTATTTTCGTGACTTCTTCTCTGTCAAATTACCAAAAACTCATAGATTACGCACAAAAACTTGGTTTACATTCAAAAATTAAAGCCAAAAAGAAATTATTTTTTGAAGAATTGATTTTGGTTGAATCACAAAAGATTTGATTATTTTCTAAGGTTGTTTTTGGAGTATTCAATTATTGCATCCGTCATTTGAGTTGTGGTTGCATTTCCTCCAATATCCCATGTAACATATTTCCCTTCATTGATTACTTGTTCGGTTGCAGAAAATATTGCATTACGAATATCAGTTTCACCCAAATATTCTGCCATCCATGCTCCTGACAGAACTGTTGCAGTTGGATTTACTTTATTTTGTCCGGCAAACTGAGGTGCACTTCCATGAGCAGCTTCAAACATTGCAAAGTCATCTCCCATATTTGCAGAATAAATTAATCCAATTGATCCAACCAAACCTGATGCCAGCTCCGAAATTATATCCATGAATAAATTCGTGCTTACAAGAACTGCACCGTTGAATTGTTCTGGGGCAACTACTAACTGTTGTGCCATATTGTCAATGTAAATTTCTGATAATTCAATATCAGTTCCTTCAATTGATTTTTGGGCTTCATCCCAAAAAATTCCATCAGTTTGTTTTAGAATATTTCGTTTTGTTATTGCTACCATTTTTTTCAAATCATATTTTTTTGCCCAATCAACAGAAGAGTTAAGAAATCTTCTTGAACCCTGTCTTGTTATTTTTCTAATTGCAATGGCTGCATCATCTGTAATTTTTGCCTCTACACCAGTATAGAGCCCTTCTGTTGCTTCTCTAAAACAAACACAATCAAGCTTCCTATCTGGAGTAAGTCTGTCATAGGTTTTAGTTGGACGAATGTTAGAGTATAATTCAAATTTTTGACGAAGAGTTACAGCTACACTTCTTGGAGCATTTGGGACTGGGATTGTAGTGGTTGGACCCTTAAAACAGGCGTCAGATTCCTCTAAAATCTTCATAGTATCATCAGGAATGTATGATTTGTCTTTTCTTCCATTTTTGTCCCATTGCTCTGATCCTGCTTCGCAAAGAATAATTTCACTTTGAGAATTACATTCTTTTAAAACTCGTAACATTGAATCTACTACTTCGGGACCAATACCATCTCCTTTCATCACAGCAGCCTTTTTACTCAAAACTGCCGAAATTTGATGTGTTTATTATTTAATTCTACCTTGGGCAAAAATCACTTTTACGCAATTTATTGGTGATAGTTTATTAAATAAACAAATCAAAATTAGAGAAATGATAATAGTTCAACTTTCTGATTTGCATGTAGGTTCTCAATTTTTACCAGAAAAATTTGAGGAACTAGTTGAGGAGGTAAATCAACTAAAACCTGATGTAATTGTTGTAACAGGAGATCTTACTAATGAAGGCTTGATGAAAGAATATGACAAATGTAAAGAGCTTTTAACTCGCTTTGACACAAAAAAAATTATCTCTATTAGTGGAAATCATGATTATCGAAACACAGGGTATTTGTTATTCAAAAAATATTTTCCCTTTGAAACTGTAAATGAACTAAATGATGATGTAGTTTTAATCACTATAGGTACAGCAAGACCAGACCGAAATGAAGGTGAAGTTGGATATCGTCAAAACCTTTGGCTAGAAAGAACCATGAAAAAATACAAAGATAAAGTGAAAATAGTAGCCATGCACCATCATCTAGTTGCAATTCCTGATACAGGTTCAGATCAATTAACTGTAGTAGATGCAGGTGATGTATTAAGAACTATTTTGGACACTGGTGTTGACCTTGTATTGTGTGGACATAAACACAGACCATGGGTTTGGAATTTTGGCAAATTAATGGTTGTTAATGCTGGAACTCCAACTTCAGAAAGAGTAAGAGGATTGTTTGATAATACTTATAATATTATCACGGTTTCAGGCAAAAACGTTTCAGTTGACCTCAAAATAGTAGGTGGCAAACGTACTGCAATTGATGATATCGTAAATAACTATAGCCAATTTGGCGACGAATGAATTTATTTACAGAATAAATCAAGCATCCTACGTGCGGGGGTCGCCTAGCCCGGTATGGCGTAGGATTGCTAATCCTATGTCCTTATGGACACGGGGGTTCAAATCCCCCTCCCCGCGCCATTAAATTAAACTTAATAGACCGTTTTGGGGGTAAGGGAATAATGGGACGTAGAAAAACACAAAAAATAATTCGAACTGGACCAAAAAATGCAACAACAGGAATGTGTCCCGAATGTAGGACCATTGGTAAAATATTCATTCTTGGTCAGCCTGGCGAAGAAAGAGGCAAATGTGAAAAATGCCGAGCAGAGTTTGAGATATAGTTCAAAAAGCTAACCTGTCCATCAACAAATTTACCCATAACTTTTTAAGACAATTTTTGGAGGATAATTAATCATGAGTTCCGATGCTGAAACAATTTACGAAAGAGTGGCAAAACTCGAAGATGAGATTGCTTTACTTCGTAGCGAAGTTGACCTTATGAAAAGAGCACTCAGAAACAAAATAGCACGTCATGAAATCAGTCTAATCAAGAAAGGACAAGACGTAGATTCTATTATTGATTAATCCTTGTTTTTATATTTCGTATCAATTCTAAGATGTAATCTACATCCTCTCCATTTGGGTTAATTTCTAAATACAAATTAAGATATTTTAAAGACGCTTCATGATTCAGTAACTTTTCTTCAAGAATTCCCTTGTCTCTAATGTCTTCTGGTGACTCGGGTTCAATTGCCAAGGCCATGTTGACACATCTCAAAGCTTTTTCATGTGCATAAGATTGTGAATAAGAAGTTTTCAAATTACGAGCTAATCTTACAAGAATTTTTTCTGAATTTATTTCATCCAGAAATTCCGGTTCAAATTCAATCTGTCCGTCAAAATTATTATCTAAAATTTCTTGCAAGTCATCTATATCCACCAACCTTCCATCATGAAATGGATCAAGAATCATTTCTTCACTGTATTTTACCAAAACATGACTGGGGAATCCAATAATTTTTAATTTCAATCCTATGAATTTTGCAATCTCTGAATACAAAATACAAAGAGTAATTGGAATTCCAGATTTTTTGTCAATTACTTCATTTAGAAAATTATTTTTTGGATTGTAGTAATCTTCCACATCCCCGAAAAATCCTAACTTGTCAAAAAAGAATTCATTTAAAATCGAAATTAAATAAGTAGGATTTTTCACATCGTTTGTAGATTCTTTTAGAGATAAGCCCATTTGGTTTATTTTTTGAATGTATTTTTCAATATCCAAATCAGGATATTCCAAAATTTGAGCAAATTTTAGGCATTTTTCAACCAAATTGAAGTTTGGATTTGCTACAAATGAGATCCATTCTGCCACTAAAGGGTCAAATTTTCCTTGCAATTATTGAGATTGAATCCTACTAAGGTATAATTGTGGATCTTTCAATTCTAATGTGTTTGGAGGATCATCAATCAATTTTTTGAAGACGTCTTTGCCCAATTTTTCAAAAACACTCTCTGCAAAGCCTATCCCCAAATTCTTTTGTGCCTGAAATGACACCAAATCTGTTCCCTTAAACACTGAAAGGTAGTTTTTGAAATCAGAGTCATCTTTAAGAATATTTTTTATCACTACATTGGCCATTCCTTGGATTACAGTCATTGCCGCATACTGGTCTTGTCTTGGCTTTAACCATCTATGATAAATTTCTGATAATTGAGGAATCATCTCTGAAAGTTTAGTGTCTATTTGTCCTTCTTTTGTAGCCATTTGGTCAGGTGGTAAAGTGCCGAGAATAAAATTTTCAGGATTTAATACAAAATACAAATTAGCTCTTTTGGCTATAGGAAAATCATCTGGAACCGGTTCTAGATTCATGTAGTCACAAACTGTCGATAAAGTAGAATCATCAATCTCTAAAACTATCTTAGCTAAATCCTCATAAACCTCATTTACTTTTTTTACTGCCTCTTTATTGGCTTCATACAATTTTTGCTGAATAGCATGAATTGATTCTTCTAACAAAGTCATTTTGATTCCACCCATGTAACTTGAGTTTATCAATTCAAAATTATTTTCAAATGGAGGTCCTTGATTGTACAATTTTATTTTTGGTAAAATGGAAAAAAACAATTTGTTTAGATAGATGGTGTTGTCTAAATAATCACCAAAAGTTACAGAAATTTTTGATATGTAATTTTTGGCATATGTAGAATACACTAAAAATTTAACAGGGTCTTGTTTCATTAAACTCGAAATTTTTCCCAGGTCTTCATTTGAAATAGCTTCTACTAAATAGTCAACATAATCACGTGCATCATCTGTCGTGTAGATTCGTTTTCCTTTTAATTTTTTTAAATCAACAAGTTCGGGAAACTTTATTGTAGTATTTTCTGGAACCAACAATCCCGAAAATTCTTGGATTTTTTGCTTTGCCCAAGGAAATAATCTTTCAGAGGCTTGCTCTAAAGAATCAAAATTTATGTTAAAATCAGAATCTTCATCAATTTTTGAGGCTAAATGCGAATTATCTTTTTCCTCATTAATTTCTACAGCAAGTTGGTCTATCAAGGCTTCGGCAAATTCGTCATATTCAGTCATTTCAAAAAATCTCGATTGAAACTACATTTAATATTATCTTGAATTTTTTTAAAAAAACTATTAATTCAAAATAATTGTTTAGTTGATTTATCATTGAAAGAATTTAGTCTAGATTATCTTCATTGTATTAAGTGCGGGTCTAAATTAGAATTAGAGATTATTAAAAAACAACAAGAAATTGAAGAGGGGTTTTTGGAATGTAAAAATTGTAAATCTGTTTATCCAATTATCGATAAAATCCCGATCCTTTGGAATGATTTTGGAAATTATCTAGCAAATAGACGAAGATTAGGATCAAAACTTGCGAATTCTGTTTCTGAAAAAATGAAAAAGTTTGTGAAAAATTCACTAAGACAAGGTAGCCAAGATTTTGAAGATAGGACCGATCTTGAGGAAAGATGGACCAAGATATATCATAATAGCCGAAGGTCAAAATTTTATTCTATAATTAAAAATCATCTAGAAAACTTACCTTCCTCAAAACTGTCCCTAGAATATGGATGCTCAATTGGTATAATGAGCTCCGTAATTGCTGATTCAAGCAAGTTAACATTTGGAGTAGACAGGTCTTTTAGTGCAATTCAATTGGCAAAAAAAGAAGATAAAGAAAATCTTGATTTTGTGGTAGCAGATTCACTTTCTTCTATTTTTGGAAAAACCAAGTTTGAACTTGTAGTTGCACTAAATCTGCTTGAAATTATTGAGCCACTAGATTTCTTAAAACAAATCTCCTCACAAATTAAACAAGGAATGCTAATAATCTCCGACCCTTATGATTTTGAAAGAGGAAAAAATTCTGTAAAAAAAACCCTTGACGAGCAATCCTTGAGGCTAAATTTGAAAAAATTGGGATTTGAAATTACTAAGAATACTCAAAATCCGTCACATATCTTATGGAACCTAAAACTAAACCCACGAGCTACATTAAACTACAAAACTGATTTGATAATTGCAAAAAAATAATCTAATTTCAAATGATTCTATTTTTTTAAAAGATTTTTTTTAATTGGAAAATGGAACTTAAGACCAAAACCGAGGCGAGGAATTTTTGGTGACAGTTCCAATAATTTTGATTTTGAAAAAAAGTATTTAGGCAATACTGATAATTCATACTGATAAATTCTACGAGAGTCTTTTAAACAAAATTTGTAAAGTCATTTTTGTAAATTAACCACTAATAGGAGTGTTGTGTAAATGTCTATTAGCGGCCTTGCGTCCTAGGGTTGGGCATACTTGCCCAATCTTCAAATTTATTTGAGTTAATGCAAATAATTAGAAGAATTTATGAACATCTCATTTAGAGTCTGATTAATTGAAAACATCCAAACCTCAGAAATTGAATTTTGATACTCAAAAATTGTTTTTGATTTCCTTTTTCATTGCTTTATTTGGTGTTTCATTATCTATGTGGGGTGCAAGCTGGGATATAACATCACATCTGCTTAGAACCCCTGAAACTTTCTTTACTCCTTCTCATGGTGTTCTATACACAGGTGTTGGAATTAGCCTAATTAGTGGAATTTTGAATCTGATTTTACTAGGAACAAAAAAGGAGTACAGGAGAAGGTCCTTTACCTTTGGTTCTAAAATAATTATTGTTGGAGCCATTGTCCAAATTGTTGCAGGCCCTGGAGATTTTTATTGGCATGAACTGTTTGGAATTGATGGATTACTCAGTCCAACCCATCTTGCACTAGCACTTGGCATAATGATGGCTTCTATAGGCTCCACCATCGGTTTTGGCCGAATTTATCTTGAATTGAATAGGAAAAGTAATTTTTTGAAAATTGTTCTCCCTATATCCTTTGGAATTTTTTGGTTTAGCGTAATGTGGTTAATCTTTTTCTTTGTTTTACCAATATCTGAAGGAGATACTCACAATTTCAATCCTGACCAATACGTCGCAGCAATACTTGGAATTGCATTACTTCCATTTGGATATTCTCTTGTTTTTTGGGCTGCTGCAAAAACCATGGGCAGTTTTGGTGGTGCAAGTGCTGCCGCTCTTGTTTTTCTAACCATGAATATCACTTCAAATATTTTAACATCCGAAAATCTCTTATCCTTTATTCCATGGTATCTTACTGCTATAACCAGCGCAATTGTTGCTGACTATATTTTGAATAAAAAGGAAAAATCTACTTTCCTTCAAAACCATTCGACTAAAATTTCAGGAGCTATTTTAGGTTCGATGTTTTTTGTTTTTAGTTTTCCAATGTTATCTATGACTTTTCTAGAGTTTTATGTTTTCAACGATGTCTTCCCATACGATGTTATCCATATCTCATCAAGCACTCTTGCAAACATTTGGTCAATGACGATAATTCCTGGTGCGATTTCTGGAATGATAGGAATGGTTTATGCTAAAAAGAAACTTTT